>Ga0209018_1001497_pt1 | contig 18578 bp, 16 predicted proteins | sample YNPBryBLVA2012_FD_185814 | JGI IMG/M metagenome (GOLD analysis project Ga0209018, IMG submission 185814) | Anoxygenic and chlorotrophic microbial mat microbial communities from Yellowstone National Park, USA - YNP Bryant BLVA 2012 (SPAdes)... ...
GGCCCCGGCCCGCCCCGCCGATACACGTCCACCATGGCCGTCGCCAGGCAGTCGGAGGACATTTCCGGCTCAGGAATCTCATATGCCAGCTCGGCATCGCAAATCTCACCCACATAAACGTCCGGCGAAGACTCGAGCCGCATCGCCGTGTGAGAGATGCGCGTGGCGGCACGGCAAGCGTTCCGCAGCGCCGCATCAACGCCCTCCACATCGCTGAGATCGGCCAATTCCGAGTCCAGCGTAACCCAGCCTGCCTCGCTGAGAGACAACGCAAAAACCGCACCGGGGTTCTCCAGGGCGTAGACGGCCCCACCGACAATGAAGCGGACATACCCCTCCAGCAGCATCCCGTGCAAGTAGGGCTGCCCACGATACTCCGCGATGTGGAAGGCGACGGTCGAACCGAGGGTGACTTCCAGGCCGTTGACGTTGAGCGTCACGTCCACGCCGGTCGGGTTGCTGATGATCAGCGCATCCGTCGCCTCCACACAGGTTGGCCCGCCCAGGCCGGTCGTCAGATAGAACGCCTGCATCGGGCCGTAGCGCATCCGCCCCTCGGTCATCGGAAGGGCCGCCAGCGCATCCGCATCCTCCTCGGCCACGCTGACGAGTTCACCCCACACCCAGGCCGCGCCACTCTCCAGCGCCACTTCGTACCAGTCGCCCAGGCCGTTGATTCCAATCAGGGAAAGCGTATCGCCCGCCGACGCACCGCCCACGACGTTCGCATTTGTCGAAGGCGCGCTGCGCAGATTCGCCCCCCTGTTCACCGTCGCCGTGACGGGAGTCGTCAAGTCGGCCACATTTCCCGGCGAAACGCCGTTTTCCAGAGCGGCGTCGCCCATCAGCAGAAAGCGCACCGCCTGACCCGGCAATGTCTCCGGCAGGTTGGCGCGCACGTCCAGCACTGCCACCCCCCATTGCCCGCTGGTCATGTCCAGCGGCGCGGTGCGGATGGTGTGCAGGTCCGCCAGCGGCACACGGTCCGACGGCGCGCTAAAGGCCAGCTCATCCCCGGCTTCCCAAAAGGTTGCGTCCACGCGGTGATTGCCGTAGCAGGCTTCGTCCTGCCCCGTCGCCGTGCAGGCCGCATCCGTCGCCGCCAGCGCCGCCTCCACGATGGCCGGGCAATCCATCTCCCCGCCCTGGCCCTGCACTTCGCCCGGCCATCCGATCCCCGCAACGACCAGCAAAATCGCCAACAACAGCCCCAACCGCTTCATGGCCGTTTGCTCCTACACAAACACAACGTTTTGTGAACTATAGTACAAAACAAAGGACGGCGCACGCGCGCGCCGCCCTCGACAGGCGAACAGGAAATCCACTCCCAAACGCTAGTCCACGTCCACGTAGGTCAGTTCGTTCGCGGGGGCAGAAGCCGCCGCCCTGGAACGGTCGGGCGCATGAGCAGAAGCTATCGCGCCGCGTGGCGGATCGCGCCGGACCGTGCTCACCGTGCTAGCGCGGCTGCCCGACCACGCCGGCGCGGCAGCCGGTTCCTGGCGGCGGGACGCCGGGGCAGGCTCATCCCCGGCCCGGCTGCCCGACCACGCCGCAGCGGGCGGATCATAGCGGCGCGGTGTGGAGGCCGCCTGGTCCGCTGCCCGCGCCTGGGGCAAAACATATGCGCGCTCCGGCGTGGCGTGCGCGGGCACGCTCCGGCTGGGCCAGGCCGCCTGACCCGGCAATGGGGCGCGCGGCGTGCTTCCAAGCGTCAGGGGCGGCGCGGCGGTGGTCGTCAGCGGACGGGTGCGTGGGACGGCGGGGATAGGCTGCGCGCTGCGTTCCCGGTTGAAGAAGCGATCCCCGGAGGCGGCCAGCGTGCCGATGAGCATGATGCGCGTCAGCCACACCAGCACCGCCATGAAGATCGGCACCACCTGCAAAATCTGCGCCCGGCTGACCAGTTCGTTGCCCAGCACGGCGTTTTCCGACAGTGCCTGGGCGACCGCCCACCACGTCATGACGGCGTTCATGCCCGCGCCCAGAAACCATGCTCCGGTCAGCAGGCGGATTTCCTTCGGCTCCTTGTGCCACTCCTGCTCCGGCGTGAACAGCCGCGCCAGCCCGGCGAAGTCGATGCCACAGAAGGCAATTGCCAGCACGGTCGCCCAGGAGGCGATGCCCAGCGCGTCGTAACGCCCACCGAAGAAGGTCGCCAGGGCATACTCGGTGGTGGAGAAGTTGAACAGCTCGAAGGCCGCCAGCGCCGCCAGCATGATCAGCCCTACCAGCAGCCCGCGCCGGATTTTAAACTGCCGAAAGACGAAGTAGGTCGGCATGGCCGCCTCCCATACCTGCAATAGAACTTTTGTTCTATTCTAGAACAAAAATGCCGGGCTGTCAACACCCACAGACAGCCCAACGCTAGAATTTTCTAACCGGTCTCGCAAACCACACCCCGGTTCGCGCACTGCAACGCGAAAATCAGGCCCAGCAGCCTGCCGGGCAGTGAGGTCAACGCGGGGTGGGTGTGGGAAGGCTGATCCGGTGCATCTCTTGCATTATCACACGCGCGGCAACAGGAAAAATGGTCGGGATGGTGACTGTTGGCCGACGCCTGCTCTACGATTGCGCTATGGCGTGCGCGGCTCTGGGAACAGCGTGGGCAGCACTTCCGGCGCGTGGCGGCGGACCATGTCAGCGCTCAGGGCGTTCGCGCCGCAGACGGCGCGGTACAGCTCCCCGCTACGGCGCAGCGTGCGCTCCCCGGTGGCAAAGTCCACGCCGTACAGCCCGAAGCGGAAGCGCGGGTCGTAGCCCTCGGCCCACTCGAAGTTATCCACCAGACTCCACCAGAACATGCCTTTCACGGGCAGGTTGCCCACGCGCGCATCCCACACGCTGCGCACCGTGCGCGCCAGGTAGCCGGGCCGGATCGTGTCGTCGGGGTCGGGCACGCCGACCTCGGTCACGTAGATGGGCAGCCGGGTCAGCTTCCACAGGTGATCGATGCGCCGGAAGGTCTCCTCTGGCGCGAACTCGCCCCACTGGGGCTGTGGGCCGTGCGGCACCTCTTCGCGCACACTCTGCTCAAAGAAGAACATCTCCGGGCGCTTGAGGTTCAGACGGACCGTCTGGCGGTGGTAGTATTGCAGCCCGATCCAATCCAGCGCCCCCTGCGCCTTCGGCAGCCGGACGGCCCGGCGCAGCGGCAGGCGCAGTTTGCCGGAGAGGAACGGGCCAAAGATCATCTCGTTGAACAGCCAGTGCAGCGTCCGCGCGCCGACCCAGCCCGTCGGGTTATCGGCCCGGAAGCTGATCTGGTGCTTGGCGAAGCCCACCTGCGCCGCCGGAGATGCCTGCTTGATGGCATGGTAGGCTTCGGCGTGGCCCTGGGCCAGGTTGGCGATCACGGCGAACGTCTCGTCCAGACTGGTATGGCCGGGCGGCCAGTAGCCCAGCAGGAAGCCGTAAGCCGCGTAGACCATCGGCTCGTTGATGGTGCACCACAGCGTCACCTGATCGCCCAGCGCCCCCACGACCTTCGCGGCATAGCGGGCGAACAGGGCCGGCGTTTCGGCGTTGGCCCAACTGCCGCGCTCCTCCAGCCAGACCGGGTTGGCGAAGTGGTGCAGCGTGACCATCGGCTCCAGGCCGCGCGCCCGCAGCGCCAGGATCATCTCGCGGTAGCGCGCCAGAGCGCCCTCGTCCCAACGGCCCGGCTCCGGCTCGACACGGCTCCACTCGACCGAGAGGCGCAGGGCGTTGTTGTTCAGCGCGGCGGCGCGGTCAAAGTCTTCCTCGGCGCGCCCTTCCCACCAGCCGCAGGCTGCGCCAGAACGCTGATTCTGGAAGACGCGCCCCGGCGTCTGTTCCCACTCGGTCCAGCTATTGTGGTTGCCACCTTCGACCTGGTGGGCGGCAGTAGCCGTTCCCCACAGGAAGCCGGGCGGAAAGGTGTGCACAGCCTGGATTTGATCGGTCATGTTACGCCTTCAGCTTTCGGTAGAAGCAAAAAGCCATCAGCGGTCAGCAATCCCAATGTGCAGGTTTCCAGCGCCGGGGACTGAAGTCCCCGGCTACGCACGTAAAGTCCACTGAAGTGGACTGTTATCCGCTGTCTCGGCCCGCATGTTAGTCCGCTGAAGCGGACTTTGCAGACTTAGTCGGGGGTTTTTGAACCCCCGGCGACCGGGGCAGACACGGTCGTTTTTGAAACTTGCCCATTGGGTTAGCTGAAAACCGACCGCGAACAGCTCTACACATTAAACCGCACGTTGATGATGTCGCCGTCTTGCACGACGTAGGTCTTGCCTTCAAGCCGCTGCCTGCCCGCCGCCTTGACCGCCTTCATCGAGCCGAGCGTCACCAGGTCGTCATAAGCGATTACTTCCGCCCGGATGAAGCCGCGCGCCAGGTCGGTGTGGATCACGCCCGCCGCCTCGACCGCCGACGCGCCGACCGGCACGCTCCACGCACGCACCTCGTCTTCCCCGACGGTGAAGAACGACTGGATGCCCAGCAGGTCGTAACTCAACCGGATCACGCGCGCCGAGCCGGGTTCCGCGATGCCGTACTCGTCCAGAAAAGCCCGGCGGTCCTCCGGGGCAAGCTGCGCGATCTCGGCTTCGAGCTTGCCTTGCAGGCCGACCACGACCGTCTTGCGATGCTCGTAGGCTTGCAGCAGGTCGATGGGCGGCAGGTCTTCGCCGCCGTTGAGGAGGATCAGCATCGGCTTGAGCGTGAGCAGGCCGTAGCCGCGCACCAGCTTGAGGTCGTCGGGCGTCAGGCCATCCAGATCGCGCAGGGGCTTTTCCGCCTCTAACTGCGCGTGCATCTGCGCCAGCACGGCGCGCTCGGCCTCCAACTGGCGACGCATGTCGGCCTTCTTGCGCCATTCTTCCTCGATGCGCGCCAGCCGGTTTTCCACCGTGATCAGGTCCACCAGCAGAAATTCGCCCTCAAGGGTTGCTGCGTCGCGCGCCGCGTCGATTTTGCCTGCGGGATGCGGCACGGACTCGTCCTCGAAGACGCGCACCACGTGCACAAAGCCGTCTACCTGGGCCAGCTCATTACGCAGCGGACCGCTCAGGCCGCCCTTGCCCACGCCTCTATCCAGCCCGCCGATGTCGTTGTACGTGACGGTGGCATAGATCGTCTTGCGCGGCCTGAACATGCCGCTGAGGAAATCGACCCGCGCGTCGGGCACATTCACGACGGCGGTGTGGACTTCCATCTGCCCGGAGCCGCCGACGCCGGTCGGCAGGTTTTGCCCGGTGAGCGCGTTAAAAATGGTGGTCTTGCCGCTCTGCGGCAGGCCGATGATGCCGAGTCGCATGGTGCTTGCCTATCTCACTTCTGCTGGGACGCCTGTAATCGCGCCCGATTAAAACACATTCCCCTGCCAAAGGCTACCCTTTCAGCGGTGCAGTGACGCGATTCGCGCCGCCCGCACGCCCAGGTGATTTGCCACCGGGCGCTCCAGCCCCGGCACGCGCCCGTGAATGGGCGAGTTCAGCACCATCGGTCGTCCATCTGCCCCCTCCACGACCAGCGTCACCGAGCCGCCGCCGTCCAGGTTAAAGGCGGTGTAGACGCCGTACTCGCGCAGGATTTCCCCCAGCTCGATCACCGTCAGCCCTTCGCTGTAGTTCGGCTGGCGGCCATCCACCGCCACCAGGAACAGCGTCCGCCCGGCTTCGTCCAGGCCGAGCGCGGCGCGCGGTTCCGGCTGGAGGTGGTAGGGACGGTACATATCCGGCGGGTGGACCTGCCCCCGGCTGATGAAGTAGAAATCGCCCGAAATGGCATTGTACACCGGGCCGAACGCCTGATTCATCCCGGCGCGGTTATCTGGTGAGAGGTACAGCGTGGGCCGGTGTGGCCAGCCCCGCGAATAGATCACCCCCTCCGCGCTGGCAAAGCCCACCACCCCCACCGGATCGCCTTCGTGGGGATAGTAGTCCAGCAGGCTGTTGAAGTAGAACGGGGTGAAAAAGTCGCCGTTGATCGCCACCTGCACATCGAACTCGTCCAAAAAGGCCGAGGTCGTGCGGGCGCGCAGCGGCAGGCGGGCGACCGTCGCAGGCGGCCCCGGCGTGACCACGAATCCCAGGTCGGGCGCGTCCAGGTCTACCGTGACGATATGCATCACCAGCGGGCGCGGCTCGCTGCGCACGTCACGGAGGTAGGTGATGCCCTCGAAAAGCGCCTGCCGGGTCGGCGGCGGCTGCGGGCGATGGGTAAACCAGACCCAGTAACCACCGCCGATCAGCACGGGCAGCGCCCCGATCACCAGCAGTACGGCGGTCAGCCGCAGCTTTCGCCGGGCACGGCCCTTGCGCCGCCACAGCACAGTAGCGGCAGCCAGGCAAACCAGGCCCGCCACAAAAGGCAAAAAATCTGCCACCGTTACGATCTCGCCTCAACCGGCAGCGCATAAACGCCCAAATGGTTGGCAACGGCCCGTTCCAGGCCGGGGATACCGTGCTCGATGGGCGAATTGAGCAGCAGCGGTTCGCCCGTCGCCCCTTCGACCACCAGCACGCTTGACCCGCCACCGTCCAGGTTGAGGGCCGTGCTGCCGCCGTACTCTGCTACGATCCCGGCCAGTTCCGCCAGCGTGACGCCTTCGCTCACACCCGGCTGCCGTCCATCGACCACAATCAGCAGCAGTATACCGCCCGATACGTCCAGGGCGACGGCGGTGCGCGGGTGCAGCCTCACGTGATGCGGCTGACCGCACGGGGCAGGCCGCCCCACCACCAGGAACAGGCAATCGCCGGACACGGCATTGTAAACCGGGCCGGGCGGCGCGTCAAAACTGGCGCGGTTGTCGGCGGAAAGGTAGAGCGTCGGGCCGCGCCCGGTGGAGAGGATCACGCCCTGCGAGGCGGCGAAGCCGACCGGGTCCACCGGGTCGCCCAGACGCGAGAACAGGTCCCACACCGTTTCCGGCTCGGTCGTGTAATCGAAGAAATCGCCGTTGATCGCCACCTGAAGGCCAAACTCGGCCAGAAAGCCGGAGGTCGTGCGGGCCGGGACCGTGCCGTCGGCGGGCGTGTCGTCCGGCGTGACGAGGAAGCGCAAGCCGGGCGCGTTCAGGTCGATCTGCACGACGTGGATCGCCAGCGGACGCGGGTCGGCGCGCACGTCGCGGGTGTAGGTGATGCCCCGGAACAGCGGTTGCACAGCGGCGATCCCCTGCGCGGCGGCAGAGAAATGAGCCGGGCCGCACACCAGCGACACGAGGAGCAGGACAGACAGGACCGGCAGGGCAATACGTCGCAAATCAGGCAGCAGCCTCCGCCGGGGACACTTCCAGGGCTGCAAGAACCAGTTCGGCGATGAAATTACGGGCGTTTAAAACCTCCAACAGGATCGGCTCATCCCGCTCGGAGACGTGCAGGATGGAATCGCCCACGTGCTCGGCGTGATCGACCTTCAACCCTTCGGCAAACCAGATCATCAACACGTCGTCTTCGCGGTTATAGGTCATCTTCGGTTTCATAGCGCGATTTCCTTCCCGGATAAAACGTGATCACCCGGATTTTGTCAACCTTTTCCACAAATACTACCCGCAAAACATGCCGCTCGTCGATAGACTTCTGCGCAATGGGAGGCCACTTCCGAGAATCGATGGAGTCGGGCCGATGCACGACGTCGGCAATCTGATCCTCCGTGACTGTCAACCCGATCTCGGCCAGCACAGCGAACTTCGCTCGCGCATGGTGGGTCGGCTTGTCCACGCTACCCCCTCCCCTTCAGCCGCCTCGCCAGCGCCTCGGCGGGATGGACGGCCTGCCGCCCGGCGAAGTCGTTGATCTGGTGGCGGCAGCTCGTCCCTGATGCCACGAGCACGGCTTCCTTCGGCGCGGCGCGCATGGCATCTACCAGCCGCCGCTGCGCCAGCTTCTTCGAGATGTCGTAATGCTCTTTCTCGTAGCCGAACGCGCCCGCCATGCCGCAGCAGGTCGAATCGACCTCCTGCACTTCCCCGCCGAGCAGCCCCAGCGCCGCCTTCGCCGGATTCGTGCCCACCAGTGCCTTGAGATGGCAGTGTCCGTGCATCACCACCGGGCGGCCCGAATCCTGCTCGAACAGGTCCGCCCACTCGCCCACGTGCTGCGCGGCGAATTCCTCGAACGTCACGGCGCAGCGTCCAACAGCGGCGCGGTCTGGGTGCGTACTCAGATACTGGTGCTCGTCGCGCATCGTCAGAATGCAACTCGGCTCCAGCCCGATGATCGGCAGCCCAGCGCGGGCATACGGCGCGAGAACGCGCATCACGTTCTCGGCACAGCGGCGCGCTTCCGGCAAAAAGCCCTTCGAGAGGTACGTCCGCCCGCAGCAGGTATAGGGCGGCACAATCACCTCGTACCCGGCGGCGGTCAGCACGTCCCAGGCGGCCTGGGCGATGCGCGTCTCGTTGAAGTTGGCCCACGTATCCACATACAGCACGACGGCCTTCCCGGTCATGCGCGGGATTTCGTGACGGGTCCAGGTGAAGGCGCGCTCGAAGCGCGGCATCTGCCGCCGCCGGTCGATGCCAAGCGTCACGTCCAGCCCCAGTTTGACCAGCGGATTGGCGAACACGGCGTTCGCCAGCGGCGCGAAGGCGCTCCCCAGCGGACTCAGCAGCGGCATGTGGGCAAACAGGCGCGTGCGCAGCGAGGGCGGGTGCTGCTTGTGGCGGTGCGCCTGCCATTCCAGCTTGATCCGGGCCATGTCCACCGAGGACGGGCACTCGTTTTTGCACGCCTTACAGGAGATACACAGGTCCAGCGCCTCGGCCACCTTGCCCGTGAACATCTCCTCACGGGGGATCAGGCCGCTCAGCGCGGCGCGCAGCAGGTTCGCCCGCCCGCGCGTGCTGTGCTCCTCCTCGCGCGTGACCATGAAGGTCGGGCACATCACGCCGGTTTCCAGCTTGCGGCAGACCCCTGCCCCGTTGCACAGCTCCACCGCGCGGGCAAACCCCTGGTCGGCGGACCAATCCAGGTACTCGTACAGCGGGATCGTGGTATAGTCCGGGCCGTAGCGCAGGTGCTCCGTCATGGCCGGCGCGTCCACCACCTTGCCGGGGTTCATGCGGTTATCGGGGTCGAAGGCGGCCTTGACCTGCCGGAACGCCTCATAGACCTGATCGCCGAAGATGTGCCGGTTCAGCCAGGAGCGGGCCAGCCCGTCGCCGTGCTCGCTGCTCATCGCGCCGTGATACTTGAGCACCAGGTCCGCCACCGCCCGCTGAATCTGTTCCATCGCCAGTACGCCCCGGCGCGTCTTGAGGTTGAGCACCGGCTTGATGTGCAGGCAGCCCGCGCTGGCGTGGGCGTACATGCCCAGCGTCGTGCCCAGGTCTCCGGCTACCTGTTCCAGGTCACGCACGTATGCGGCCAAGTGTTCCACCGGCACGGCCACGTCTTCCATAAAGTGCACCGGCTTCAGGTCGCCCTTCATGCTCAACAGCAGGCCCAACCCGGCCTTGCGGACCGCCCACACGTTCGCCACCGCTGCCGCGTCGGGCATGGGGGTGATCGCGCTGATCGGCAAGCGGTGAGCCTGAACGTGCGTCACCAGACGTTCACGCAGAGCAGCCAGCTCCGCGTCGTCGTCGCCGTAGAACTCGACCATCAGGATCGCCGCCGGGTCGCCGGAGACAAAACGCGCCAGCCGGGGCGCCCACGCCGGGAGCGCCCGGCACAGGTCCATCTGGAGCTTGTCCATCATCTCGACCGAACTCGGATCAACTTCCAGCAGCGCCGGGATGGACTCCAGGCAGGCGTTGAGATCGGTGTATTCCAGCACCACCACCGTCGTCTTTTTGGGCACGGGGACCAGGTTCACCGTCACGCTGAGGATCGTTGCCAGCGTGCCCTCGCTGCCCACGATCAGCTTCGCCAGGTTAAAGCCGTCCGGCGGCAGGCGCAACGGCGGCAAGCGCTGGGTAACGTTGTCGAACGCCCCACCCGGCAGCAGCCGATCCAGGTTATAGCCGCCGCAGCGCCGCCACGTGTCCGGCAGGCGGTCCAGAATCGCCTGGGCGTTCTGTTGCACGATGGCCGGAACATGGCGGTAGATGCGCCCTTCGAGCGTATCCTGGGCGGCCTTCTGACCGATAGTAGCCGGGTCTACCGCGCTGAAAGTTGCCGTCGTGCCATCGGAGAGCACCACGTCCATTGCAATCACATGGTCGGCGGCCATGCCGTAGAGGATGCTGTGCGAGCCGGTGGAGTTGTTGCCCACCACCCCGCCGATCACGGCGCGGTCGGCGCTGGCCGGGTCGGGGCCGAACATCAGGCCGCGCTCCTTGAGCGCGTTGTTGAGCCGCGTCAGCACCACCCCCGGCTCGACCTTCACCCACTTCTCGGCGGCGTTGACCTGCAAGATGCGGTCCAGGCGCGTCATATCCACCACCACCGCCTCGCCGACCGTCTGCCCGGACAGGCTCGTGCCGCCGCCGCGCGGCAACACCGGCAGACCATAGCGCGCCGCCGCCGCCATCACGGCGATCACGTCCTCGGTCGAATGGGCCAGCACCACCGCCAGCGGCATGATCTGGTAATTGCTGGCATCGGTGCTGTAGAGCAGGCGGTCGTAAAAGTCGGTGCGCACGTCGCCCCCCAGGCGCGGCCTGAGTTCGGCGGCGAAATCTTCGACGGCAGAAGCAGGGACCGGGGTCATGGTCGAATCTCCACTAAGGTATCCGCCGGAAAAGGTAGGGCTTCGGGATCGTCATTTGGGGAAATTATAGCGGCAGACAGCAGGGCCGCGCACGGTCAAATGTGCGCGGCCCCAGATGACAAAGATCGGGTGTCGGGCGGCAGCAGACGCGAAACCGCCGCTATTCCGCCGCCATGTGCAGGCGATACCCGCCGATGATCACGTCGTTCCCCGGCCCCCAGAAGGCCGCGCCGGGATAGAATGTGGGAGCAATCCGGCCCGCGCCGGTGAACCCCAGATTTGCCATGCCTTTCAACTCAAAACTCACCACTCAACACTTTGAACTTCCCTCTGTTCCCGGCACGTATGCCCTGTGGTTTCGCCTGGACGCGCCAATCACGATCCGCGCCGGGCGGCTGGGCGTAATTTCCCTGGACGCGGGCCGCTACGTCTATATCGGCAGTGCGCACGGACCGGGCGGGCTGGCGGCGCGTGTGGAGCGGCACTTGCGGCGCGAGAAACGCCTGCACTGGCACATCGATGCACTGACCGCCGCCGCGCCTGTCGTGGAAGTGTGGTGGGTCGAGACGGTGGAGCGGCTGGAATGCGCCTGGGCGCGCGCACTGCTCACACTGCCGGGGGTGAGCGTCCCGGCGCGGGGATTCGGCTCTTCGGACTGCGCCTGCCCGGCCCACCTGCTGCGCGTGCCAGACCCCGCCGCTGCGCGCGATCTCTTGATCGCTTCTCACCAGCCCTGAGTCTTGCTATACTAAACACCGTATACCCTGATCGACACCCCCGCCGCAGGAAGAGTGCATGTCCATCCGCGAACAGCGTCAGATCGCCCGCCAACTGCTGGACGACTCCAGCCCTATCGACGCGCCGACGGCCTACTACGGCCTGTACCACGACCCGGCCCGCTCGATCCTGGCCGCGCGCGCCAACGGCGACGGACGCGCGCTGGGCTTCGCAGGCCGCTTCCAGACCGGCTACGACCTGTTCCGCCCGCTGGTGACGCTGCGCTGCCGCACGCCGGAGGTGGCCGCCGACCTGCTGGCCGAAGTCCTGGTCGTCGGGCGGCCCTACATCCTGTTCGCCAACCTGAACCAGCTCCCCATGATCGGCGGCAGCTTTCAGGTGGAAAACCAGCGGATGCTGCACATCTTTTACCTGGACAGCGCCCGCTTTCGCCCGGTGATCAACGTCATGGTGGTGCAAAAGGTCACGCCCGACGGCAAGCCGCGCTACGAGATCAACTCCGGTGGCCTGCAAGCCGTCGCCGGAGTCAACTGGGTTTCGCCCGGCTTTGCAGAGATGTACGTCTACACCGAACCGCTGGCCCGCCAACGTGGCTGGGGGCGCAGCGTGGCCGCTGCCTGTGTAGAACATCTCCTGCGCGACGGGCGGCTGCCGATCTATCTGGTGGAAAAAAGCAACGTCGAGTCACTGGAACTGGCGCAGGCACTCGGCTTTGTGGACAGCGGCGCGCGCCAGCTCTACGCCGACGTGATCTACACCGGCCACCCGGCGCGGGCCGTCTCGGTTACGGAGAACAATTCCGCCCAGCGATGAAGGATTGCCAACATGCACAGGACGCCGCATCGCCGGAGCACGGGCCTGGTGGCTGTTACGAATTCTGTAGTTCGCGCCGCCGGAACGCCGGGGAATGAATTCCCCGGCTACGAAGGTAAAGTCCACTAAAGTGGACTAAGGTCATCCTGAATAACAGGAGTTTTCAGTCCACTTCAGTGGACTTTGTGCCTGTAGCCCGGCATTTCAATGCCGGGCGAGTGTGCAGAGTGCATCACAGCCTCTAGCGCGGTGGTGTTTTAGAAGTCCCTATTACACAGGTCCAGGAAAGCAGGTTTTGAAAAATGGTTTATCCGGTCAACCGCCCTACCCCGATCCGTACCGACGGAAGCAACTGGTTTGCCCACAACACCATGCGCGTGCGCGTGCCGGACATCATCCGTGAGGTATTGGACCTCAACCCAGACTATCCCGCTTCGATCCGGCACGCCCTGGAAACCCTGATCGACGGCCTGGAAACGAACGCGCCGGTTCCCATGCTGGACCTGCCCGCCCCGGATTACGACGAGTGGGCGGTCGCCTGTGCCTTTCGGCGGGGCGACACTTGGGAAAACACCGACTGGTTCTTCGCCGAGAACTACGTCTATCGCCAGGTGATCCAGGCCGTGCGCTGGTGGGAAACCGCCCGCGATCCCTTCGCGCCCAAAAAGGCCGAAGAGCTGGCCGGCAACCGCCTGTGGTACCTGCTCGACGAGGCGCTGGCTATCGAGGGCACGGTAGAGGAACGGCTGTCCGCGCTGATCCACCGCGCGCTGTGGGGCAACCGTATCGACCTGAGCTACGCGCCCTCCCTGGAACACGGCCACGCCGCCGGTGCGGACGACCTGCTGGTGGACGAGAGCGCCCAGGCCGTCCGCTGTCTGCTGGACGGGCACGGCCCGGTGCACATCGTGGCAGACAACGCCGGAACCGAACTGGCGCTCGACCTGGCGCTGGCGGACCGGCTGCTGGACGGGGTCACAAACGCGGTGATCGTGCACCTCAAGATGCATCCAACTTTCGTCAGCGACGCCACACTGCCGGATGCGCTGCGCTTCCTCGATCTGTTGAACGACGGCGGACATGGCAAAGCGGTGGCAGCGTTCGGCGAACGACTGCGCCGGGCCCTGGAGGCAAAACGCTTGCGCTTTGCCCCGGACCTGTACTGGAACGGCAGCCGTATTCTGCGCAACCTGCCCCCACGTCTTGAAGACGGTTTCCGGCACGCGCGGCTGGTCATCTTCAAAGGCGACGCCAACTATCGCCGCATGGTTGGGGACATCCTGTGGCCGCCGGAGACGCCCCTCGCCCGCGTGGTGGAGCGTTTCCCCGCGCCGGTCCTGGCGCTGCGCTCCCTCAAGAGCGATCCCATCGTCGGGCTGCCGCCGGGCCTGGCCGAACAGATCGATGCCATCGACCCGGCGTGGCACACCAACGGGCGGCGCGGCATCATCCAGACGGCGGCAAAATGAGCGACGACAGGACCGCAGAGACAGCTTCGACCGAAAAACCCGTGCGCGATGTGGCGGCAGCGGTCATTCAGGACGAGGCCGGGCGCGTGCTGCTGCTCCAGCGTGGCTCGACCGCGCCGACCTTCCCAGAACACTGGGGCGTGGTGACGGGCTACCTGGACGCGGGCGAGACCCCGGCCCAGGCTGCACTGCGCGAGATCGCGGAGGAGTTGAACGTCACCGGGCGCGTCCTGCGCGCAGGCGAGCCGTTTCTGGTGGACATCGGCAGGGCCACCGTGCGGGTGTGGCCCTTGTTGTGCGCCCTGGACGATCCCGGCGCGATCCGGCTGGCAGACGAAAATCAGCGGTTCACGTGGGCGTTTGTGCCAGACGCGCTGGCCCGCCCCACCGTCCCCCAGCTTGACCAAGACTTCCGGGCGCTGGGGCTGCTGTGACACAAAAGACCGATCCCCTCTCGGACAGGCGTTTTCGCACGCCGCTCCGCCTACCTACCGGGAGTTTCTTCTTGCAGCCAGGCCAGCGCCGATTCGCGGTCGAAAAAGGCGCGCTGCCGGATCAGCGCCGTTGAGTTCTGCTTGATAATGAACTGGATGACGCCGGCCATCGCCATGCGGGGCAGGATCAACGCCACACGCCCGCGCAGATCAGGGCAGGCTTTCCGGTGCTTGTTCACGCGGCTGCGCACGTAAGGCGTGAGGCTCAGCGCGGGATCGGCCAGGTCTTGCAGCAACAGGAACGGGCGGTCGGTGGGCAAAGCCTTGCTCTTCTCGATCAGATCGTCGGCCCAGACGTCCACCGATTTGCGGCTCACCGACTTGATGGTGTAGCACAACACGCGACCATCGATCAGCCATTCGCGGGTAATGCCCGGCGCGATCTCTTCTGCCTGGGAACGAGCGGCTTCCGGTTGGTTTTTTTCGGCTGCTGCCGGAATAGCGGTCCCTTCCGCCGATGGCCCACCGGCGTCCGTTGGGAGCTGTTCCGAATCCAGCTCAGGCGCGTCCGGTCGCATGAATCTCCTCTTCAATACTCACCCGGCGCTCCGGCAAGGAGTGCGCGGCGAAAGTTCAGTCTTTCCAAAAAGAAATTTCATACGCCTCCATCAGCCACGACAGCGCCTCGCCACGATTAAAGAGAATGCGCTGCTGCATCTTCTTGAGCGGTCGCAGGCTCGTGTAGAGACGCGCCACCTGGAGCAGAATAGATTGCACCATGACCGTTGCGATGCGCCCCTGCCGCCCGGAAATCATTTTGATGATCTCGTCTACCTCCTGGCGAATGCGCGGAGTAAAGACCAGACTCGGATCGGTCATGTCCATCATGATCAGGAACGGGCGGTCTTCGGGCCAGGCTTCAACCGGCTGCCGGAGATGGTCAAACGCGGGCTTCAGCGCCTCCCACTCGATGCTCCGGATCGTGTACGCCAGGACACGGCCATCGCACAACTCCTCGAAGTGGTAGCCCGGTGTTATTTTCGATTGGGGAGCAGCGTCAGGAGGGGAGTCCGGCAAGGCAGTAAAATTGATAAAACCCACTGTAGATTTCCTCATATCGTCGCAAGATGGTATCCACAGGTTAGCATCCTCTTCGCGGCAGATCAATTCCACTAGTGTGTTTTTCACAAAGAATTCACTTCCGACCCGCGCTGCCCAAAGTCGGCGCGGACGATCTGCCTGCCGCTATTCCCGATAAATCTCCACCGTAATCAGGCGGTCGCCGGGCGGCGGGTCGGGGAAGCGGAGCGGATCGAGCGGGTCGCGCGGCGTGAGGGCGCGCAGCACGTCCATGCCGTTGGTTACCTGCCCGAAGATGGCGAACTGCCCGTTCCATTCCCACGCCGGCGTCAGCGGCCCGTAGGTGATGAAGAACTGGCTGCCGCCGCTGTTGGGCACGCCGCGCGTGCTCGCCATCGCTACACGCCCTTCGCGGTCGAAGGTCAGGCCGTTATCGCGCTCGTCGAAAATCGTATAGCCCGGCCCCCCCAGCCCCGTTCCACTGGGATCACCCGTCTGAGCGAACAGCCCCGGCAGCACGCGGTGAAAAGTGATGTTGTTATACCAGCCGTCGCGGGCCAGGTAGACAAAGTTGTTCACCGTCACCGGCGCCTCGTCCACAAATAGGTCGATCTCGACATTGCCCCGCTCCGTCACCAGCACGGCGCGATAGTCGGCGGTCAGGTCGATGAACAGGTCCGGCTGATGGGGATAGTGGCGCGCTTCCAGGGCGAAGAAGCGGTAGGCATCGTCCAGGCCGTACAGGTCATAGCGCCCGCTGTAAGGCTGCCCGTTGATCAGCAGGGCGGGGATTCCGCGCAGGTCTAGGGCCAGGGCCTCCATCCGGTAGCGGTCGGCCAGCGCCGACAAATCCTGGTCGAGGGCAGCCTCGAAGTCGGCGATGTTGAGCTGCAACGTCCCGGCGTAGTCGATCAGCGCGGCGCGGAACTGCTCCGGTGTGAGGTCGATCCAGCCATCCTGTTCGGCGAATAGCAGGTCGTGCATCTCCCAGAAGCGATCCTCGGCAGCGGCGGCTTCGCTGGCGGCCAGGGCCAGGGTGGCCTTGTCGTGGTTCGCCACGTCGGGGTAATGCCGCCACACAACGCGCAGCGACTCCGGGTAGCGCTCGCGCAGGATGGCGAGGCTGCGAGCCACGTCGGCGCAGGGGATGCACTGGAAATCACCGTAATGGATCATGGTTACGATGGCGTCTATCGGCCCCTGGGCGTGGTCAACAGCCGTCGGCGTCACCCGGTCCAGGTCTTCCGGCGGCGGCAACGTGATTATCAGCGGCGTCGGCGATGGCATAGGCGTGGACGTGGGAGGCTCAGCGGTCGGCGCGCCCCCGGTGGACAGGTTGCAGGCGGCCAGACCGAGGATGGACAGGAACAAGATGAGCAGCAAGGATTTTTTCATGGAAGGATCAAGTTCAGGCCAGGACGGTAAAGGCGACGCCCCCAACCCCGAACGGGTAGGCGTCGCCCCCACAACCGGAGTATACCGCAAAGCGGGATTTTATTCGCCCGCTTCGGCCTCTTCCTCTGTCGTTTCTTCTTGACTTGCCGGCGCGTCCTCATCCTCCCGGAGCACGAAGTCGTCCGGCGTCAGTTGGGGATTAAGCTCCACCGCCACCGGTTCCAGTTCCATGAACATCTCGTCGCCCCAGTAGCGCTGCACCAGCGGCGGCAGCAGCAGCCCGTCCACCTTGATCAGCGATCCGCGCGTGCGGATGTATTGTATCTTGCGCTCGCCGCCCTGCGGGTCTGCGCGCTCGACCTCGATTTCCTTGAGGGTGTGGTCGTCTTCCAGGCGGACGATGGCGAAGTCACCGTCGTAGCCCGATAGCCGCGCGCGAAAACTGCGTGCGTCTATCCCCTCCACGCGCACATCCCGGTCGGCGATCAACGGGCTAACGAAAAAGATCGTCTCGCTCCAGGCCCGCCGCCGCGCCGATTCGACCATGTCCGCAGCGGTCGAGCGCGTCACATGGATGCCCTGCTGCTCATAGACCGTCTGGCCATCGAAACTGGTGGTGTAGCTGGAACGGAACAGGCGCAGGACGGAGACTTTCATTTCCCACTTCATCATCAGCGGAAAGCGGTAGGTTGCCGTCGCATCCAGCCTGGCCCATACAGGAAACGGCCCCAGTTTGCCGCGTGAACGCCCCCGGTATCTGATCCGCAAGGTTTCCAGGGCCGGTGGACTAAAGCCGTAACGTGCAATGACCAGTTTCTTAAGCAGGTCCTTGCCAATCGGATCGCCCTGCGCCAGCAGCAGAAATGACATCGCTCAACGCTCCTGCAATCAGTCCGATACGCGCACCAGACAGAAGCCATCTGTCTTCTGCCTTTCAGCCCTATCCGGGCAGTGTAACATGTCAGACCACCCCGCAGAAAGCGCCGCAGCGGAACGGCGGCGGCAGAAATGTGAATTATTTGTGAAATCCCCCGGCGCGCCTTCAGCGGCACATGAACAACCACGAGCCAACCGTCAGCACGTCGCCCACGCTCAGGCGGAAGCGCCCCTCGACCCGCCCGCCGTTGGCAAACGTGCCGTTGGTGCTGTTCAGGTCTTCCAGAACCCAGTCATCGCCCTCGTGCACGATCCGACAATGGTACGACGAGACAGTATCTTCGGGGATGACGATGTCGTTGTCGGCGGCGCGCCCCAGGCTCAAGCCCGCGCCGTCCAGAGCGCGCGACTCGCGCTTCCAGATCAACTGCGCCGGAGGCGGGCCATGCCGTTCCAGCGCCGGGCGGGATGATTTGAGCCGCCCGTGCATGGCAGTCGTCTCGGACTGGTCTCTGTCGTGCGCGCCGTAGTAGGCTCTGGTGGTGCTGATCTTGCGGGTGTGTGTGTCGTAGCGCTGCGCGCCCATCTCCATGTCGATGGCCTCTTCGCGCAGCATGTTGTGTTCGGCTTCCAGTTCTGCGTCGTCGAGGTCGGCGGCCCGGATGGCGTCGGCGGCCTGGGTGAGCACCTGCGACGCCCCGTCGAAGTCGCCCAGGTCGGCATACCGGACGGCCTCCTCACGGGCGCGGGCCGCCCGCAGCAACAACGCCGACCGGACCACCTCGGCATTCGGGGCCTGCCCGGCGAGCGCCTCCTCCGGCGCGACGTTGACCAGGATCGGCAGGTCCATCGTGCGGTGCGCCACGCGCTCCTGGCCCAGTTCGTCGTAATCGAAGCGCAGACGGGCCACCTCGACCTGGCCCAGCGTGCGCAACGCCGGGATCGCCAGTTCCAGCAACAGCCGCTTGATCTCGTCGCCGTACAGGTCCCCCAGGTGAAAGGCAATCTCGCGCCCGCGCACGTCGGCGGGATAGGCGTTCAACTGCGTGACCATCTTCACGTCCGGGGAAAGCGTCAGCGTGATGGTCAGGTTTTGCCCAACCACACTCATCAGGTCGGCCAGCTCTTCCGTAAAGATGCGCGGGGC
>Ga0209018_1001498_pt1 | contig 18538 bp, 18 predicted proteins | sample YNPBryBLVA2012_FD_185814 | JGI IMG/M metagenome (GOLD analysis project Ga0209018, IMG submission 185814) | Anoxygenic and chlorotrophic microbial mat microbial communities from Yellowstone National Park, USA - YNP Bryant BLVA 2012 (SPAdes)... ...
ATTCATGTCGCGCAGGAAAACGGTTGTTTTGACCACCATTTGCAGCGACGAACCGGCCGCTTCGAGGACGTATTGAAGATTGCGTAACACCTGATGGGTCTCGGCCTCGATGCCGCCTGGAACAAGTTCGCCTGTGGCGCGGTCAATGCCAATCTGCCCGGCCGTGAAGATCAAGTTGCTCACGCGAATCGCTATCGAATAAGGCCCAATCGCTTTGGGCGCTTTTTCTGAGATGATGATTTCTTTCTGATAGGGAAACATATCCTGCCTCTTTCTGAGAGAGTGAACCAGCACACACGTCGAAATGCAAAACCTTGGCCGGCGGCGCCAAAATTACCATACTAACGTACAAGAGGCAAGTCGGCGCGGGGCGCGGGGCTTTGCCCAAGATTATACCTCTCAGCGAGAAAGAATGCGCTTTTTGGCTGGTGTGTTCCTGGGTAGCCCAAATTCGAAATGTCCCGCGGCCGAGTTCAGCGTGATATTCTTCGTCAGGCCTGCTCCAAGGGCCTTGCAGTTGTGATAAATGTCTGTAGATTTGAGTAGTTTCGTAAGTTGAGGGCGTTAAGCTCTTATGGTAAAATTCGAACGCTGTTCCAAAGGGCACAATCGCCCTCACATCTCTGACCAGGACCGCGGAGGGCCTTGTCGAAACTGAGGAGAACCCATGCAGACCGATTGGCTATATATTGGTCTATTTTTGATTGTTTCGGTTATTTTTGCTGGGGTGCCGCTTCTGATTGCAGGCCTGCTAAGCCCCCGAAAACCCAATCCGATAAAATCTTCGACGTATGAGTGCGGTATCGAAACGGTGGGAGAAACCTGGGTGCAGTTCAAGGCCCAATACTATGTCTTCGCACTCACCTTTCTGATCTTCGATGTCGAATTAGTTTTCTTGTTCCCGTGGGCGGTGGCTTTCGACCAATTGAACCTGTTCGGTGTTGTTTCTGGGGTGGCATTCATCTTTATACTGTTTGCCGAGTTGCTGGCAGCGTGGCGAAAGGGGCTTTTGGAATGGGTGTAAATGACACCCGCCCGTAAAAAGGCTGATGGATACTTCCTTCAGCCTTTTGTTTGTGTGTGTAGGGATGTTTTGGTATAGGAGATGAGGGATGAGTTTTTTGAGTGACCCAATCACGTTTATCGGCCAATGGCTGACCAATCTCTTGCTGGGATGGGGACTGGCTCCCGGCCTGGTGGGAGTGATCACGCGGGCGATTGGCGCGTTCGTGCTGGCTATGACGGGGTTGATGCTGGTGGTGTTCACGATCATCTATGAGCGCAAGCTCTACGGTCGCATCCAGGACCGCCTGGGGCCGAACCGCATTGGGCCGTGGGGCTTGTTGCAGACCATTCCGGATATGATCAAGATTTTCACCAAGGAATATATCACGCCGGAGGGGGCCGATAAAATCCCTTACAATCTGGCGCCTATTCTGTCGGTGGTGGGAGTTTTGATGGTGTGGGCGGTGTTACCGCTGGCCAAGACGATCTTCGGCACCGATATTGATGTGGGTGTGTTGTACATCGTGGGTGTGGGTGCGATTGGCGAGTTGGGCATTATCCTGGCGGGCTGGGCATCGAACAATAAGTATGCTCTGCTGGGCGCCTTTCGTGCAGTGGCGCAGGTGGTGTCCTTCGAAGTGCCGATGGTGTTGGCGCTCTTGGTGCCGGTGATCTTGGGTGGCACGATGGGCGTCAACAGCCTGGTGCAGGCGCAAGATGTGTGGTTCATTGTTTTTGCACCGGTTGCGGCATTGATTTTCTTCATTTCGTCGCAGGCCGAGGTGGGACGCGCTCCCTTCGATTTGCTGGAGGCCGAGTCGGAGATTGTCTCCGGCTTCCAGATTGAGTATTCTGGGCTGAAATTCGGCTGGTTCTTTGTGGGGGAGTTCTTGCATGCCTTTACCATTTCGGCGCTGACGGCCACGCTCTTCTTTGGCGGCTGGCGCGGCCCGGGGGCGCAGGAGTATCCTATTCTGGGTTTGCTGTATTTCTTTGTCAAGAGCATGATCATCTATCTGGTGGTGATCCTGATGCGCATTGCTCTGCCTCGTCTGCGAATTGACCAGATGTTGAATTTGAACTGGAAGGTGCTGACGCCGCTGGCGCTGGCTGCGGTGATGCTGACCGCCGTGGTGGAGAAAGTGGTGCTTCACTATGCGGCCGCGTTCGAGCTGGGGAGCACGGCGGCGACGCTCCTGCGAGCCAGCGCACACTTGCTGGCCAATGCCTTGCTCTTGGCGGTTTTCTTCGGGCTGGTGAAGCAACGGACAGCGCGCCGCGAACCACCCCTGGTTGGGCGACCTCGCCCGGTGGCTGTTCCCCCAGCGGCCCCCGCACCCCCGGCGGTAGAATCCCCTCATTCGGCTATGCCTTGATTTGGAGCGTGTTCATGGGTCCTTTGCAAATCATCTTTCTTTTGGCGGCTGCGCTGGTCCTGGGCGCAGCAATCCTGGTGGTCACCACCCGTAACCTGGTTCACGCTGCCCTGTGGCTGATTGTGGCGCTGTTTGGGGTGGCGGTGCTGTATGTTTTGCTCAATGCCAGCTTTTTCGCGGTGGTGCAGATAGTCATCTACATTGGGGCAATTGCCATTCTGTTTATCTTTGCGGTTATGCTCACCCGCCGCATTGGCGCTAAGGATATTGGCCCACAGAACAACCCGAACTGGTGGTTGGCGGCGCTGTTGGCGCTGCTTATGCTGGGGGGATTGGCGACGATTTTCCTGTCCTGGCCGGCGTTCAACACCCCCTTGCCGCCTCTGTCCAACCAGGTGGACTTGATTGCTGCGCTGGGGAAGTCGCTGGTGACAACGTACTTGCTGCCTTTCGAGCTGGCTTCGGTCTTGCTGGTGGCGGCGCTCATCGGCGCCATCTTCGTATCTTGGGAGCGAAAGTGATGCAAACGATCCCGTTATCCTGGTATCTCATTTTCTCGGCGGCCTTGTTCTGCATTGGGCTGTTTGGCGTCTTGTCTCGCAAGAACGCGGTGGCGATTCTGATGAGCATCGAGCTGATGCTCAACGCTGTCAACGTCAACCTGTTGGCGTTTTGGCGCTACCGCTCACCCGAAACGGTGGCCGGACAGGCCTTCGCCATTATGGTTTTTGCTGTGGCAGCGGCAGAGGTGGCAGTGGGCTTGGCGTTGATCATTTCTGTCTATCGCCGCCGCAAGACGATTGTGGCAGACGAGATTGATTTGATGAAATGGTAGAGCTGATATGACAATCGAGACCCTCATCTGGCTTCTTCCCCTTCCGCCGTTGCTGGCATTTGCGCTGATTGTGTTGTTTACCAACCGCTGGAAGGCGCTCAGTCACTCGATTGCGGTGGGGGCGGCTTTCCTTTCGTGGCTGGGCAGCATGGTGGTCGTTTTCCGCGCTCTCGGCATCGAACATTTCGGCGCAGAAGGCCGCGTTTTTGAGTCGTCTGTGGCCTGGCTTCCCTTGGGCGAGACGAGCTTCCGTATCGGTGTGCTGATAGACCCGCTCTCGGCAGCGACGTTGTTTTTCGTTGCCTGGACTGTGTTGATGATTTTTGTGTACAGCGTGGGCTATCACAACTTCGGCCAGCCGCAAGGTGATCACGACCATGCCGGGCTGCCGCCGCATGGGGCCACTGTCGCCGACGAGCACGGCCACACCCACAAAGTCCCTTCCATCGAGCCAATGTACGCCCGTTTCTTTGCCTTCATTGGCTTGTTCGCTTTTGGTATGTACACCCTGGTCGTGTCCGACAACCTGCTCACCCTGTTTGTCGGTTGGGAGATCATGGGGCTGTGTTCTTATCTGCTGATCGGTTTCTGGTATGCCAAGCCCTCGGCGCGCGATGCGGCGATCAAAGCTTTCATGACTACCCGAGTGGGCGATGTGTTCATGTTGCTTGGCGTGGCCTACCTGTACGCGATGACCGGCACGCTCAATTTCCGCGCCATTTTCTTCAACGAGGAAGTTCTGCACCGGCTGGCGACGACGCCGGCCGTAGACGGCTTCCTGGGCTTGTCGGCTGCCGGCCTCATCGGGTTATTGTTGTTCATCGGCACGATCGGCAAGTCGGCGCAATGGCCGTTGCACACCTGGTTGCCCGACGCTATGGAAGGCCCCACGCCGGTCTCGGCGATGATTCATGCCGCTACGATGGTCTCGGCAGGCGTTTACATGGTGATTCGCATGTTCCCCCTACTCTCGGCCGGTTGGCATGAAGGCGCGGCGCTGACCCCGCCGATGCTGGCGATGGCCGTTATTGGCTCGATCACTGCCTTGTTTGCGGCCACAATTGCCGTAGCGCAAAATGATGTCAAGCGAGTGTTGGCTTATTCCACCGTCTCACAGCTTGGCTATATGGTGGCTGCTTTAGGCATCGGCGCTTATATCGCCGCTGCTTTTCACCTGATCATGCATGCCTTTTTCAAAGCGCTGCTTTTCCTCGGTTCGGGTTCGATCATTCACGGCATGGAGCATGGCGTCTTGCACACCGACGACTTGGTGGACCCGCAAAACATGCTCAACATGGGCGGTTTGCGTCGAAAAATGCCGTTGACTTTCGTCACCTTCCTCATCGGCGGTCTGGCACTGGCGGGCTTCCCCTTCGTCACTGCAGGTTTCTGGTCGAAAGATGAAATCTTGGCCGATGCATTTGCCCATGCCCCGCTGGTCTTTGTCGTGCTGGCGGTAGCCGCTTTCCTGACGGCGTTCTACACCGCCCGCCAGATTACGCTCACCTTCCTCGGGCAGCCGCGCACGGCCTCGGCGCAACATGCTCAGGAGTCCAAATGGACGATGACCCTGCCGCTGGTCGTTTTGGCCGTGTTTGCCGTTGGTGCAGGCTGGGTTGGCACGCCGTGGAAGAATCTTTTCCACGAGTTCGTCGGCGGCACGCTGCTCGAACATCCTGAAGCTTTGCCCTTCAGCCAGGCGCTTGTGCCGATGGTGCTCTCGATCCTGATTAGCCTATCGGGTCTGGCGGCGGGCTGGCTGGTGTACCGCCACTACGAGGCCGGACAAGCCGACCCGCTGGCTAAGGCTTTGGGCGTGGTGCATACCTGGCTGAAGAACAAATGGTATTTCGATGAGATTTACCATGCCCTCTTTGTGCGTCCCTCGGCCTGGTTCAGTGAGACTTTCACGTACAAGTGGATGGATCGGGGCGTGATTGACGGCATCCTGCACACGGTGGCGCGGCTGGCCTTTGGAATTGGGCCGATTTTGCGCAATTACTTCGATAAGCCGGTGGTCAACGAGTTCATCGGCGATGGTTCGGCGAGTGTGGTGCAGTGGTTTGGCCGGCGATTGCGCCTGGTGCAGACCGGTCAGGTGCAGTTTTACATGATGACCGCGCTGGTGATTGCCATTGGTGTGTTGTTGGCGGTGATTGCTCTACCCTGACACTTTCCTAGGAGCAAGAAATGGATTTCGTTCTCGATCGTTTGCTCTCCCTTATCCTGTTCACGCCTGCTCTGGTGGCGCTGGTGTTGCTCTTCTTGCCCAAAGAGGAGAAAGCCTTGCTGCGTTGGGTGGCCTTTCTGGGCAGTCTGATCCCATTGGCGCTGTCGCTGGTGTTGTGGTTTCAGTTCCAGGCCGGGCGTTCTTTCGAAGAGCATTTCCTCTGGTACGAGGCGATCAATTCGTCCTACCATCTCAAACTGGATGGCTTGTCGCTGACGATGGTGTTGCTGACCACGCTGCTCACGCCTTTGGCCTTGCTGGCTTCTTTCAGCATCACCGAGCGGGTCAAGGCTTACATGATTCTGTTCCTGTTCCTCGAGACGGGCATGTTGGGGGTGTTCGTCGCCTGGGATTTGCTGCTGTTTTTCGTTTTCTGGGAACTCGGCTTGGTGCCGATGTATTTCCTCATCAACCAGTGGGGCAGCGAGAAAGGCGAACGCGAGATTTGGGGTGGGCAGAAGGTGCCGGCGCGGGTGTATGCCTCGTTCAAATTCATGATCTATACCATGGCTGGCTCACTAGGCCTGTTGTTGGCTATTCAGATGATTGGTGTGGCGGCGCACACCTTCGATTTCACGACCTTGTTCCAGTATTGGCCTGCCATGACCAGCCTCGACAGTGTTGGCCCGCTGGGACTTTCGGTCTCGACGGTTAAGGCGGTGGCCTTTTGGGCGTTTGCGATTGCGTTTGCACTCAAAGTCCCCGTCTGGCCGTTCCACACCTGGCTACCAGATGCCCACACCGAAGCGCCGACCGCTGGCTCGATGATTCTGGCGGGCGTTTTGCTCAAACTGGGGGCGTATGGCTTCTTGCGTCTGGTGTTGCCGCTCTTCCCAGCTGAAGCGCAGCGCTATGCGGGCGCGTTGGCTTTCTTGGCGGTCATGGCCATCATCTTTGGGGCGTTTGCGGCCTTTGGGCAAAGCGACTTCAAGCGCCTGGTGGCATACTCTTCGGTCAATCACATGGGCTTTGTCGTGCTGGGGATTGCGGCAGCGGCTTATGTGGGGGGTACGGGCGAGAACGCCACCATCGCTCTCAATGGCGCGGTGTTGCAGATGTTCAACCATGGGCTTTCGGCTGCGGGGATGTTCTTCCTGGTGGGGGTTATCTACGAACGGGCGCACACCCGCGACCTCAACGCTTTTGGCGGGGTGTTCCCGCTGGTGCCGATTTATGGCGGTATCCTGATTTTTACCTCCATGGGATCGCTGGGTTTGCCGGGCCTGGCCGGCTTCGTCTCGGAATTCCTGGTGGTGCGAGGCGCCTGGCCGATTTTTACCCTGTACACCGCCCTGGCGATGATAGGCCTGCTCTTTACCGGCGCTTATATCCTCAAGGGTATCAAGAAAGTCCTGCACGGCCCGCTGAATGAGCATTGGGAAGAACATGGCTTGGCCGAGATCAATTTCCGCGAGCTGGTGGTCATTGCCCCGCTCATGGCGCTGATGGTGTGGATTGGTGTCTGGCCCAACTGGATCCTGAGCGTCATCAATCAGGCGATGAAAGCTTTGTTTTAGTCGCATCGTGGCGCGGGCAAGTCTGACTGTGCGACGATGAGGCTGGCGAGGTGACGAATGCATTTTCCCATTTTATCCATCATCGTTTTTACGCCAATCCTGGCTGGCATGTTGATTTTGCTGTTCCCCGCTGAGCGCAAGAGCGAGGTGCGGGTAACGGCGCTGGCTGCGGCGACGGTGGCGATGCTGCTCTCGGCGTGGGTGTATTTTTCGTATGATACCGTTCAAGGGGGCTATCAGTTCCTGGAGAAGTACGATTGGCTGCCGCAATTGGGCATCTCCTATTACGTGGGTGTGGACGGGATGAACGCGCCGCTGGTGCTGCTGACGGGCATTGTGATGTTTACCGGCGTGTTGATCTCGTGGGGCATCGAGGACCGTCCGCGCGAGTTCTTTGCCTTCTTGTTCATCCTGGCATCGGGCGTTTTTGGCGTATTCGTCTCGCAGGATTTGTTCATGTTGTTCTTCTTCTACGAGATCGCCGTCTTCCCCATGTATTTGCTGATTTCCATCTGGGGCTGGATCAAAACCCGCGAGTATGCCGCCATGAAGCTCACCCTGTACCTGTTCGTTGGCTCGGTGATCGCCCTGGTTGGGGCGCTGGCCATGTACTTCGCCTCGGGTAAAAACACTTTCGATATGATTGTCTTGTCGCAGGCTCAACAGGCCGGCGCGTTTGATTTTACCTACACCTTCTTTGGGCGTGCTGTCCCCTTCCAGGTTTTTTGGTTCCCCTTTGTCTTTTTGGGTTTTGCCGTCTTGGGCGGCATCTTCCCCTTCCACAACTGGTCACCCGACGGTCACGTGGCAGCGCCCACGGCAGTTTCGATGTTTCACGCTGGCGTGTTGATGAAATTGGGCGCTTTTGCTGCCCTGCGGGTGGGCATCATGCTGTTGCCGCAAGGTGCGCTCTACTGGAAGTGGGTCATCCTCGGCCTGGCTACTGTCAACGTGGTCTATGGTGCTTTTATCGCCATGGTGCAGACCGATTTCAAATACGTCATCGGCTTTTCGTCGGTCTCGCACATGGGTTTGGTCATGCTGGGTTTTGCCACGCTCAAACCCGAAGGGCTGACCGGCGCCGGCTTGCAGATGTTCTCGCATGGCGTGATGACGGCGCTCTTCTTTGCTGTGGTCGGTATGGTTTACGACCGCGCCCATACGCGCGAGATCAGCGAGCTAGGCGGATTCTCCAAGAAAATGCCCTGGGTGGCGGTGGCTTTCATCATTGGTGGTCTGGTCTCGATGGGTATGCCCGGCTTTTCCGGTTTCATCGCCGAGTTCCCTATCTTCATGGGGGTTTGGAAGGTCGCCCCCATCGTGGCGATCATTGCCGCTATCTCGATTGTGGTGACGGCTTCGTACATTATCCGCATCATTGGGCGGGTGTTCTTTGGGGCTATGCCGGCGCATTTCGAATATGGCGATGAGCATCATCAGGCGATTGGCGATGTGACCGTGCTCGACAAGCTGGCGCTGGCTCTGCTCTGTCTCATGATGATTGGCATAGGCTTATACCCGGCGGTGATGGCGCCAATGGTCAAGTCGGGCGCTGAGGCTGTCTTGCGGCTGGTGGGAGGTTTGTAGTGTTGACGAATTTCGACCCTGTATCTTTGTTGGCGATTTTGCCCGAAATCCTGATTGTGGCGCTGGCAGGCTTCGTGCTGTTGTTCGATGCCCTGTGGACGCCGGAAAAGCGCCGGTGGCTCGGTTGGCTGACCGCCGGCGGGCTGATTGCGATTGCGCTGATCGCCCTGGCGGTTGCCCGCCCCGGCGAGGAGGCCCGTATGGTCTTCGGCGGGATGATCCGCGACGACTGGCTGGGATTTGTCTTCCGACTGCTGTTCCTCGTTGGGGCGGCGGTGACCAGCTTGTTGGCGATGGACGTCGAACGACTGGGACGGCGCGGCGAATTCTACCTCTTGCTGCTGGCCTCCACCCTCGGCATGAATTTGATGGCCTCCGCCGGCGATCTGGTGATGCTTTACCTGGCTTTCGAGACAACTTCTATCCCCTTGTATGTTCTGGCGGGCTTTTTCCGCGAGGATGACAAATCTACCGAGGCGGGTTTCAAGTACTTGCTGTTTGGGGCATTGACCTCGACGGTGATGCTCTATGGCCTTTCGCTGTTGTATGGCTTTGGCGGGACGACCAACCTGTACGAACTGGCTGAGAAATTCTTGCAGGCGCAATTGCCCTTGCCGAGCCTGTTGGGCAGCCTGGTGCTGGTTCTGGTTGGTTTTGGCTTCAAGGTTTCGGCTGTGCCGCTCCATTTCTGGGCGCCAGACGTGTACGAGGGTGCGCCAACACCGGTGGCAGGTTTTCTCTCCACAGCCTCCAAAGCGGCGGGTTTTGCTGTGCTGGCGCGGGTGCTCTTCGCCGTTTTCCCCCAGCTCGCCGATAGTTGGGTGACCATCATCGCTGTCCTGGCTGTGCTGACCATGACACTGGGCAACCTGCTGGCCCTGCCGCAGAAGAACATCAAGCGCCTGCTGGCTTATTCCTCCATCGCTCACGCCGGTTACATGCTGATTGGCGTGGCGGCGATTTCGGCTACCGGCCAGAACCTCGGCCTGACCGGCGTCGTGTTCTACCTGATTGCCTATTTGCTCACCAATCTGGCGGCCTTTGGCGCCGTGGCCGCCGTTGGCCGGGTGATCGGCTCGGACGAGATCGCAGCCTATGCGGGTTTGAGCCGCCGCAAACCAGGATTGGCCTTCGTGATGCTGGTGGCCTTCCTCTCGCTGGCGGGTATGCCCCCCTTGGGCGGCTTCATCGGCAAAATCTTCGTCTTTGCTGCAGCAGTTCGCGCCGACCTCATCTGGCTGGCCTTTGTCGGCGTGATCAACTCCATCGTGGGCCTGTACTACTACTTGACCGTGTTGAAGGTGGTTTACCTCTACCGCCCGGCTAATTTGGCAGATGAACAACTCCCTCTGCCGCTGCCGCGGCCGTATGCCCTTGGGCTGACGGCTCTCACGCTGGGCATTGTCCTGCTGGGGACGCTGTTTGCTCCGTGGTTCAACTGGGCCTCGGTGGCGACTGCGTCGCTGGTGAAATGAGGCCCGTGCTTGCCGCGAATCACCTTCCCCTCGACCGATTGACGCATCTTCTGACCCCTGATAAAATTTGCCCGCCATGACGCAGACCGGCCGCGACCCATCCAACAAATACCACTGGTACTCGGCTTTCAATATGCAGGTGGCCTCCCTTGGTGGGCAGGTGGGCTGTCTGACGCTCCTCATGGTGCTGGGGGCTGTCTTTGGCGGCATCTGGCTGGATAGGGTGTTTGAGACCAAACCCCTTTTTACATTGCTGTTGGTTTTAGGTTCAGCGCCGCTATCGCTGGTTTTGACGTACTGGTTGGCCTGGCGGGCGGTCAGGGATATGCCCAAGCCGCCAGCGGCTCGGCGTATTGATCAAGGAAAGGAGGACGACTCGGGTGAGTGAAACAAAGCAGAAAAAATGGCGTTGGGGCTTCAAACGCTGGATTGTCATTGCCCTGATCATCCTGGGCGGTTATGCCGCCTTTGGCCCCTACGGCATCCTCAAACCTATCAGCCCGGTGGTAGTTTTGCCGGGCGAGCCGACGGGATTGTACCTCATCCCGCCATTCGAAACCCACGCACCTAACCCGCTGCTGTTGTGTGAGCCGCACGGCGGCTTGTACGAGTGCAGCTACCCCATCACCAACACCATTCTGGCAACCTTGATCGCCGATATCATCCTGATTTTGCTGGCCCTGACGGCCTGGCGTTTCAGCAAAAGCGGCGAGCTGGTTCCTGGTGGGATTTACAATGCTTTCGAGGCCATTGTTGAATTCCTATGGAATTCCGTCGAAGGCTCGGCAGGCAAATGGGCGCGGCGCATCCTGCCGTTGGTGGCCACCATCTTCCTGCTCATCTTCGTTGCCAATATGATCAAGCTGGTGCCAGGTTTTGAGAGCATCGGGTACATGAAGGAACGCCATGAGGGGACGGGCTACGCCGCCGTGAAAGTTGGCCCCTTCTGGGTGCTGGACAAGAATCAGCCGGTAGAGGCAGCCGCCCACGAGGGAGAAACCACAAGCGGGGAAAGCGAGCTGTCAACCCCGTGTCATTCCTGCGAGCTGGTGCCTTTCCTGCGCGGCTCGGCCACCGATCTCAACTTCCCCTTCTCGCTGGCTTTTATCACCGTGCTGATGACCCAGGTTTACGGCGTGTGGGCGCTTGGCCCTGGTTATTTCGAGAAGTTCTTCCAGTTCCGGCGTCTGGTCAGCGGCGGCGTTTTTGGGCTGATTGACTTTGCCGTGGGCTTCCTCGAAATCATCCTGGAATTTGCCAAAATCCTGTCTTTTGGTTTCCGTCTATTCGGCAATATCTTCGCTGGCGCCTTGCTGCTTTCGATCGTTGGCGCACTCACGGCTATTGTAGTGCCGCCAGGATTGTATCTCTTCGAGGTTTTCTTCGGCATCATCCAGGCCTATGTGTTCTTCCTGTTGGCAACGGTCTTTACCAGCGGCGCAACCGTGAGTCATCACGGCGGCGACGAACATCACTAACCTGTCATCATTTTACATAAAGGAGATTTGACAACGATGAACATCGACTCTGAAACCTTCCTGCATGCAATGCGTTTCATTGGCGCCGGTTTGGCGATGATTGGTGCGATTGGCGCCGGTGTGGGTGTGGGCATTGCCGCCTCGGGCGGCGTTCAGGCCATGGGCCGCAACCCCGATGCTGCTCCCATCGTGCAAACCAACATGATTCTGGGCATGGCCTTTGCCGAAGCGGTGGCCATTTACGCCCTGGCCGTAGCGCTGATCATCGTCTTTGCTGGTTAGTCGCTGCCATTCTCGCCGCCAGTGCGCGGCGGATAAGCGAAGGAGTCTTCGATGGATAAATTAGGCCTGAACCTAGGGTTCTTTCTCTTCCAGGTGTTCAACTTCACCATCCTGGTCATCTTACTCACCGCCTGGGCCTACAAACCAATTGTGACAATGCTGGAGACGCGCAAAAAGCGCATTGCCCAAGGTTTGGAGGATGCTCGCGTTGCTGGCGAGGCGCGCGCCAACGCCGAGCAAGAGGCCGCCAAAATCATTGCTGAAGCGCAAGCAAAAGCCAGCCAGATTGTCCGTGAAGCCAGCGAGCGCGCCGAAGCCGCCGGCCGCGAGATCAAGGCCGCTGTGGAGGCCGAAGCTGCCAAGGCGCGCGAGGCCGCTCTGGTTGAAGTGCAAAGTGAGCGCGAGCGCATGTTGAGCGACCTGCGCGGTCAGGTGGGCGCTTTGGCAATTGCCGCCGCCCAAAAACTCATCGGCCACTCGCTGGACGAGACTCGCCAACACGCTCTGATTGACGAGTTCTTTTCCGGTGTCCGTTCGGGCCGGGTGACGGTTCTGGAAGGTGTGGCGCTTTCTGGCGTTTCGGCGGAGGTCACCACCGCTCTGCCGCTGACTGCCGAAGAGAAGGAGATCGTCAAGCGGGATGTGCTCTCCCGCATCGGCTCACAGGCAACCGTGACGTTCCGCGTTGACCCCTCCATCTTGGGTGGGATGATCATCCGCTCTGGCGGCAAGGTCTTGGACGCCTCGCTTGCCGGTCAATTGGAGAGTTTGAAGCAGAGCTTATCCTAGCCTGCTGGTTTGCCTGCGACTCTCGATTCGCTGCTATTGACCTGCTGCGCACGCTCAGGCTTGGCCTGGACGTGTGTTTTTGGAAGGAAAGTATGTCCTCAGACCTGTGGGGTATTTTGCTGGCGCTGACCTCCGCGGCCGTATGGGGCAGCGCAGACTTCAGCGGGGGATTGGCCAGCCGACGCAATACCCCTCTCCAGGTTCTATCATTGTCGTCGCTGGTCGGTCTGGCAGCCCTGGCGGTTTGCGCGTGGTTGTGGGGTGAGCCATGGCTCTCGCTGCAGGGGATGTTGTGGTCAGTTTTGGCGGGCCTGGCGGGTGTGTTGGGGCTGGCGGTGTTCTATCGCGGTCTTTCGTTGGGCTACACGGCCATTGTTGCGCCGACGGCGGCTGTGGTGGGCGCTGTGTTGCCGGTGGCAGTTGGTCTGGCCACCGAAGGGTTGCCAGAGACGGCGACGCTCATCGGCTTTGCCGTGGCCGTGCTGGGAATCGCTCTGGTTTCACGCTCGGCTGTGACCTCTGGCGGCTTGCAGCGCCAGGCGCTGATTCTGGCGTTGCTGGCTGGTATTGGCTTTGGCGGTTTTTTTTACCCTGCTGGGCCAGGTGCAGCAGCGTGTGGTTTTCACGCCGCTGTTGATTTCCAAGCTGGCCTCGTTACTGATTGTGTTGGGACTTTTGGTGGCCAACCGTTCGAAACTGCCCTCCCCAAGCACTAACCCGCTGGCATTGCTGGCCGGCTTGCTGGATGTGAGCGGCAACGCCTTTTACTTGCTGGCGCGCCACGCCACGCGTTTGGACATCGCCGTGGTGCTGTCGTCGCTATATCCTGCCGCCACGCTCCTCCTGGCAAGGCTGATCCTGCACGAGCGCGCCGCTCGCAGCCAGTGGTTGGGGGCGGCGCTGTGCCTGACCGCCGTTGCGCTGATTGCCTTGTAAACGGCTGACAGCCTGTGTAGCGCCTTCGCCTACTCGAACACTTCCTTCAGCGCATCGATCAGACAGTCATAATCCTGCTGAAAGTCTGGCGACTGCTCGATGTTGATGAAAGTCTCTGGCCCATACACGCGGCTGGTGTAGCCGCTGCAGGCATCGGGCGGCGCAGCCAGCCCACAGCTATTCGAATACACCGCTTGCACGCCGTCTCCACGAAAACCACACTCGGCTTGTGCGCCGTCTGCTTGCCCGTCGGCCACGTCTATGGTGAAGTCGCCGCAGCGCCGCACCGTGTGGGTGTAGAGTTGCAGGGTCAGTGTGCCGGGGTTTAGCGTCCCATTGCTGATGAACACATCTGGGCAAGAAAGCAGGCTGTTGACATGCAACTGGATGGCCACTCTCTCTCCACCGCAAGGCACCAGGGCGCGGTGGGCGGCATGGAACATCGTCTGCGTCGCATGGGCGGTATCGGATTGGCGGTAGGGTTCCTGCTGCCCACAGGCCATTGTCACTCCCAGGCAAGGCGAGAAAGCCGTGTTGGCGCAGCGGTGGGTGCCTGCCAGCAGCAACGCCCGCGCCCGCACCTGCCGGAAAATGGCTGCTGCCTCTAGCTCGCTGCCTTCGTCTGCGGCAGGGTGTGGCACTTCGATGACCAGCGGGCGCGCCGCGCCAAGACGCAAAACCACTGTTCCCCAGCCCAGGCTTGGCGGAACGTTCTCGCGCACGATCAGATATTGTTCGTCATCGAAGGGTAAATCGGTAAAGCGCTCGATGTGATAGGCAAATCCCTCGGCGGCCAGAATAGCGCAGCCGGTATCGGTATCCCCCTGATCCAGCGCCCGTAGCAACCGTTCCCAGGCGGCCATTTGCGCCAGTGTCGGCACGGTCATGCCTTCGGAAGCCGGCCCCGGCATGGCTGCCGTGATCGCCTGGATTTCGCTGATAAGCCCCCCGCTGGTTGTGATGAGACAACTCGCGGCGATGCCGGTTGGCGTGGCAGCGGGCGACGCAGTGGGCGACGCAGGGGGCAGGATGGAGGCACTTAGCGGGGTGATCGTTTGGGGCAAGAGGGTTGCCGTTCTCGGCGGCGGCGTGGCCGCTAAGGGGGCTGGGGAGGCCGTCTGTTGGGGGGTGGGTGTAGACCGCGGCGAGAGCGTCGGCGAGGAGAGCGCCGCACCCCGCAGCGCCACAATCATACTGGCCAGGACAGCCAAAAGCAATAAATTGACCGTCGCCAGGGCGATCAACACCGCGCCACGAGCTTTGGACATGGCCGCATTATAACCCAATGCCCGCCGGCTCTTATCAAACCTTAATTGCCGCGCTCGTTTTTGCCTATTGACCCATCCTGCCTTCGCGGGTATGCTTAAACCCGCTAATCTCTGCTTGTGGAAATGTCCATGCCCCCCGCCGCCAATCTTGCTCGTTCCCCCCTCTCCCGCCGTGAATTTCTCAAAACCGCCGCCCTGCTTGTGGGCGGTATGGGTCTGCGCCCCTGGCGGCGTCTTTTCGCCCTCCCCGATTTTCCCCAAGCTGAACGGCTGGGACGCGTCTTCGCCCGTGTGGATGTCAAAGCTCGCCCCGACTTCGATAGTGAGACCGTCGCTACACTCTACGACGATGCTGTTGTCCCCTGGCTGCACGAACTTTCTGGCTCTCATCCCTACCGCTTCAAGCAGCGTTGGGTAGAAATCCCCCAGGGTTACGTGTGGGCCTCCGAGCTTCAACCGGTGCGCAATCAACCCAATCAACCGCTCACCACCCTGCCCAATACCAGCATGGGGCCGGGCATGTGGGTAGAGGTTACCGTCCCTTATGTAGACCTTGTCCTGGACAATCCGCCGGCCCGCGCTTTCTGGCTGAAGCACCGCCTGGAGAATAATTTGCCGGCGCGAGTGTATTACAGCCAAATCTTTTGGGTGGATCAGATCAAGATAGACGAAAACAACCAGGTTTGGTATCGGCTGATTGAACGTTACGGCTACGGCGACATCTTCTGGGCAGTTGCCGAGGCTTTTCGCCCGCTGACTGCCGAGGAAATCGCTCCCATCAACCCCGATGCTAAGGACAAACGGGTGGTGATCAACGTCTACGAAAAGTTCCAAACGCTTGCTTGCTACGAAGGCGCAACCGAGGTGTATTTTTGCCCAGTCTCGGCAGGTAAGAAATTCGATCCCGATGGCAAACCCCTGGAAAGCTCCTCTACCCCCCTGGGCAAGAATCACTATATCTGGCGCAAACAAATTTCCACACACATGAGCGGTGGTACGACCGGCGGCGGTTACGATCTGCCCGGCATTGGCTGGACGACGCTTTTTGTCGGTACGGGAGTGGCCATTCATTCCTGCTTTTGGCACAATAATTTTGGTGGTGAACTGATGTCGCATGGATGCGTCAACTGCCGCCCGCAAGATGCCAAGTGGGTCTTCCGCTGGACGGCGCCGGCTGTCCCTTACGCCCCTGGCGATGTAACCGTCTCCGGGATGGTCAGCACGCCGGTAGATGTGATTGAGGGTTTTTAGCCATGAAATGGAGTTGAGACGATGAATCGAACCGAAAATAAGCCAGCAACAGACGTCTCTGCCACCTGGCTCGAACGCGCCCATGTCTTGATTCACGCTTTGCTGTTCGTGCTGGGCTTTTCGCTTGTGTTTGTGGTGGTCTTTGGCGGCACCGCAACCTTGCTCAGCCAACTGTTCCGCGAGTACAAGCTGTGGATCACCCGCCTGGGCGGCGTGGTGTTGATCATCTTTGGGCTGGCGACGATGGATATCCTGCGCATCCCCATTTTCTACATGGATACGCGTCGCACCTACCAGGGCAAAACCGGCACCTTCCTGGGATCGCTGGCGATGGGCATTTTCTTCGCTGCCGGTTGGAGCCCCTGCGTGGGGCCGACACTCGGCGCGATTATCGGTCTGGGTTTCAGTCAGGATACGGTTGGTCAGGCCATGCTTCTGGCAGCGTGGTATTCGCTCGGCCTGGGGTTGCCCTTCTTGCTGTTGGCCATCGGCATTGACCGCGCTGCCATGTTCGTCCGTCGCCTGGGCAGGTATCTGCCTGCCATCAAGATTGTGACCGGCGTGCTGATCATTCTGATTGGCCTGATGCTGCTTTTCAACAAGATGGTTCTGCTGGCGGGGCTGGCCGAGCGCACCGGACTGTATCTGGATCTGCCGGGAGCAGGCAGCAGCGGCGCGCCGAGCTTTCTGGCGGCTTGGGCCGCCGGCGTGCTATCGTTCTTGTCGCCGTGTGTTTTGCCGCTTGTTCCGGCTTACCTCGGCTACCTGAGTGGCCGTGCGCTGAGCAGCCCACCGTCCTCCGACCGCCTGCCCTATTCTGCCTGAGGAAGCACGCCATGCCCAAAAATTGGCTCAAAATCCACACTGGGTTGATGGTCGTTGCCATGATGGCGGTGCTGTTTGTGCTGGGCATGCTCTTTGGGCAATACCTTTGGAAACCCCAAATCATCGAAATCGGCAAGGCGTTTTCGCCGAGCCCCCCTTATATTGGCGAACTGGCGCCCGATTTCGAATTGACCTCGTTGAGCGGCGAGACGATCAGATTGAGCGCTCTGCGCGGCCAACCGGTTGTCGTCAATTTCTGGGCCACCTGGTGCGGCCCGTGTGCTGCAGAAATGCCCGCCATCCAATCCCGTTACACCCGCCATGCCGGCAATTTGCACGTTTTGGCCGTCAATGCGGGCGAGAGTGCCGAGGCCGTGCGTGACTTTGTGCAGAAAAATGGCCTCACTTTTGACGTTTTATTGGACCCCCAGAGCCAGGTGACCGACTCGTACTTTGTCAACGGCTTCCCGACCACTTTCTTCCTCGATGCCGAAGGGTATATCCGCGACATGGTGGTGGGCGGGATGAGTGAGAGCGAGCTGGATCAGCATTTGAAAGGAATAGGTCTGACCCCATGATGAAGGTGACACTCTACACGCGCCAGGGCTGCTCGCTGTGTGAGCAGGTGGTGGCCGATTTGGCAGCTTTGCAGGCGGTGGTACCTCATGAGTTGGAGCAAGTTGATGTGGACAGTAGCCCCTCCCTGGCGCAAGAACTGGGTCAGAGTATCCCTGTGGTGGCAGCCGGCCCCTATCGGTTGGAGGCGCCTTTCACCCGCCAGGACTTGCAAATCACCTTGCAAGCTGCCCAGGAGGGTCTGCGTCAGGAGGCCCAAATTGACGCCGACATCGCTTCCGGCAAACTCAAAATCCCTGAACGCTGGACGCGTGCGGACGCGTTTTCGCATTGGTGGGCGCGTCATTACCTGGCAGTGTGCAACCTCATCGTATTCTTGTATGTCGGCCTGCCCTTTTTGGCGCCTGTGCTTGAACACCTGGGGCAACCCTGGCTGGCCGACCGCATCTATGATGGTTACAGCTTTGTGTGCCACCAATACGCCTACCGCTCGTGGTTTCTGTTTGGCGAACAACCCTTCTATCCCCGCCAAGCGGCCGGTCTGGCCGGTTTTCGCACCTATGAGGAGGTGACCGGCTTGCACCCCTTCGATGACTGGTCGGCGCGCGCCTTCAAAGGCAATCCCCAATTGGGTTATAAAGTGGCCTTGTGCCAGCGGGATGTCGCCATTTATCTGGGCATTCTGGCCTTTGGCGTTGTGTTTGCCCTGAGCGGCCGGCGCTTGAAATCGTTCAAGTGGTACTATTGGGTGCTGATCGGCATCGTACCCATTGGCCTGGATGGCGGCAGTCAGTTGGTTTTGCAAATCTTTCAGCGCTTGGGTTGGCTGGAATTTGCCCGCGAAAGCACCCCCTTTCTGCGCGTCCTCACCGGCTTCTTGTTCGGTGTGACTACCTCCTGGTTTGGCTACCCCCTGGTCGAGGAGACCATGCGCGAATCGCTGGCCTATTTCGATAGCAAGTTAGCCCGTCTGCGCGAGCAAGGCGAGACGGCGGCAACAGAATTATCTTGAGCGACGCTCTTGTGAGCGACGCTCTTGTGAGCGACGCTCTTGTGAGCGACGCTCTTGTGAGCGACGCTCTTGTGAGCGACGCTCTTGTGAGCGACG
>Ga0209018_1001501_pt1 | contig 18525 bp, 20 predicted proteins | sample YNPBryBLVA2012_FD_185814 | JGI IMG/M metagenome (GOLD analysis project Ga0209018, IMG submission 185814) | Anoxygenic and chlorotrophic microbial mat microbial communities from Yellowstone National Park, USA - YNP Bryant BLVA 2012 (SPAdes)... ...
AGACTGCCAAAGGCGGCATTCGCGCCAAGCGCTTACAGGCTGGCTGGAACAATGATTACCTGCTCACGATCCTTAAAAGTTGAAATGCGATTGCCCTACTATTGATTCATTTTTGCTTGTTTTTTCAATTAAGAATGCATAACGGACGCGCCGTTACTCGAAAAATTGCCTGTTGGCCTCGAGGCGCGAAAAGACGCCGGCAGCTTTGGCAGGCACGCGGTTGCATTGTCTGCAAAATTCATTACAGCCCGGCCTCCATCTGATTGTGTTACGTCCGTCCCGTGCAATAATGACAGTTAGCACTACCCAAAATACTCAAGGTAAGGATAATGTTAACTGCTTTTATCCGATTTTGGACTTCAGAGAAGGAGGTTCCCAATGCCCGTCAAGGGATGGATCGAAGTCAACGATTTGTATTGCAAAGGGTGCGAACTGTGCATCAGCGCCTGCCCTCAAAACGTGCTGGCCTTAGACATGGAACGTCTGACGCCTAAGGGCTATCACCCGGTGCATTTAATTGGCGACGGCTGCACCGGCTGCGCTATTTGTGCCCTGGTTTGCCCCGAAGCTGCCATCACCGTCTATCGCGAGGCGCCGCTCAAGGCGGCGGTCGAGAAAGCGTAGGAGGCCGGTATGGCACGTGAACTGCTCGAAGGCAACTACGCCATGGCCGAAGCGGCGGTGCGCGCCGGTGTAGAGGCCTACTTTGGCTACCCTATCACCCCTCAAACTGAAATTCTAGAGTGGATGTCTCAACGCATGCCAGAGGTGGGGCGGGTGTTCCTGCAAGCCGAAAGCGAGGTAGCCGCCATCAACATGCTGTATGGCGCCGCCTGCACAGGGGCGCGGGTGATGAGTTCATCATCCAGCCCTGGCGTCAGCCTGATGATGGAAGGGCTATCTTACATTGCCGGCACAGAATTACCGGTGGTGTTGATTGATGTGGTGCGCGGCGGCCCCGGCCTGGGCAACATCGCCCCCTCGCAGGGTGATTACAACCAAATCGTGCATGGCGGCGGCCACGGCGATTACTTCCCCATCGTGCTGGCGCCTGCCAGCGTGCAAGAGGCCATTGACCTGACCGTGCTGGCATTCGACCTGGCAGAGAAATACCGCTCGCTGGCCTTCGTGATGGCCGACGGCAGCATCGGTCAGATGATGGAACCGGCTGAATTGCCCGAAATGCGCCCGGTGCGCAAAGAACGGCCCGACTGGGCAGTCACCGGCGCTATCGGCCGCGAGCGCCGCATTCTCTCCTCGATTTACCTCAACGTCGAGGAAGAGGAAAAAACCAACTATCGTTTGTTGCAGCGCTGGTACGAGGTGGAAAAGAACGAAATCCGCTACCGCGAGTATTATCTCGACGATGCCGAATTTGTCGTGATAGGCTTTGGCACTGCCGGGCGGGTGGCGCTCTCGGCTGTGCGTGCCGCCCGCGCCGAGGGTGTCAAAGTGGGCCTACTGCGTCCCATCACCGTCAGCCCCTTCCCGGCGCCGCAACTGAGCGAGTTGGCTCGCCGCGTCCAAGCCATCCTGGTCGTGGAGATGAACAGCGGGCAAATGCTCGATGATGTCGTGCGCATCGTCAAAGGCGCCTGCCCGGTTGAATTCTACGGCCGTATGGGCGGCGTGGTGCCTTTCCCCGACGAAATCCTCCACGAAATCCGCCGTCTCACCGGCGAAGCGCTGAGCGCCGACGGCGACCCGCGCCAACGCTGGATGCAACGCTTCACCCCCGGCAGCGGACGATAAGTATCGGCAGGAGAAAGTGACAATGGACACCTCACTCCCTACCACAAAAACCCAAACTGTTTACCTGCGCCCATCGGCCCTCACCGATGCCCCTTCGCACTACTGCCCCGGCTGCACGCACGGCGTGGCACACCGCCTGATCGCCGAAGTGCTCGACGAGATGGAGATTCGCGAGAAGGCGATTGGCGTTGCCCCGGTTGGTTGTTCGGTATTTGCTTACAATTACTTCGATACCGACTTTGTTGAAGCTGCACACGGGCGCGCCCCCGCCATGGCAACCGGCATCAAACGCCTGCTCCCCGACCGGATCGTATTCACCTACCAGGGTGATGGCGACCTGGCCTCGATCGGCATGAGCGAGATCATGCACGCCGCCGGGCGAGGCGAGAACATCACCGTCATTTTTATCAACAACGCCATTTACGGCATGACCGGCGGCCAGATGGCTCCCACCACCCTCCCCGGCCAGAAAACGACCTCCTCGCCGCGCGGCCGTGATGTTGAACAGATGGGGTTCCCCATCCACATGGCCGAAGTGTTGGCCAAGATGGAAGGCGCCGGCTACGTCGTCCGCCGCAGTCTGCACGATCCCAAAAACATCCGCCTGGCCAAGAAAGCCATTCGCACAGCTTTCGAAGCGCAGGTGCGCGGCTTGGGCTTCTCGATGGTCGAACTGCTCTCTTCTTGCCCCTCTAACTGGGCAATGACGCCGGCAGATGCTCTCAAATGGATTGCCGAGAAGATGGTGCCGGTGTATCCCCTGGAAGATTTCAAGGTTGCGCCAACCCTGGCGGGGTTGAAATTCTAAGGAGAAAGCTATGCAAAACGAACTCGTGATTGCCGGATTCGGTGGACAAGGGGCTTTGTTTGCCGGGCAGATTTTGGCCTTTGCGGCCGTTGACGCCGGCTTGCAAGTGACCTGGATGCCCTCCTATGGCCCGGAGATGCGCGGCGGCACGGCCAACTGCACGGTCGTCATCGCCGATGAGGAGATTGGCTCCCCCCTGGTGCGCAACCCCAAAGCGGCGGTGGTGCTCAACCTGCCCTCGTTGGAAAAATACGAACCGCTGGTAGCCCCGGGGGGTGTGTTGATCATCAACGCCTCGCTGGTCAACCGCGGCGCATCGCGCACCGACATCGAAAGCCTGATGATCCCGGCGCAAGAAATTGCCGAGACCATCGGCAACCGTCGGCTGACGAATATGGTCATGCTAGGCGCCTTTTTGCAGAAGCTGCCCGTTTTGCCGCTCAAGGCAATCGAGGATGCGCTGCACAAACATCTCCCCGAACGTCACCGCCGCATGTTACCCTCGAACCTGGAAGCGCTGCGCCAAGGGGCAGCCTTTGCCCGCGGCGAATTGAAAGTGGAAAGCGACGGCCTAGTTGCCACAGAGGCTGAGACGACACCACCTACTGCCGTTTGACATCCCTGCCCCTAGATCGAACCCCAAACAGGGCTGCGCCCCAGGCGACAGCCCTGTTTCGTTATCGCCTCCAGCAGCGATATGGTAAAATCTTGCTATGAAACATCACACCGGCTCTCTCGAAGTCATCACAGGCTCAATGTTCAGCGGCAAGACCGATGAACTGATCCGCCGCCTGCGCCGCGCCACGATTGCCCGCCAGAAGGTGCAGGTCTTCAAGCCCACCATTGACAACCGCTACGCCATCGAAAAGGTCACCTCTCACGCCGGCAGTGACTACGAAGCGATACCCATCCATCACGCCAACGAGATTTTAGCCCACCTCCAAGCCGACACCACCGTGGTCGCCGTGGACGAGGCGCAATTCTTCGACGACGAGATCATCCCCATCGTCGAGACTCTGGCCGGGCGCGGCTTGCGGGTGATCGTGGCCGGCCTCGACACCGATTTCCGCGGCGAACCCTTTGGCCCCATGCCCATTCTCATGGCGCAAGCCGAACGGGTGGACAAATTGCAGGCGATTTGTATGGTGTGCGGCGAACCGGCCACGCGCACCCAGCGGCTGGTCAATGGCCAGCCGGCTCATTACAACGACCCCGTCGTCATCGTTGGTGCATCCGAGCTATACGAAGCCCGCTGCCGCAAACATCACCAGGTGCCGCGAGACTGACATGCAAGATTATCAAGACTTTCTAGCTGAAATTCTCATCTCTACAGACCAGTTGCAAAAGCGCATTGCCGAGTTGGGCAGCGAGATCAGCCGCGACTATCGGGGGCAGGACTTACTCCTGGTGTGCATCCTGCGCGGCGGCGTGCTCTTCCTGGCCGATCTGATGCGCCACATCACCGTCCCCCACACCCTCGACTTCATGGCCGTATCCTCCTACGGCATCGGGGCGCGCCGCACCAGCGGGCAGGCGCGCATCAGCCTGGACTTGAACACCGATATCCACAACCGCAATGTCCTGCTTGTCGAAGACATCGTCGACTCGGGTTACACCATCAAAGCCGTCATCGAAATCCTCAGCGCTCGTCAGCCCAAAAGTCTGAAAGTCTGCGTCTTGTTGGACAAGGCCGAGCGCCGTGAAGTGCCTGTCCCCCTGGCTTACTGCGGCTTCACCATTCCCGACAAATTCGTCTTCGGCTACGGGCTAGATATTGACGAATACTATCGCAACTTGCCCTTCATTGGAGTCTTAGCGGTGGACAAATTTCACCCAGGGGGGTGAAGCCATGCCTGCTTGGGGCACAGAGAGCCGAGAGAGCGCCAAGCTCTATGGAGGGCGCTGGGTGGCGCGCCTAGGGGAGCGCATCGTGGGGCAAGGCGGCACACCCGAGCAAGCCCTTCACGCCGCCCAGAGTTTACGTTTCAAAGAAAAACCGCAGGTAAGTTACGTGCCGACCGCTCAGCCGCTGAGCTTTGCTGCAATTTTGGAAAAACTGGCGCAAGTTCTATCGCCAGAAGTCCCCATTTACGTTGTGGGGGGAGCGGTGCGCGACGCGTTGCTAGGGCAGGTCAGCCACGACATAGATTTGCTCGTGCCGGTCGAAGCTATCTCGCTCGGGCGCCGGCTGGCCAATACATTGCACGCCGCCTTCTACCCGCTCAACGAAGAGTATGATAGCGCGCGGCTGTTGTTCAACCAGCCTGACGGCAGCCGCTACGTGGTGGACATCTGCTCATTTCGCGGCCCCGACCTGGAAAGCGACCTGCGCGCCCGCGATTTCACCATCAACGCCATGGCCGTTAGCGTGCATCGCCCGCAAGAATTGCTCGATCCCTTGGGCGGCGCGGCCGACCTGCGCGCCAAGACGCTGCGGGCCTGCTCAGCCACCACCTTCAGCGACGACCCGGTGCGCATCCTGCGCGCCGTCCGTCAGGCGGCTGCTTTCACTCTTCACATTCAGCCTGAGACACGGGCGCTGATGCGTCAGGCCGTTTCCCGCTTGAGGCAGGTTTCTGTGGAACGTGTGCGCGACGAGCTGTTTCGCATCCTGGCTGGCCCCCGCCCCTCCGTTTGTCTGCGGGCGCTCGACCTGCTTGGGGCGCTGCCCCATCTCCTGCCGGAGCTGAGCGGCCTGAAGGGGCTGCAACAATCCCCCCCGCACGTCAGCGACGTTTGGACGCACACCCTGGCCACGCTGCAAAAACTGGAAATCTTACTGGAGACGCTCCAGCCCGACTTCGACCCCGACAAAGCCGCCAACCTGACGCTCGGCCTGGCTGCGCTGCGCTTGGGCCGCTACCGCCAGGCGCTGCACGAACACCTGTCCACCCCTCTCAGCAGCGATCGTCCCCTTCGGCCGCTGCTGTTCCTGGCGGCGTTATATCACGATGTGGGCAAAGCCGGCACACAGCAGATAGAGGCCAGCGGTCGCATCCGCTATTTCGACCACGAGCAAGCCAGCGGGCAACTGGCGGCGCGGCGCGGCCAAGCGTTACGCCTGAGCAACGCCGAGATCGAGCGTCTGAAGACCGTGGTGCGCCACCACATGCGCCCCCTGCACCTGGCGCAAAGCGAGAGTCAACCCAGCCGCAGGGCTATCTACCGTTTCTTCAGAGACACACAGGCGGGCGGCATAGATATCTGCCTGCTCTCCCTGGCCGACGTGCTGGCGACCTATGGCGCCGCCCCGCCGCAGGCCGTCTGGGGTCGGCATCTCGATGTGGTGCGCGGCTTGATGGAAGCCTGGTGGGAGAAACCCGCCGAGAGCGTCGCCCCTCCCGCACTGCTCGATGGCCGTGACCTGTTGCGGGAGTTCGATTTGCCCGCCGGGCCGCACATCGGACGCCTGCTGGAAGCCGTGCGGGAAGCCACCGCCAGCGGGCAAATTTCGACCCGCGCCGAGGCACTGGCGCTGGTGAAGCAATTGCTCGAACAGGGCTGACCTCCACTGCCGCGGTGAGAAACAGCCATCTCAGGTGTACGTGTCGGCCTTTTTGGCCGCCATGTTGCCCCCCGATGAGAAAATGGCTAACGCAAGCCCGCCGCCGCTTACGGGTAAATATCGTCCAGATAAGGCATATAGTAAGCGCGGCAGCCTAAAGGATGAGAACACAGCTCCACAGGCAGCTCCGGCACCTGGTCTTTGGGGTATGTGCCGGCCAACTCCTGGCAGGCCGGGCAGGCATCAGCCGGTGCAGCGAGGACGATGTATTTCACCCGCGGATTGGCCTTCATCCGCCTAAGCGCCTGCAAAGCCGGGCTTTCGGCTTGGGCTGTCGCGTCAGTTCGATGGAGAGGGGACATCGTTTCAGTGGGCATAGGCTACCAACGCAGTAAGTGTAGTTTGCGAAGCTATCTCCCATTCTATCGCGAGGTCAGCATTTTCGCAAAGCCCGTGTCTGGCAAGGATGCGCAGGAACGCAAGCCGTTACGAATTGCCAGACCCTGAGGCGGTCAAGCGAACCAAGGGAGCAGCCGTTTCGACCTCGAAGGCCGGGCGGCATCGGCGTATCAACTTGCTCAAATGGGACAACAACACCCCGCTCGAGACAGGCTTAATCAGGTAATCATCGGCGCCGGCATCCAAGGTGCGCGCCACAATTTCTGGCTTATCAACCACCGACAACACCAGAATTGGCACATCGCTAAACTTACGGATCGCCGCGCAGATTTCCCAGCCCATCATCAGCGGCATCATCTGGTCTAGGATGATCACATCCAACGGTGAAGCAGCAGCAACAGCAATGCCTTGCGCACTCGAATTAGCCACAATCGTCTTGTAGCCGTGCATTTTCAACATCGCCGACAGCGTATCCGTCATGTCCACGTCGTCGTCAATGATCAAAACCTTACTCAAGCGCTACCTCCGCGTTCGAAACAGCTAGCCCTTCGAAGATATCAAACTCTTGCACCTGAAACATCCCCAGCGCAGAAACTCAGCATTATTGATTATGCCTCAAAAGTACGGGCTTTCACCTTACAGTTAGTTTACAATGATGTTTGGCTTGCATTCCGACAAGAGTAACGATATGATTATGGAGTAAAGGTCACAGAATTTGGATAACGCCATGTCAGAACCGATTGCTTATTGCCCTCGCTGTAAGACCCCCGTCACAGGTGGGAAACGTGTTTGCTCCTCATGCGGGCTGGGCCTCGACCTAGCCGAAGTGTTAGCCGAAGGGGAAAAGCTGGCGACCGAGCAGAAGACGCCCATTGCGCCAGAGATTCTCGTCCCCCGCCTGGGCGAATACCTGATTGAACGAGGTGTGCTGAAAGCGGAAGACCTGCAGCGCGCCCTGGAATACCACCGGCAGCTGGCCCTTCAAGGTGAGCCGCGCCTGATGGGGCAAGTCCTGTTGGAATTAGGGCTAGTGGACCGTGAGACGCTCGACCAGGTTATCACCGAACAAATCCTGCAACTCCAAGAAGCGCTGCGTGCCACCAACCGACAGCTCGAGAAGCGCGTTCAGGAACGCACCGCCGATTTGCAAAACGCGCTGAACAAACTGGCCGACCTGAACCGTCTCAAGTCGAATTTTATCTCCAATATCTCTCACGAGCTGCGCACACCGTTGACGCATATCAAAGGCTATCTCAGCCTGCTGTCTGAAGGCAGTTTGGGTTCCCTCACCGAGGAGCAAAAAGAAGCCCTCGATGTGCTGATGCGCGCCGAAACGCGCCTGGAACAACTCATCGAAGACCTGATTTGGTTCTCGCTGGCGGCGCGCGGAGAATTGGCGCTCAATTTAGGCCCGGCCAGCGTCAACGACTTGATCTACACCACACTGGCGCGCTCCGAGAAACTGGCCAAAGCCCGTAAAATCGAGCTAAAGGCCCTGGTCAATGAGCGGCTTCCCCTGGTGCATGTAGACGGCGAGAAAATCTCCTGGGTGATTCTGCAATTACTCGACAATGCCATCAAGTTTACACCGCAGGGCGGCAAAGTAACCGTAGGCGGCACGCTCGAAGACGGCATCGTCAAGGTGGCGGTAACCGATACCGGCATTGGCATTCCTGCCGACCGGCTGGACGAAATCTTCGAGCCATTCCATCAACTCGACAGCTCAGAGAAACGCAGTTATGGCGGCACTGGCTTGGGCCTGGCGCTAGTGCGCCGCATCATCGAAGCGCACGGCTCAACGTTGAAAGTCACCTCCGAAGTTGGCAAAGGCTCGCGCTTCGAGTTCAATTTACCCACCTTCAAAGGCGAGTATGTCTAGCAAATCGCCCTCTCCCACTGACCTTAAGCCACAGGAATTGGAAGTGGTTTATGCTGTCAGCCGGGCTGTGGCCATGGCAGAAGATATCAACATGGCGCTAGACAACATCATCGAACTGACCCGTCAGGTGTTCATCTTCGACAACATGGTGCTTTATCTCAAAGCAGACAACGAGTCGCTGGAGCCGCGTTATGCCCGCGTGATCGGCCGCGGCCGCTCGGCTGAGGCCGACCTGGCCTGGGGCGACGCCCTCGCCGCTGAGGTCGTCCACAGCGGGCAGAGGCAAGTCAACTATGAACAAATCGAAGGCTGGCAACACGACCGTCTGGCAGCGCGCTTCTTTCTCGGCTTACCGCTCAGACACACCGAGGGCGTGATGGGGGCGCTGGTCTTTGGCCGCTTTGGCGGCCCCCCTTACTCCTCAGAGCAGATTCACCTGGCCGAGTTCATCGCTTCACACGTCGCCCAGCTCTTGCACCGTCAACAACTGGTGGCCAAAATTGCCAACCTGGAAGCCGAACGCCGCCTGAGCCAGTTGCAGTACGATTTCATCGCCATGGTCACCCATGAGCTGAACACGCCGTTGGGTTACATCAAAGGCTACGCCACCACACTCCTGCGCCAGGATACCACCTGGGACGAGAACGAACGGCACGAATTCCTGACCGTGATTGACGAGGAGGCCGATCGCCTGCGCGAGCTGATTGACAACTTGCTGGACTCCTCCCGTTTACAGGCGGGGACGCTCAAAATGTCCTGCGAACCGGTGCGCCTGCACACCCTGCTACGCGACATCATCCTGCGCATCCAGTTGCAAGCCAGCGCGGTCGTCCCCCAACTCATCGTGCAAAGTTGTCCCGTCGTGCTAGGCGATCCGATTCGTCTCAGCCAGGTTTTCAACAACCTGATTGACAACGCCAACAAATATGCCCCTGGCGCCCCGATCACCATAACGCTCGATGCGCACCACGACCAGGCAATCATCATCGTCAAGGACGAAGGCCCCGGCATTGCGCCGGAATACCACGAAAAGATTTTCGAGCGTTTTTACCGCATCCCCAACACCCAAAAGAACGCTCATGGCACCGGTATGGGGCTGTTCATTTGTCGCCAAATCATCCACGCCCACCACGGTACAATTACACTCGAATCTGACACCGGCAGAGGAGCAGCTTTTCACATCACCCTGCCCCTGGCCCAACCTAGCGCCCACTAGACGAGTTTGGAGGAAAAATGCCCACACGCATTCTGCTGGTTGACGACGAACCCCGTTATGTGCGCCTGATGGAAGCCAATCTGGAAACAGAAGGCTACAAGGTGCTCAAAGCCTACAATGGCGAGGAGGCCGTCCAGCTTGTGGCTGAACAAAAACCCGATCTCGTGATTCTGGATGTGATGATGCCTGTTCTGGACGGCTTCAGCGCCTGCGAACGCATTCGGCGCTTCTCCAACGTACCGATCATCTTCGTCACCGCCAAAGGGGAAGAGAAAGACCGCGTGCACGGCTTGGAGATGGCCGACGACTACATTGTCAAGCCTTTCTCGGCCACCGAGTTGCTCGCCCGCGTGCGCGCCGTTCTGCGGCGCACCAGCAAGTCGGAGACCGTGTCTCAGCAATCCATCTTCAAACACGGCAATTTGCAGATAGACCTGGCGCGGGCCGAGGTCTTCCGCGATGAGCACATGGTTTTCCTCTCGGCCACCGAGTATCGTTTGTTGCTGCAGTTAGCGCAAAACATCGGGCGAGTGCTATCTCCCGAACAGTTGCTCAGGGATGTGTGGGGCGACGAATATCAAGGGGACAAGGAAATCCTCTGGGTGAGCATCTCCCGCCTGAGGCAGAAGATCGAAGACGACCCGCGCAACCCTCAACACATTGTCACCAAATCGGGACTGGGATACTGTATGCCGGTGCTCGAGGCATAACCAGGAGTTGAACAGATGACTATCGAATTCGACGAAAAGGGCAAGATTTTCACCGAGGTCATCACCAAAGATGCCGTCTTGTCGGAAATACAAACCCGCACGCACCGAGTGCGCGGTTTCGTTCACGTGCGTCGCGGCGCCCGCTTGAGCGATGAAATCAACCGAGCGGAGAAATTCCTGGCCGTCACCGATGCCACGATCTACGACGCCGCCAATCAACCGCTGTATAGCGTCAAATTCCTGGCCATCAACTGCGATCAGGTGGTCTGGCTGGCACCTTGGAACGAGATCACCCCGCTCGCCGTCGAAAATTCCCCTCGAAACGGAGAGGTGTCATGAGTCTGCCGTCTACCCTGGGCAGCGTCCATTCCCAAGCTGCCAACCTCGCCAAACTGAAGGCCTATCTCATCAGCGCGGTCAGCCACGATTTAGAGTTATCGGCCGTGCCGCTGGGCGAAAGGCAACAGGCGATTCGCACCAGCCTGGAAGCCGCCCTTCGACAAACCAAAGTGGCCCTGCCCGAAAGCCTGCGCGTGCAACTCTTCCGCGACATCATAGACGAGTTGACCGGCTACGGGCCGATTCAACCCTTGCTGGAAGACCCCGAAATCACCGAAATCATGGTTAACGGCGCCAAGAAAGTTTACGTGGAGCGCAAAGGCAAGCTGGTGAAGACGAATGTGACCTTCGAGAACGACGAGCACGTGCTGCGCGTTATCGAACGCATCGTGCTGCCGTTGGGGCGGCGAATAGACGCCGACAGCCCAACCGTGGACGCGCGTCTGCCGGATGGCTCGCGCGTCAACGCCATCATCCCGCCGGTGGCCATTGACGGGCCGAGCATCACCATCCGCAAATTCAGCAAAGAGAAGCTCACCGTTCAACAGCTCATCGAGTTCAAATCACTCACCCCGCAAATGGCCGAATTTCTCAAGGCCTGCGTGGTCTCTCGTTTGAACATCATCATCTCTGGCGGAACCGGTTCGGGCAAGACGACCCTGCTCAACGTTCTCTCCGGCTTCATCCCCCCCGAAGAGCGCATCGTCACCATCGAGGACGCCGCCGAACTGCGCCTTCACCAGGAGCATGTGGTGCGCACGGAGGCCAAACCGCCCAACAGCGAAGGGCGCGGCCAGGTGACCATCCGCGACCTGGTGCGCAATGCCTTGCGGATGCGTCCCGACCGCATCGTGATTGGAGAAGTGCGCGGCGGCGAGGCGCTGGATATGTTGCAGGCGATGAACACCGGCCATGACGGTTCGCTGACCACCCTGCACGCCAACTCGCCGCGCGATGCCCTCTCGCGGCTGGAAACGATGGTGCTCATGGCTGGCCTTGACCTGCCCATCAAGGTCATCCGCCAGCAAATTGCCTCCGCCATTGATTTGATCGTGCAGCAGACGCGCCTCAAAGACGGCACGCGCAAGATCGTGGCCATCACCGAAGTGGCCGGTATGGAAGGCGACACCATCGTTATGACCGACATCTACAAATTCGAGCAAAGCGGCGTGCGGCCCGACGGCACGATCATTGGCGATTTCAAGCCGACCGGCATCCGCCCGTTGTTCTCCCCCCGCCTGGAAGCAGCCGGCTACAAGCTGGGCGCCGAACTGTTTGCGGCCAGCCTGCCCGAGGCTTCGGCGGCAGAACGCCGGCGGCGTTAGGAAAACAGGTATAATCGTAACATGGAATTCTTTCCGCTTTGCGCCAAGGGCGCAAACGTCGAGCGGTATTATTGCTAAGCTCTTCGTCCGAAACTGAGTCTTGGAGCAGACAATTATGAAAATCAACCCGATGGCAGCAAAAATCCGCGCTAAGAAACTGGGCGTGCTGATACGCGGTGTGCGCCAGAGCCTCAATGTGAGCCTGGAAGCATGCGCCAACTTGATGGGGACAACGCCTGAGACCCTTCAGGCTTATGAATACGGTGAACAATCGCCATCCTTGCCAGAACTGGAAATTTTGGCCTATTCGCTGCGGGTGCCCATTGATCACTTTTGGGGGCAAACAGCCTTCCCCTCCGAGTTGTTGCCCACGCGGCAACTGGATTCGGCTAAAATCATCGGCCTGCGTCAGAAAATGATCGGTGTGATGCTTCACCAGGCGCGCGCTCAGGCAGGGCTGTCTTACACAGAACTGGCCGACGCCGCCGGTGTGGCCGCCGAGAAGCTGGAAACCTACGAGCTAGGGCTGGAGCCTATTCCCCTGCCGGAGCTGGAGGCGCTGGCGGCTGTTTTGGACTTGCCCATGCGCGATTTGCAAGACCGCGCTGGGCCGGTGGGGGTATGGTTCACTCAGCAACGCCTGATGCGCGACTTTCAGGAACTGCCCGCCGATTTACAGGCTTTCGTCTGCAAACCGGTCAACCGCCCCTACATCGAGTTGGCCCAACGGCTGAGCGAAATGTCGGTGGAGAAATTGCGCAGCGTGGCCGAGGGGCTGCTCGAAATCACTCTCTAGCCCGCGCCGGGCGCAAATTGCGAGGCTGAGCGGCGATGACAGACACCCCAACCCCCCGAATGTTTGCCAGCCAGGGCCAGGCTGCTTATGAGCGAGGTGACTTCAGCCAAGCGGGGAACGCTTACCTGGCCGCCAGTGACGCTTTCCTGGCCGCCGGCAACGAGCTGGCAGCCGCCGAGGCGCGGAACAACGCCAGTGTGGCCTTCTTGAAAGCCGGGGACGGCCGCGCCGCTCTGCAAGCCGTGGAAGGAACACCAGCCCTATTCGCCCAACACGGCGACCTGCGCCGCCAGGGAATGGCACTGGGCAATCTGGCCGCTGCCCTGGAGGCGCTCGGCCACCTCTCCCAAGCAGCCGAGACCTATCGGCAATCCGCCCAAGTGCTCGAACAAGCCGGAGAATCGGAATTGCGCGCCTACGCCCTCAAGTCGCTCTCGGCCCTACAACTGCGCTCCGGCCAGCAATTGCAGGCCCTGGCTTCGATGCAAGCCGGACTGGAGGGCATCGAAAAGCCCACGCTGACACAGCGCGCCTTGCGCCGCCTGCTGCGTTTGCCCTTCGGCTTGCTGTCACAATTATCCAAGCGACAGCCATGACCCTGCCCGATTCGCTTTACATCCGTGTAGCCACCCCTCAGGATCGCTCTCGTCTGGCAAACCTCATCCACTTCGAGAGCAACGTCCACCGCCACCTGGATTGGCGTCCGCCGCTGGATTGGCTGGGGCACACCCCCAATCTGGTGGCCGAGACGGACGCTCAGCTCCTGGCAGCTCTGTTTTGCCCGCCAGACCCTCCCGAAGTGGCCTGGGTTCGTCTGTTCGCCGCCTCGAACCAGGTTGACCGGCGGGAGGCCTGGGAAGCGCTTTGGCCGGTTGCCCGCGACCAGCTCGAAGAGCAAGCCGGCTGCCGCATCGCCGCCATCCCCATCCAAAGCTGGTTTCGAGACCTGGTTGCCAAGAGCGGCTTCACCCACACGCACGACATCGTCACGTTGACCTGGGAGGGCGGTCGCCAGGTACCCCCCGGCCGCCGGCCGCCAGCGGCCATCCGCCCCATGCGAGAGGACGATTTGCCGGTAGTCAGCCAGGTGGACAACGCCGCCTTTGGCCCCCTGTGGCGCAACTCGCTGGCCTCGCTGCGCATCGCCTTCGAGCAGGCCGCCATCGCCACTGTGGCCGAGGACGACGACGGCATCGTCGGTTATCAGATCAGCACGCCAACGCCCGTCGGCGGACACCTGGCGCGCTTGGCCGTGTTGCCCGAATGTCAGGGGCAAGGCATTGGCTATGCGCTGGTGCGGGATGTGTTGACCCGCTTCCAACAGCGCCGCGCCTGGCGGGTGACCGTCAACACCCAAAAAGACAATCTGGCGTCGCTGCGACTTTATAGCCGGGCCGGGTTTCAGCCCTCGGGGGAGACTTATCCGGTTTATCTCTACCAACCAGAGCCGCCTGCCCGCCCGCAGGCTTAGGGCGCTGGCGTCGCTTCGAGGAGGAAGACATGGCTTACATCGAGAACGCTGTCATTGTCAATGCCCTGGTGAGGCAAGCGCTGGTTGCGGCGCAGGAAGTGATGGGGGAGAACGGCCTGAACACTGTGCTGCGCGCTTCAGGGTTGGAGCGGTTCATTGGCAATATGCCGCCCGATGATATGAACCCCGGTGTGAGTACGACAGAATATGCCCGCCTGAACGAGGCGATCGAGGCCTTTTATGGGCGCGGCGGGCGGGGCATGTTGCGGCGGGTGGGCAAGGCTTCGTTCCAGTACGGGGTGCGCGAGCAGGCCGCCCTGCTTGGCCTGGCCGGTGTGGCGCTGAAAGTGTTGCCGCCCCGCCAGCGCATCAAGTTCATCCTCAACGGCATGGCCAACGCGCTCAAGAAGACCAACCCGCAGGTCGAGGCCTGGGTGGACGAGAGCGGTGGGAAGCTGGCCTATGTGGACAAGACTTGCGGGATTTGCTACGGCCGCACCAGCACCCAACCCATCTGCCACCTGTACATCGGCTCGGTGGGAGAAGCCGTGCGCTGGGCGACCGGCGTGGAACACACCATCATCGAGACGCATTGTATTGCCAAAGGGGACGAGTATTGCCGCTTCGAGGTGGGTGACCCCTTGGGCTAAACCTCCCCCGCCGTTAGGGGCGCAACAGCCGAGCGAGACTCTCGCCCAAGGGGGGGTAGGCCACGCCCCGCTCGGTGACGATCCCCGTCAACAGCGCGGCAGGGGTGACGTCGAAGGCGGGATTGGCGACGGGGCACCCTTCGGGGGTGATGCGTACCCCGCCGATGTGGGTGACCTCCTCAGCAGGGCGCATTTCGATCGGGATGGCATCGCCATTGGGGGTTTGCAGGTCAACCGAGGAAGACGGTCCAACGACGTAAAAGGGGACGTGATGAGCATGGGCGGCTAGGGCCAGGTTGTAGGTGCCGATTTTGTTGGCCACATCGCCGTTGGCTGCCACGCGGTCGCAGCCTACCAGACACAGGTCGACGCGTCGGGTGCGCATAATGTAGCCCGAAGCGCCGTCGGGGAGCAGGGTGAAGGGGATGCCCATTTGCTGCAATTCCCAGGTGGTGAGACGCGCCCCTTGCAGGCGGGGGCGGGTCTCGTCCACGAAGACGTGGACGCGCTTGCCCTGTTCGTGGGCGTAACGGATGGCGCCCAAGGCGGTGCCGTAGCCGCCGGTAGCCAGCGGGCCGGTGTTGCAATGGTGGTAGATGTAGGCAGGGTCGGGGATGAGGGGGAAAGCGTGCCGGGCGATGTCGAGTTCCATTTGCAGGTTTTCGGCGTCAATGGCCTGGGCTTCGGCTGCGGCGGCTGCCTGCACAGCTTCGACGGTCTGTAAGGCGGGGTCGTTCAGGCGGCGGAGCATACGGTCGAGCGCCCAAGCCAGGTTGACGGCGGTGGGGCGGGCGGTGCGCAGGCGGGCAGCGGCCTGGTGCAGCGTGTCTCGCAGGCTGGCGATGTCTTGCGGGCCGCGTGCCGCTGTCAGTGCCAGGCCGTAGGCGGCTGCCAGGCCAATGGCAGGAGCGCCGCGAATCACCATCGTTTCGATGGCGGCAGCGATTTGTTGGTAATCGGTACAGTCCACAGTGGTCGATTGTTCTGGGACCAGGCGCTGATCCATCATGCGCACGGCCGGTTTGCCGTCGGCGGCGGTGATCCATTCGATAGCGCGGTACATCTTGGAGACTCCTCTCAGGTGGGATGGGGGCAATTATAGTGGACTTTATCGGTAATAGGCAAAGGCATTGTTTTTTGCCTCGAATTTTCACGAATTACTCTAAAATATTCGTGAAATTCGAGCCGTTCAATGCAAAATAGGTGGCCGCTTGACATTTGCATATCGTTGGCGCAAATCTGGGTTGCATCGAATTACACGAATGGCTCGAAGGTTTTATCCTGGGTTGCGGCTGGAGGTTGCGCTATTGCAGTGAGCTCATCGTACCGCCAGGCTACCTGGCTGCGCAGGGCCGACCCAAGGTCGGAGGTACACTCACCTCTTTGGTTGCGGCAAGAGGCCACGCTATGCAGTTCGCGCGTCAATCGGTCTTAATGCCCTTACGGGCATTTTTTGATTCTGACCCTTGCCGTATTGCGCGAAAACCCGCAACTGAGCAGTCTTAATGCCCTTACGGGCATTTTTTGATTCTGACAGTCGCGTTCTGTGCTGAGGTTTGCGGCAACATGGTTCAAGTCTTAATGCCCTTACGGGCATTTTTTGATTCTGACCAAATCTCCGTCACGACCTTGAAAGTTGGCGTGGAAAGTCTTAATGCCCTTACGGGCATTTTTTGATTCTGACTTTGTCTCCTTTGCCCCTTTGCCGGGGCAGCTTTCAGGTCTTAATGCCCTTACGGGCATTTTTTGATTCTGACTTTTGCTCTCCTTCGTTGCTGTCGAATGCGGTGTGTCTTAATGCCCTTACGGGCATTTTTTGATTCTGACGCATGAAAGCCGCCCTGTCCGTCTCAGGCCATTTGTCTTAATGCCCTTACGGGCATTTTTTGATTCTGACAAATGAAACAGAAGATTGAATTTGTAAAGTTTGACGAGTCTTAATGCCCTTACGGGCATTTTTTGATTCTGACAAAACTTGGGTTCTTGCCCGCCGGAATGCGGCGCGGGTCTTAATGCCCTTACGGGCATTTTTTGATTCTGACCCATCTGGTGAGCCGATGTACGACAATGAGTGGTTCGGGTCTTAATGCCCTTACGGGCATTTTTTGATTCTGACTCTCGCGCTAAAGCCCTTTGGTAATCCCCAAAAAAACGTCTTAATGCCCTTACGGGCATTTTTTGATTCTGACCTAGTGATGGCTGGTGACGGTTGGCGGCTGACGGCTAGGTCTTAATGCCCTTACGGGCATTTTTTGATTCTGACACGCGGCATATTGTAAAAAATTTCGCCCGGAACGGGCAGTCTTAATGCCCTTACGGGCATTTTTTGATTCTGACAAATCATCCTTGCCCCGTCCCAGAAGCGTTACAACGGAGTCTTAATGCCCTTACGGGCATTTTTTGATTCTGACGGGCGCGAAAGAGGTCTTCCGTGCTGATGGCGTAGTAGTCTTAATGCCCTTACGGGCATTTTTTGATTCTGACCGACGCGAACTATGAGGCTGCACGCATCGCCTATACGTCTTAATGCCCTTACGGGCATTTTTTGATTCTGACATATCATCGGCGTTAAGGCGCTGGCGCTTTAAAATCCGTCTTAATGCCCTTACGGGCATTTTTTGATTCTGACATTTTCCGGACGCTGACGATGAGGAAATCATCCGCATCGGTCTTAATGCCCTTACGGGCATTTTTTGATTCTGACATACTCTCGCTCGGCTTCGACCGCAGCGGCAAATGCAGGTCTTAATGCCCTTACGGGCATTTTTTGATTCTGACCCACTGGATTTGACCGGTGGGAGTTGACTGATAAGGTCTTAATGCCCTTACGGGCATTTTTTGATTCTGACTCAGTCTGACCCGCGGGGCTGGCCGCTTGTGCTGTACGTCTTAATGCCCTTACGGGCATTTTTTGATTCTGACGTATCCGCCGCCCCGTTGGGTACGGCGATGCAATAGTCAGTCTTAATGCCCTTACGGGCATTTTTTGATTCTGACTCATTATTGCAAGCAATTAGTTCCAGTTCTTGGCAATGTCTTAATGCCCTTACGGGCATTTTTTGATTCTGACATACCACCTTTGACCCGGCCAAAGCGCGACAGTATCCGTCTTAATGCCCTTACGGGCATTTTTTGATTCTGACCGGCGGCGAAGTGCTGGAACTAGACGCACCGCTTTAGGTCTTAATGCCCTTACGGGCATTTTTTGATTCTGACTGATGAAGGCAGAGACAAAAGCGAAGCGTCGCGTCAGTCTTAATGCCCTTACGGGCATTTTTTGATTCTGACGCAGCGGATCGAGGTCTTCCCAGCGACCGTCTTGCTGGGTCTTAATGCCCTTACGGGCATTTTTTGATTCTGACCTACTGCCAGCAACGGGCAAAGGAACTCAGAGATGGGTCTTAATGCCCTTACGGGCATTTTTTGATTCTGACCCAGCTCCGCCCGCGAATTGGATTGTGCGGCGAAGGTCTTAATGCCCTTACGGGCATTTTTTGATTCTGACGAAGCACAAGCAGAAGCAGTCCGGTTGTTTGAAAAATGGGTCTTAATGCCCTTACGGGCATTTTTTGATTCTGACCGAGGCGCTGGACAGTCTACTCGAACGACAGAAAGTGTGTCTTAATGCCCTTACGGGCATTTTTTGATTCTGACGAAATCATTCGCATCGCAAAA
>Ga0209018_1001502_pt1 | contig 18524 bp, 19 predicted proteins | sample YNPBryBLVA2012_FD_185814 | JGI IMG/M metagenome (GOLD analysis project Ga0209018, IMG submission 185814) | Anoxygenic and chlorotrophic microbial mat microbial communities from Yellowstone National Park, USA - YNP Bryant BLVA 2012 (SPAdes)... ...
GGGGTTCTGTACTTGGTTCTCCTAAATATAAGGGTTCCAGCGAGATAATTTTGTATCGTTGTGAATAAATAGAGGTACCCGCTAATCAAGTAGGACTGCTATAGATTAGAAAACTCTTGCCTTTGGTATCGTTGGTATCGTTCCTGCCACTCGCGCAAGACGAGGCGACATTGGGCACATTGAATCATCGCCAACAGGGCTTGAAATCCCTCTGAATTATTGGCATAAGTACCGGCCAGCCGCTCTGCTGGAATTGCCAAATCAGGTTTTAACTGGGCCACAAAACCGTAGAGTTTCTGATTGGAAAAGGAACTATTAATCGCCCATCCTGTTTCAGGAGTTAATGCGATTAGATGTTCTACGGCTGGTGTTTGCAGGTCTAATTCTCGCGCCAAAATCGCCTCCACCACCTCTGCGGGAGACTGGTTAACCGGGCATCGTCCCCCCGGAAAATCCCACGTCAATTCCCCTATGCCTGGGCGATACATCGGTACGGGTAAAATGATGCGGTCTCGTTGAATGGGGATCACAATGACGGAATCAACCCGCTCCACCCGCCAGTATTCCCGCACGATGCCCTGGTGGTCCTGGAGATGCTCGCCAATCAGCGTGAACCACCGGGTTTCCAGGGTGAGGATGCGGTCCAGGGTTTGCCAGGATTCCATGCACCATCCCCCACTCAGCCGTTGAACCAGGTCATGCCCATTCCTCTTGCCAGCATCGCCGCCAGCAAAGGCATGAGGGTCAAACCAAGTAATTCACTGCGGATCAGCCAGGATAACCGGTTGACCTGGGAGACACTCAAGCGCGGCGATTCTCCCTGTTGCAATTGTTTAATCCAAGAAATAAAACAAAACGTGGGATAAAGCGATAATAAACTCACTACCGCAAACACGCCAATTTTGGTGTAAAAAACCGGGTTGTGGAGATAATATGCCGTGCCTTTGCCAAAGTAAATCACCCGCAAAATACCCGTGATTAAAATGACGGTTGCCGATAATCCATAAATCGCATCTGCCCACACCACCCGCCACGCCTGCTCCACCTTGAGGTCTTTGTGCAGTGTGAGTCCTTCCACCACCAGTGCGGCAAACGCCCCCATAAACCCCAAATAGTGCAAATAGGCGGTCACCACACTGCTCCACATGGTCGCTCTCCTTCATCGAAAATGGGTCGCACGCCTGAACCGGCATACTAATAAATTAAGTAAATTAAATTAAGTAAAACATCTAAACCCACCAAGGCTTCATTCCCGTGCGGGGGTCGGTCTCGCGCCAGGGGGAAATCAGAATCAGGTCATTGGCGACCGCCACATGGACGAGCTTGAGGGGCAAAGGAGCCGGGCCACGCATCACCGTGCCATCCGGGGCGTACAGCGAACCATGACAGGGGCACTGAAACTGCTGATCCAGGGGATTCCAAGGAAACGTACAGCCCAAGTGGGTGCAGTTATTGACAATGCCCATCGTATCCAAAGTGCGGTCTTCCTTCACCACCAGATAGGTGGGTTCCCCAGCCAATCCGGCCACCAAGGCCCGGGTTCCCGGCGGTTCCCGCAAAATCTGGCTAGCAGGAATGGGCGTGCCAAAGCGATCCCGGGCAACCACACTCCCATCAGCGCCCGTGTCTTCCGCCGGAGGCACCAAAAACTGCCCCACCGGATAAAGCGATGCCGTCAGGGCGGTGGCCACCGTTGCCCCGGTGAGAAAATTTAGGAGTTGCCGCCTCGACAGGGATGCGTCTGCTGCTAAAGGAACACTCTGATCCATACCCTTCCTGCCTCCTTATGCTCCCTGCAGGTTGAACATCCTGCTAAGGGGCTTGCCGGGAGGGGCGACTCGAAATGCCCAACAGCTGGTAAAGACCGCAAAAGCCCACCAGCCCGGTGATGAACAATACCCCAGCCACCACCATCAACCCTAAGCCCCACCCAGAACCCTTGAACACAAACCATCCCAGATAAAACAGCAAAGCCGCTAAAACCAAACGAATCAGCCGATCCAACCAACCCAAATTGCTTGCCATAGCCTACACCTCCAAACAGAAATCAAAGATTAAAGCCGAGATCAAATCAATCAAACAACTGGCCTGCGCCGAGGACTTTTTTGAGGCATACCATCCTCTACTTGGCATTATAACTAATCACCTATATAGTTAACAACTCACAAAGATGGGATGTCCCTGGGCGAATGAACGGGTCACGGCAGGCACTGGTCTAAAATGCAGGTAGGGCTGTCGCAGGGGGGTCGCTTGTGCCAACCTGGCGCAAAAACAGCATCCGGTTCCTGCCCGTGGTGGGGGGGGCGGTACTGCTCGCAGGGGGAATTTGGTGGTGGGGGTTCCGTCCCCGCTCCCAGAAACAGCCCCAGGTACGCACGGCTACAGTGACACGGGAAACGCTACCGGTGACGATTCAGGTGAATGGGGAGGTGCGCCCGGAACGGACAATCAACATTAGCCCCAAAACTGCGGGTATTGTGCGGGAATTGCGGGTCAGGGAAGGGGACCGGGTGCAACAGGGGCAGATTTTAGCCAGGATGGACGATGCCAACTTGCGGGGGCAGTTGACCCAAGCCCAAGGGCAGGTGGCGGCGGCGCAGGCGAATCTCAATCGGTTGCAGGCTGGAAATCGTCCCCAGGAAATTGCCCAAGCCCAGGCGCAGGTACAAGAGGTGCAGGCGGCGCTCACGCAAGCGGAATTGAATCTCAAACGCAACCAAACCCTATTCGCCCAGGGAGCGATTTCCCAGCAGGATTTGGAATTATCTTTGACAGAACGGGATCAAGCCTTAGCCCGCTTACAACAGGCAAAACAGGCTTTGAATTTACAAAAAAGTGGTTTTCGCCCGGAAGAAATTGCCCAAGCCCAGGGGCAACTCCAGCAGGCACAAGGCGCATTACAGGTGATTCAATCCCAGTTGAACGATACGATTTTGCGGGCACCTTTTGCGGGGGTGGTGACCCGGATTTATGCGGAACCGGGGGCATTTGTCACACCGACCACTTCCGGCAGTACGGTATCCTCGGCGACCTCTTCTTCGGTGTTGGCGTTGGCGGCTATGAACCAGGTGGTGGCGAAGGTGCCGGAAAGTAGCCTACCCCAGTTGCGGTTGGGGCAAACCGCCAAAATCCTTGCCGATGCCTACCCGGAGCAACCCTTTACCGGCAAAGTCATCCAGATTGCCGTGCAGTCGGTGGTGGAGCAAAATGTCAACAGTTTTGAAGTGCGCTTGGCGGTGGAGGATGCCCAACAGCGGTTGCGGGCGGGGATGAACACGGCGGTGACCTTTCAGGTGGGGGTGCTACCCAATGCTTTGGTGGTGCCCACAGTAGCGATTGTCCGTCAGGAGCGGCGCACGGGGGTTTTGCTGGCGGAGAACCCACCCCGGTTTCAACCCATTCGCACGGGTGCCAGTGTGCGGGATAAAACGGTCGTCACCGAAGGCTTAAGAGAGGGGGACAAAGTCCTGCTGAGTTTTCCCCGGGGAGAACGCCCCCGCACCCAGATTCCCTCGCTGATCCCCGGTCTAGGACCAAGGCGATGAGGGGGCAAAAACGCCAACGCTTCCCAGGGGTAGGTAGTGCCGAAATTTTGGCGATGGCTTGGTCTGCCCTGCAGGCGTACCGATTGCGGACGGTGCTGACCATGCTGGGGGTGGTGATTGGCATTGCGTCGGTGATCCTGGTCACGGCGGTGGGGCAGGGGGTACAGGCGGCTACCGAGCGGCAAATTCAAAACCTGGGAACGAATCTTCTGCAAATCCAAGCCGGTTCGCCCCAGGTGCGGGGGATCAGCCTAGGGGCGGGCAGTGCGGCGACCTTGACCCTGGACGATGCGGAAGCGGTGGCGACCCAAGCTCCTTCCGTAACCCGGGTGGCTCCCTATCTGACCCGGCAACGGCAAGTCACCTACGGCACCCAAAATACCCTGACGCTGGTGAATGGGGTGGATGACAATTTTTGGTCGGTGCGCCAGTTTCAGGTGGCGAGTGGGCGGGTCTTTACTCCGATGGAATTGGACACGGCGCAATCCCTGGTGGTGTTGGGGGCAACGGTGGCACGGGATTTGTTTGGCAGTGATTCCCCCCTGGGTCAGCGGGTGCGGATTCAGGGTGCCCTGTACGAGGTGATTGGGGTGATGGCACCCAAGGGCAGTACGGGGGGCTTTGACCAGGATGACCAGGTGTTTATCCCCTTGAAAAGTATGGCGGGGCGAATTGTGGGGCAAAATGCGCTACAGGGCGTGGCTTTGAGCGGGTTTTGGGTGCAGGTGCCCAGTGCGGAGGAAATGGAGGCGGCGCAGTTTCAAATTACCAATCTGCTGCGCATTCGTCACAACATTTATCCCCCCCAACCGGACGATTTTCGTATCAATAATCAAGGGGATATTATCAGTGCATTTACGGCGATTACGGGTTTGTTGACGGTGATGGTGGGAGCCATTGCCGCCGTTTCCCTGGTGGTGGGGGGCATCGGTATTGCCAATATCATGCTGGTTTCGGTGGTGGAACGCACGCGGGAAATCGGTATCCGCAAAGCGGTGGGGGCGACCGGGGCGGCGATTTTGCAACAATTTTTAACCGAAGCGGTGCTGGTGTCCCTGGCGGGGGGCGCAATTGGTCTGGCGCTGGGGGTGGGCTTGGCTTGGGGGGCGGCGCAAATGCTCCAAATTCCCCTGGTGTTGGCTCCCTGGGCGATTGGGGCGGCATTGCTGTTGTCCGCTGGCGTGGGTTTGGTGGCAGGGGTGGCACCGGCGCAACACGCGGCTCGGCTTGACCCGATTGTGGCTTTGCGGAGCGAGTAGGGTAATCCTGTCGTTACAAAATTCCCTAAAAACCGCGACGGGGCGGTGCCCTGCGACCGCTAATTTTCAATTTATGAAGGACTCAAACATTACGGTAATAATTGCCCCCAAATGCGCACACCGCCGACATTACCCCCGCTGAATAAATCCGCCACTGCTTGATAAAAATGGAGATAACTTTCCACCAGGTCATCCCCGTGTTTTTGGCGGTAATGGGCTTGGTTTTGTTGAAATTGGTGCCATCTTTGATGTACCCAATTGTGCCAGAGCGGGGTGACATTTTCGTAAGCAAGTACCCCCAAACCCGCCCGGGCTAAATCCTGTTGATAGGATTCCAGAGTGGGCAGATAGGGACAGGCAATTTGTTCTGCTAAAACCCTTTGTTCTACCGGGGTTAAAGGTTGTAATTGCACATAGTCTTCGATGTAAAAGCGTCCCCCTGGTTTCAGTAGGACAGCGCATTGAGAAAATAAGGTTTTGCGGTCAGGAATATGCAGAAAAACCAATAGGGACAACCAAGCATCAAACGTTCCGGCAATTCCCGCCAAAATATCCCCCTGAATAAAGGTCACCCGCTGGGATAAGCCGGTGCGTTCCGTAAGTTCCACCGCCATCTGCTGTAGTTGGGGTTGCAGTTCCAAGCCCGTGACCCGACAGCCCACCTGTTGCGCCAGATACCGAGCCGTCCCCCCCACCCCCGCCCCAATATCCAAAACCTGGGATTCAGCGGTGATCCCCAGCCGTTCGATGGCTATATCAATCGCCGTCGTGCCGCAGTAATGGTAATGGTCCAAAGACTGCAAATCCGTGAGGGTCAATCGTTCCGGCAAATGCGCCAATTCCCCCCGCAGAAATGGCAGACGGTATTCATACATCCGGGTCATGGATTCGTGCATAGCGGGTCGCTCATCACTGGGTTACCGTTGATCCCCAGGGGTTGGGGTCGGGACAATCCTAACGCAAGGCACCAGGAAACCGCCTCATTCGCCTAGCCTTCTAAACCCTGCGCCCGTTGGTACGCTGACTGCACCGCTTGCATGAGGGCACCCCGCACCCCTTGCTGTTCCAAACACAACAGCCCAGCACTGGTGGTACCGGCGGGACTCATCACCCGGTCTTTCAACGTGGCGGGGGGTAAGTCCTGCTGTTGTAATAACTGCGCCGTCCCCAAAACCGTTTGCAGTACCAACTGGGTCGCCAACCCCCGGGGCAAACCCACCAATACGCCCCCATCAATCAGGGCTTCGATCAGCACCGCCACATAGCCCGGACCTGAACCCGCTAAAGCCGTTACCCCATTCAGATAACCTTCGGGCACCGCCACCACCTGCCCCACCGCCGCAAATAATTGCATAGCCCATTGCCGCTGTTGCTCATGCACCTGGGTACCCCAAGCCAACGCCGTGATCCCCGCCCCCACCTGCACCGGGGTATTGGGCATCGCCCGCACCCACGCCCGCCCGGGAACCGCCGCTTCCAACGTACGCAGAGGCATTCCCGCCAATACCGAAATACACACCGCCTCGGGGGACACCGCCTGTAAATCCGGCACCACCTGCACCCATTGCTGGGGTTTCACCGCCACCAGTACAACTTCCGTCGCTTCTGCCGCCCTTTGATTGTCCCCGCTCACCCCCACCCCGTAGGTTTCCACCCAAAATTGCCGTCGTTCTAGCCGGGGATGGCTCACCAAAATTTCCGCCGGGGTATAAATTTTTTTTGTTAATAAACCCTGGATGAGGGCTACAGCCATCGCCCCCCCGCCAATTACCCCCAAACGATGGGTCACGGTGATCAATTAATTATTTAATTATTGCGCTAGATAAGCGGGCATCGCCTCTGGTGTCCAGATGGGGGGCGTATTCCGCAGGGTACTGGGAGACTCCAGGGGAACCGCACTGGGTACGGAGCTACGGGTACTCACCTGCACCCCATTGGGAGTAAAAAGAAAAATGCTTTCCCCAAGGCGCTCCTGGTGCCCGTCAATGGCATAGGTGCCGCCTGCGACAAAATCCACCGCCCGTTGTGCCAAATCCGGCTCCATCAACGTGACATTCAACACCACCGACTTGCGTTCCCGCAATGCCTGGATCGCCTGGGGCATTTCCTCAAAGGAACGGGGTTCCATCACCATCACTTCAAACTGGCTGGGCTGGGCGGTGGGCAAACCAATCACGTTGTTCATCGCATTGTTCATGGGGGTACGGGGGGTAGGGGTTTCAGCAGTAGGGGTCGCCATCGGGGTACGTTCCCGCCGCCGGGGCGGTTCCCGATAGTCATGGGCAGTGGGGGGTTGGGGTACGGGGGTCTGGTGTTGACCGGGGTCATAGTCGTATTCCACCGGTTCACCCAGGCTCACCAGGTCCCGGAGTCGTTTCAATAACTGCATGGGGTATTGGCTCCCGCCACAGGCGTAAAGGGTCTAAGAAACATTTAGCACATCAACTGTAGAGAGCATAGCGTGTGTCGAGGAGGGGCTTGGGGTGAGTCACTTGGTAGGCTCGGTTGTTCGCCGTAGGTTTACCCGCCACCTGAGAAGGTGGTTGTGTGGGTATTAGCCTACCAATGTACTTCAATAAAATCGGCGATACTTGCACAGTAACTGTTTTTTTAACAAAATTCAACACATTATGGCAAAATTTACCGATTTTTGGGCACAGGCATAGGGTTTTGTTGCCAACGCCTCATTGATTCTATTGATCAGCGGTGACGGGGGGGGACTATTTTTCACATTTTTCTAAGGTGGTGTTTGCCCGGGTTGGAGGTGTTGGAGTGCCCTAATGGCGGTGGGTTGGGCGGGCATGGGGATATTTTGGTGTCCAGGGATACGAAGATTCAAGGGGGATGTAGCAAAGGTTACATAGGCAAGGGCGATAAAAGAATGTAAATTTTATATCTTAGCGTAATTAGTGGGGTGCCAGCGTCATTTTTTATTGAATTGGAGGTATGGCATCTGTTTCCTTGGGACGTTCCCCAAACAGGCAACGACCGAGGCGGAGGATGGTGGCACCGGCGGCAAGGGCTTGGGGGTAGTCGTCGGACATACCCATTGAGTATTCCCGCAGGGGGAGGTGGGGTTGGAGTTGGGCACCGAGGGCGGGCAGTTCGCTAAAAACCTGCTGGCGTTCGCTTGCGGTTAATCCCAGGGGCAGGATGGTCATCAGTCCGACAATGTTGACATGGTGCAATTGGCTGAGGGCGGGGAGGGCGGCGCAGAGTTCGGGCACGGTCCAGCCGTATTTTTGGGGGTCGGGGCGGAGTTTGACTTGCAAAAGCAGGTGGGGGGGGCGGGGCAGGTCTTGGCTGAGTTGGTCGAGTTTTTGGGCGAGGGGGAGGCTATCCACGCTGTGAATCCAGGGGAATAGGTGTAGGGCGGGGCGGGCTTTGTTGGTTTGCAGGTGACCGATCAGGTGCCAGGTGATGTCGGGCAAATCGGCGAGGGCTTGGGCTTTGGCTTGGGCTTCCTGGACACGGCTCTCCCCAAAATCCCGCAACCCCAGGGCGTAGGCGTGACGGATGACCGCAACTGGCACTTGTTTGGTGACTGCCACCAGGCGGACGTGGGGGGGAATTTGGGTTTGGAGGGCGTGTAGGCGTTGGGAGAGGGTGTTCTCGCTCATGTCACATTTTTTTTTCCACCTGTTGTAGTTTTTGATATTCCTCGCTTTTGCCGAGCCGCCGCAGTTCTCGCAGGTGCATTTCTACCAATGTCCGGGCTTGATTGCGGCTGACGGGTTCAATTTCTAGGGATTCGGGGCGATGATGGACATGGAAAAATAGGCGGTGGGCGTACAGGGTCATATACAATTCACTCCCATCCCCCAAGCGGCAAATTCGGTACAACAAACCAAAGTTTGGGTGGTTTAAGTAGGATTCAGCGGTCATGGGGTTGGGCATGAAATGAATATTATGTCTGTCAAAAGCGACACAAGAATTGTTTATATTACTGTATCGTAAAGTTTGCCCGAATTTAGAACCCCCCGCTGATTTGACCGGCTGATTTCTGATTGATATTAACCTGAGCCACAAGGGGGATACGCTCCTCGAATCCCTGACCCCTGATGGGATGCTGTACCCCTAAGTTACCTACAAGTTAAGTTATAGTGCTAATCAGGTTTTTTAAGGTTGCCCATGTCCGACCGCCTTGATGGTAACGAAGTCTGTTCCCAGGAGCCTGCCCCGACTGCCGATGCGTTCCAAGCGCCCTGCGCCTATCCGGTGTTTTTCCGTACCTACAGCCGCCGGTTTCAGGGGGTGCGGGAGTCCTGGGAGCAGGTGTGTGCGCGGACGGTGCGGGATTTGGCGGTTTTGGGTAAATTTACCCCGGCGGAGCAGGCTCTGGTGTGGGAGATGCAGCGGCAGTTGAAGGCGTTGACCTCCGGGCGGTGGTTGTGGGTGGGCGGAACGGATTGGATTCACCAGCCGGAGAATTTTTCGGGGGCGTACAATTGCACCTCCCAGCGGATTCGGGACTGGCGGGGGTTTGGGTTGATGATGGATTTGGCGATGCAGGGGGCGGGCACGGGGGCGGTGCTGGAGCCGCAATACGTTAGCCAATTACCCCCGATCACTACCCGTTTGGAGGTGACGGTGGTGGGGCAACCGGGGGATAAACCCGCTGAGGAACGGCAACCATTGACCCAGGTGGAACGCCAGGGGCAGGGGGTGGTGGTGCGGGTGGGGGACTCCCGCCGGGGCTGGGTGCAGGCGTATCAAAGTTTGCTGGAATTGGCGAGTGACCCCCAAGGGGAAGCGGTGCTGGCGGTGACGGTGGATGTGAGCCATGTGCGTCCCAAGGGGGAGGTACTCAAGGGGTTTGGGGGGATTGCCAATCCGGCGTTGCTCCCGCAGTTATTTCCAAGGGTGGCACGGATTCTCAACCGGGCGGTGGGGCGGCAGTTGACCTCGATTGAATGTTGTTTATTGATTGATGAGGCAGCCGCAACCGTGGTGGCGGGGAATATCCGCCGTTGTCTGCCTGCGGATGCTCTGGTGCATACCTCTAAAGGTTTAGTTGCCATTAAAAATGTCCAAATTGGTGATTTAGTCCAAACCCCTTTAGGATTTCGTCGGGTTATTAATAAATTCAATCAGGGGATGCAAGAGGTTCAAGAAATTGAAACCAATGCTACATTCCCCAGGGCAACTCTGAATCATCGCATTGCAGTATTAGCAGATGCTAAGGGTGGCATTGTTTGGAAATATGTGGCGGCACTAGAAGCGGGAGACCGTTTGATGCACAACCATCAGATTCTCCCAGGTACAATGACGCATTTACCAGCAGATACCACCGCCAAGCGTCCCCTGAACAGTAGAACTGCTAAGTCCATGATTATCCCTGAATTAACCCCAGAAGTGGCTTGGCTCATTGGCTTGACGCATGGGGATGGTTTTGTGTCTTTGGGGCGTAATAAATATGGGAAACCCTATGGGGCAATAAGTTGGGCGACAAATGCAAGTCAGACTGAAATTTGCCAAAGAATACAAACAAAGCTAGATCAAGCATTAGCTATGTTTGGTTTAACGGCTACCCATAGTGTAGTCAAAGGAGAAAATACCGCTAAAACAGTTTGTTCATCTATTCGTTTGGCTGAGTATTTCCATGAATATATTAAAAAACCAAATACTCCTTTAGAAATTCCATCTTTCATTTTGCAGGGTTCTGTGGATGTGCGAGCCGCTTATCTTGCTGGCTTAATGGATAGTGATGGGGGTATTCATAGTCGCCCGCCCCGCCTAGTTACTTCTGTTTACCGTCAATTTGTGAGACAAGTTGGTGCAGTTCTTGCTAGCCTGGGGATTCCGGGTCGTATTAAAATAACTGTCCCAAAAGAAAAGAATTGGCAAGTAAAATATAATCTTACCATCCCAGCATTTAAGGAACGTTATAATTCCCTGATTGCCCCCCACTCGGTAAAAGGTGAAATTCGCCAAGGATTAAAAATGGATGGCTTTACAGTTCCCGGTGTAATGATGCGTGAAGTTTATACTTACAGCGAAATGCGGGATATGGGCTTTCAAGGTTCTCGTTTGGTCGATGCTAACTTCGAGCGATATATGCTTGAATCTGACTTAAATATAGATATTCCTGTATCCGTTAAAGGGTTGGGATGTCAAGACTATGTATTGACCTATGACATTGAAGTAGAAGAAGCCCATTGTTTTTATTGTGATGGTTATCTGACGCATAACTCAGCTGGAATGCGCCAATTTAGCTCGGAGGATCAGGAGGCGGCGGGGGCAAAGGCAAATCTTTGGCAACAGGATGAACAGGGCAATTGGCGGATTGACCCGGACAGGGATGTCCTGCGGATGGCAAATCATACCCGGGTGTTTCATCACAAACCCAGTCGGGAAGAATGTATCGAATCCGTGCGGAGCCAATTTTATTCCGGGGAAGGGGCGGTGCAGTGGGCGGGGGAGGCGATTGCCCGCAGTAATCGGGATTTGCTCAACACCCCAGAGAAAAAAGCCCGGTTTCTGGAATTGTACAACACTGACCCCCAGCAGGCACGGGAGTATTTGCGGGAACTGCTTTTGGCACAGGGGTCTTAAAATTAAATTAGATAAATTAGGTTAAATTAACGCTGTGCAGTAGGGGGTACGCCATGTTAACGCAACTGCTGGTCACGTGGGTGGTGAATGGGTTGAGCTTGTGGCTGATTTCTAAACTGCCCCTGGGTGTGACCTTGGATGGTTTTGGCACGGCACTGTGGACGGCTTTGGCTTTGGGGTTACTCAATGCGCTGGTGCGACCGATTTTGTGGCTTTTGAGTTTGCCCTTAACGATTCTCACCTTGGGTTTATTTACCTTTGTGATTAATGCGATTATTTTTGGCTTGGCGGCTAGTTTGGTGGAGGGATTCAAGCTCAAAAATTGGCTGAGTGCCCTGATTGCCCCGATTGTCCTCGGCTTGATCAATTCAGTCCTATTTCAGATTTTGCAGACCCCGGCGGCAGGTTAAAAGGTTAAAATAGGACAACCTTTTGGGCGGCATTTATGGGTTCGAGTAATCGGGATGTGATTCGGATTCGGGGTGCCCGCCAGCACAATCTCAAAAATATAGATTTAGAATTGCCCCGCAATCAGTTGATTGTGTTTACGGGGGTGTCGGGTTCGGGAAAATCCTCCCTGGCGTTTGATACGATTTTTGCGGAGGGGCAACGCCGGTATGTGGAATCCCTGAGTGCCTACGCCCGCCAGTTTCTGGGACAGTTGGATAAACCGGATGTGGATGCCATTGAAGGGTTAAGTCCCGCCATTTCCATTGACCAAAAATCCACCTCCCATAATCCCCGTTCAACAGTGGGAACCGTGACGGAAATTTATGATTATTTACGGCTGTTATTTGGGCGGGTAGGGGTGCCCCATTGTCCCATTTGTGACCACAATATCAGCCCCCAAACGGTGGATCAAATTGCCGAGCGAATTTTGCATTTTCCCGCAGGCACCCGGTTCCAATTGCTCGCCCCAGTGGTGAAAGGGAAAAAAGGCACCCATCAAAAAGTTTTAGCCCAGATTGCCCAAAATGGCTTTGCCCGGGTGCGGGTGAATGGTACGGTTTATCCCTTAACGGATGTGCCTAAATTAGATAAAAATCACAATCATTGCCTAGAAATTGTAGTTGATCGGTTGGTGATCAAACCGGATTTATACAGTCGTTTGGTGGATTCATTGACCACCTGTTTGAAGCATGGGGAAGGGGTGGTTATTGTCAGTGTGCAAGAGGGGGAACAGTGGCGGGATTTGGCTTTTTCAGAAAATTTTGCCTGCCCGGAGCATGGGGCGGTGATGTCGGAATTATCCCCCCGACTATTCTCGTTTAATTCTCCCTATGGGGCGTGTCCAGAATGTCACGGGCTGGGATTTTTACGGCGATTCAGTGCTGAATTGGTGATCCCCGACCCCAAATTACCTTTATACCAAGCCATTGCCCCTTGGTCTGATAAACCCCATGATTACTATTTGGGTTTGCTACACAGTTTGGGATTGACCTATGGATTTGAATTATCCACCCCCTGGTGCAAACTAACCCCGGAACAACAGGAAATTATCTTAACTGGTACGGAAGAACCCATTTGGATGGAGGGCGATTCCCTATATCGCTCGAACCGGGGATTTTGGAAAAAATACGAGGGAGTCTTAGGCATTTTAGAACGGCAATATCGGGAGGCAAGTTCCGAATTGATGCAACAAAAATTGGATCAATATCGGTTAGATTCCCCCTGTCCGGTGTGTCAGGGTGCCCGGTTAAAACCCGAAGCCTTAGCGGTGCGGGTGGGGGGCTATCGGATCACGGATTTGACTCAGGTTTCTGTGCAGGAATGTTGCCATTTACTTGACCGGTTGGAACTCACGCCCCGGCAGGCACAAATTGCCCATTTGGTATTAAAAGAAATTCGGGCACGCCTGCAATTTTTGTTGGATGTGGGTTTGGATTATTTAACGTTGGATCGGGCGGCGATGACCCTATCCGGGGGCGAGGCACAACGGATTCGTTTAGCCACCCAAATTGGCTCCGGTTTGACCGGGGTTTTGTATGTGTTGGATGAACCCAGTATTGGTCTCCATCAGCGGGATAATGGGCGGTTATTATCCACATTAAAACGCCTGCGGGATTTGGGAAATACCTTGATTGTGGTCGAACACGATGAAGAAACCATTATTAATGCGGATCACCTGGTGGATATTGGCCCCGGGGCGGGGGTGCATGGGGGGCAGATCGTTGCCCAAGGAAATTTACAGGCAATTTTAGACCATCCTGATTCCATAACCGGGGCTTATTTATCCCGCCGCAAAGCCATTCTCACCCCAGCCCAACGCCGTTCCGGTAATGGCAAACGGATTTACTTAAAAGATGCCCATCGCCACAATTTACAACATATTGATGTGGAAATTCCCCTGGGAATGTTTGTGTGTGTGACGGGGGTTTCTGGGTCAGGAAAATCCACCTTGATCAATGAATTATTGCATCCGGCGTTGTCCCATTATTTTGGACATAAAATCCCATTTCCCAAGGAACTCAAAGCGATTCACGGGTTAGATGCCCTGGACAAAGTGATTGTGATTGACCAATCCCCCATTGGACGTACCCCCCGTTCCAATCCCGCCACCTATACGGGAACCTTTGATGCGATTCGTGCCCTATTTGCAGAAACTCCAGCGGCTAAGCAAAGGGGCTACAAAGCGGGGCATTTTTCCTTCAATCTCAAGGGGGGACGCTGTGAAGCCTGTGGGGGGCAAGGGGTAAACGTGATCGAAATGAACTTCCTGCCCAATGTGTATGTGCAGTGTGATGTGTGCCAGGGCAAACGCTACAGTCGGGAAACCTTAGAAGTGAAATATAAAGGTAAATCCATTGCCGATGTCTTGGATATGACCGTAGAGGAAGCCTGTGGTTTTTTTGATGCCATTCCCCAGGCGGTGAATCGGTTGCAAACCTTGGTGGATGTGGGTTTGGGTTATATTCGTTTGGGACAGACCGCCCCCACTTTATCGGGGGGAGAAGCCCAGCGGATTAAACTGGCGACGGAATTATCCCGCCGTGCCACTGGCAAAACCCTGTATTTGATTGATGAACCTACGACAGGGTTATCGTTTTATGATGTGCATCGGTTGTTAGATATTATTCAGCGATTGGTGGATAAAGGGAATACGGTTTTGGTCATTGAACATAATTTGGATGTGATTCGCTGTTGTGATTGGGTGATTGATTTAGGACCAGAGGGAGGACAGCGGGGGGGGCAAATTGTCGCTGTGGGCACCCCCGAACAGGTGGCGAACCACCCCCATTCCCACACGGGGCGTTACCTCAAAACCGTGTTGGCGCAACATCCGCCCCTGGAATTAACCGCAAATGCGCCCGCATAGGGGATAATAACAACCGAGTAAACCCCAGCCGCCCCTATGGATTTGAAAACCCTGATCCGGGACATTCCCGATTTTCCCCAACCGGGCATTTTGTTCCGGGACATCACGACCCTGTTGGCGGACCCCCAGGGGTTGCGGTTCACGATTGATGAATTGGCGCGCCGGTTCCAGGGTCAGGGGATTGATATGGTAGTGGGGCCGGAGTCCCGGGGCTTTATCTTTGGGGTGCCCTTGGCCTACACCCTAGGCTGTGGGTTTGTGCCGGTGCGGAAACCGGGGAAACTGCCAGGGCCGGTGCATCAACGGGAATATGCCCTGGAGTACGGCACGGATCGGCTGGAAATCCACCAAGACGGCATTCAGCCCAACCAAAGGGTACTGGTGGTGGACGACCTCCTGGCAACCGGGGGGACGGCTCGGGCGGTGGCGGAATTGGTACATCAGGCGCAGGGAGAACTGGTGGGGTTTGGTTTTATCATCGAGTTGGCGGGTTTAGGTGGACGCAAACGACTGCCCCCGGCGCCGGTGGAAACCCTGATTACCTATGAGTAAATTTTGCATAGAAGGCACCTCTACCAATTCAAAGTTAGCGGTCGCAACACCCTTGGTTCTGGGTAATATGGCTATGCTAAAGATGAGATTTATGATTGGTTCAAATCAATAGAGGTTCCCTTAAAAAACAAAAATTCTCTAGCACCAAATATCAGGGTACTGTCCTTGCAATCCCTATTCCATTCTCGCTTAGGGTTACTATAAAAAAATTTGCACTTATAGTAAATTCAAAGTTAGCGGTCGCAGGGGGCACCCCCGCCCTTGGTTCTGGGTAATATGGGTATGCCAATGATGGGATTGATGATTGGTTCAAAGCAATAGAGGTTCCCTTAAAAAACAAAAATTCTCCAGCACCAAATATCAGGGTACTGCCACTGCAATCCCTTTTCCATTCTCATTTAGGAATGCTATATAAAAAAATTTGCACTTATAGCTAGATTTTAGCTTTTGATAAACTTATTATTCTCACAAATCATCCGAGATTGTTAGATAACCTGACGAAAATAAGGTATCCCCAGGGGAAATCCGTAGTCCCATCGCCCCCAAATCAGAGATCACTGGGGTTGCTAAGTCATAGTCATTACGAGTATGATTAAGACAGTCACGAAAAGCGGAGGTGCGGGATGCGGATCATGGAATTGCCTTTAGCCCAGATTCGGCGACCATTGCCCCGGCGGACTGACCCGGAGAAGGTGGCGCAGTTGATGGCTTCCATCGCCGCCATTGGTCAACAGGAGCCGATTGAGGTGCTGGAGGTGGATGGTTTGTACTACGGGTTTTCCGGGTGTCATCGTTACGAAGCGATGCAACGGCTGGAACGTCCGACCATTCGCTGTCGGGTGCGGCGGGCGACCCCGGAGGTGTTGCGGCTTCACCTAGCTTGATACCATCGAGAAGTAAACTCGCAGGTGCTTCATTGCGTCCATTGCCCAGCGTCTATCGTGTGTTCGTTGTGTGTTGATTGTACGTTCATTGTGTTGCTTATTTAGGAGTACCCAAATCATGCCTACCCAAGTGAAACCGACGTTGTACCCGACCCGGTTGGATTTATCCCCGGAGGTGCGGGAGCAGGTGATTGCGATTTTGAACCAAGCCCTGGCGAATACCTTTGACCTGTATAGCCAGACCAAACAAGCCCATTGGAATGTGAAAGGGTCGGATTTTTTTGCCCTGCACGAATTGTTTGATGCCATGAGCGGGGAATTGCTCGCCTATGTGGATGATTTGGCAGAGCGGGTGACGGCGTTGGCTGGGGTTGCCCTGGGGACGCTACGGACGGCGGCGCAGGCATCGGATTTGCCCGAATATCCCCTGGAGGCGGTCACGGGTAAAGACCATCTGATTGCTTTGGCTGACCGTTATGCCCAGTACGCCAAGTTTGTCCGGCAGGCGATTGACCAGACCTCTGCCCTGGGGGATGCGGATACGGCGGATTTGTTCACCGGCATTTCCCGCACGGCGGACAAGCGGCTCTGGTTTTTGGAAGCCCACTTGCACGGTTAAATTCTGCTAAATTCTGCCAGCGGGTTATCCGGGATGGGTAGCCCGTGGTTGGGTGGTGATGCCATTAAGCGTTATAAAAAAAATAACCTTTCTCGGCAAAAACCACCATGACACGAATCATCGCCTGGGTCTTGGCGTTGCTCCTCACCTGGGGCGGGGGTAGTCAACCCGGTTGGGCGGGGTTACAGGATGACCGCTTTGATGGCAATATCTTTGCCTTGTATGCGGGGAATGGTTCGCTGGTGCCCCCCCGGGTCAGTCTCAAGGAGGCATTAGCTGTGCCGGAACGTCCCGCCATGTTGGTCTATTACCTGGATGACAGCCGGGATTGTAAGGTATTTGCCAGTACGGTGTCCCAGGTGCAACGCTTCTATGGGCGGGCGATTGATATTCTTCCCATCAGTGTGGATAGCCTGGTGCCGACGGACGACCCTGACCCCACCAACCCCATGCGTTACTATCGGGGGCGGGTGCCGCAGGTGGTACTCCTGGGGGGAAAAGACGGGGAAAACCATATCATTTTGGATGAAATCGGGCAAGTTTCCTTAAATCATTTGGATGAGGTGTTAGCCAATTGGTTTGGGATCACGCCCCGCCAACCTGTGCAGGTATCGCCTCAGCAATTTAATGAAGTGAATGTGGAGTTGGCACCGTCCCCAAGTCATCCTAATTGAAGTGTGAAAACTGGTCGCAGGGGTACTGTACCCGTGCTTAGTTCAGCGGAATTTTTGTTCATCCATCCAGTATGATTGCCATAGAATCAATCAATGAAGGGGTGGAGGAAGGCGGATGAATTTTATCCGTATTTGGGCGATCAGCAAGCACGTCTTTTTAGAACTTCTGCGGGAACGACTGCTCTATCTAGCCGGGTTGTATGCGATTGGCTTAGTGGCGGGAGGTGCCCTGATTACCGAAGTGGCGGCGGCAACGGAAAATAAAATCATCACCGATTTTGGTCTCGCCATGATGCTGATTTTTGGGTTGGTGATTGTGATTTTTACCACCCCGAATCTATTAGCACGGGAGGTGGAAAAACGCACGATTTTTATTGTGATTGCCAAACCGATTAGCCGTCTGGAATTAGTAGTGGGAAAACACCTAGGTTTATTGGGGGCATTAACCCTATTACTCGTGGTGATGGCGGGACTGTATTTGGGTTATTTATCAATTCTCAAAATTACCTATCCTTTGGTTCCTGTCCTTACCGCCATCGGGTTTATGTTGATTGAATTTGCTTTGTTAACAGCGGCGGCTTTACTTTTTAGTATTTTTACGAGTCCGTTGATTGCTATTTTTCTCACCCTTGCCACGTTTTTTATTGGTCACTTGAGTTCGGATGTGATTACCCTGGGGCGAGTGATTCGCAACCCCCAATTGTTAGCGGTATTAAAGGGCTTTTTTCTGGTCGTGCCTGACCTGTCCCGGTTGGATTTGAAAAATACAGCAGTTTATGGGCTATTACCCTCTGCGGGGGTTTTATTTGCCAGTGTGGTGTATGGCATTTTATATACCGTATTTCTATTGGCGTTAACCGTATTCATTTTTGCCCGGCGGGAGTTTTAGTCTGCCCCTGAGAATTTGTTAACTTGAGGATAGTTCTATGGATTGGAACCAACTGAAAATGACCCCAACGAAATACTGATGTTACAAAAGACTGGGGACACAACTGATTTTTCGAGTTATCCTAGTTAATAAAACTATAGCTAAGCATACAAAGGTTGACATGATATAGGTCGCTGGGCGTAGCCCCACATTGGTTTCTCAGAATCTTAAGGCGACAACCTTAACCTACCT
>Ga0209018_1001503_pt1 | contig 18522 bp, 17 predicted proteins | sample YNPBryBLVA2012_FD_185814 | JGI IMG/M metagenome (GOLD analysis project Ga0209018, IMG submission 185814) | Anoxygenic and chlorotrophic microbial mat microbial communities from Yellowstone National Park, USA - YNP Bryant BLVA 2012 (SPAdes)... ...
TTTTAATACGGCAGGAGTGGAATTTTGTCCATTGGCTCAATCGGGTCGTCCCACGCCTCAATATGTAAAGTTTTGTTGCAGGATTCAACACTTGTGGATGTCAATATTGGTGATTGGATTGATGCGCTACCCCCTGCTATTTTACCCCAATCAGATATTGAGAGAAATTTACTTGGTGTGACGACTAAAGGTAGGGATAAGGTTTTTAACAAATTGAAAAAAACCATTGATAACATTGAGTCTTTGATCGAAACTGACCAACGATTTCTGGGCTATGGATTAGGGGTAGAAGCCTTACAAGCCCAAGGGGTGAGCTTCCGGGAATTTCAAAGTTGGCAACCGCCAAAGGATTTGGCCACTCCGGTGGTTTATCTTTTGCCCGCTGGGGAATCCTGAGTTTTGGGGGACTGGCCGTTACACTAAAAGCGTCCGGCAATGTTCCTGCCCATGCCTGCGGAATTGGTTGCGCTCATTAAGTTGTACAGCACCCTGACCGTTTGCATTGGTTTGGGGTGGGGGATCAGTGCCTATGTGCATCGGGAGTGGTTGCACTGGGTGGGACAGTTTTTGTTTTGGGTGGGAATGCCGGTGAGTGTGGTGGGGTTTGTGCTAAACGTGCAGTTGGACTGGAGTGTGTGGTGGGCGGGGTTGGTGTCGGTGCTGGCGTTTGGTGGGGCGTGGGGGCTGGGGGAACTTTGGTTGGCGGGCTGGGGTAAACATTGGTCGTCTCCCCGCAAGGGCAGTTTTCTTCTCACCTCGATGGCGGGCAATACGGGCTATGTGGGGTATCCGGTGTGTCTGTTTCTCCTGGGGCCGACCTATTTCGCCTGGGCGGTGGTGTTTGATTTGGCAAATACCCTCAGCGGTTCCTACGGGTTGGGGGTGTGGTTGGCGGCCCGGTTGGGGGAACGGTCAGCCCGACCCTGGTTGGCGGTGGTGCGAAATCCTATCCTCTGGTCGGCACTGCTGGCGTTGCTCCTTTACCCAGTGGCTCGCCCGGACTGGCTGAATGGGGGACTGAAAACCCTCGCCTGGGGCGTGGTGGTGATTTCCCTGGTGTTGACCGGGGTGCGGCTGGGGCAAATCCGGCAGTGGGGCAAACTCCAGGCGGTGTGGGCGAGTTTGGGGATCAAAATGCTGGTGGTGCCTCTGTTGGTGGGGCTGGTGTTGCAATTCTTTCCCCTGGCGGCTAGTTTGCGGTTACTCCTGGTACTGCAAGCGGGAATGCCCCCTGCCCTGGCAACGCTGGTGTTAACCGAAGCGTATGGGCTGGAACCGGGTTTGACCGTGAGTGCGATTGGGCTGGGGTTGGGGCTGTTGCTGGTGACCTTGCCCCTGTGGTTGGTGTTGTTTGGGGCAGGGCTGTGGTAACTTAACCATTCTGCCCAGGGGACTGGGAATCGTTACAATTGAGCTAACCCACCCGTACACTAAATTAAGACAGGTTTCGAGCGAGTTACCGTGCAACCCACTGACCCGAATAAATTTACCGAAAAAGCCTGGGAAGCGGTCGTCAAATCCCAGGACATCGCCCGGCGCTACCGGCAACAACAACTGGAAGTCGAGCATCTGATGTTAGCCCTGCTGGAGCAGAACGATTTTGCCGCCAAAATGCTGGAACAGGCGGGCTGTGACCTGGCGCAATGCACCCAACAACTGGATACCTTTGCCCGTCGCCAACCCCAGGTGAATCAGGGGAGTGGGCAGTTGTATCTGGGGCGGTTTTTGGACCTACTGCTGGACCGGGCGGAAGCACAGCGCTTGACCTGGAATGATGAATTGATTTCCGTCGAGCATTTTTTGCTGGGGTTGAGCGAGGATGAACGCCTGGGTCGTCGGTTACTCCAGGGGTTGGGGGTGACCACCGAGCAACTGATCACTGCCATCAAAGCCATCCGGGGCAACCAACGGGTGCAGGATGCCAGCCCCGAATCCCATTACCAAGCCCTGGAACGCTATGGGCGGGATTTGACCGAGCAGGCTCGGGCGGGGAAACTTGACCCGGTGATTGGGCGGGATGAGGAAATTCGGCGGGTGGTGCAGGTGTTGTCCCGGCGCACGAAAAACAATCCGGTGTTGATCGGCGAACCGGGGGTGGGGAAAACCGCCATTGCCGAGGGTCTGGCGCAGAGGATTGTCAACGGGGACGTGCCGGAATCCCTGAAAAATCGCCGCCTGATTTCTTTGGACTTGGGCAGTTTGGTGGCCGGTGCCCGCTATCGGGGGGACTTTGAAAAGCGGTTGCAGGCGGTTCTGCGGGAAGTCACCCAGGCGGAGGGGCAAATCGTTCTCTTTGTGGATGAACTGCATACGGTGGTGGGGGCCGGCGCCACCCAGGGCACGATGGATGCCAGTAATCTGCTCAAACCCATGCTGGCACGGGGGGAATTGCGCTGTATCGGGGCCACGACCTTGGATGAATATCGTAAGTACATTGAAAAGGATGCCGCCCTAGAACGGCGGTTTCAGCCCATCCGGGTGGAAGAACCCAGTTTAGACGATACGGTCGCCATTTTGCGGGGTTTGAAGGAGCGCTACGAGGTACATCATGGGGTGAAAATTGCCGATGCGGCCTTGGTCTCTGCTGTTGTACTTTCCATTCGTTATTTGCCAGAGCGATTTTTGCCGGATAAAGCCATTGATCTGATTGACGAAGCGGCGGCGAAATTGCGGATGGAAATCACCTCGAAACCGGAAGAATTAGAAGCCCTAGACCGCCGGTTAATGCAACTGCAAATGGAGCGATTGTCCCTCTTAGAAGACCGGGATCGCATCAGTCAGGAACGCCTGCGGAAAATTGACCAGGAAATTAACACCCTGAGTGCAAAACAGGCGGAATTGAATCAACAATGGCAGGGGGAAAAACAGATTTTAGAGGCGATCAAAGCCCTGAAACAGGAAGAAGAACAAATTCGGGTACAAATTGAACAGGCGGAACGGAATTACGACCTGAATCGGGCGGCACAGTTGAAATTTGGTCGGTTGGCATCCCTACACCAGGAATTAGAGGACAAAGAAGCGTCCCTGGCGGAAATTCAAGCCCGGAATTCGACCCTACTGCGGGAACAAGTCACGGAAGCGGATGTGGCGGAAATTGTTGCCAAATGGACAGGCATTCCAGTGCGGCGTTTGTTGGAATCGGAACGGCAAAAACTCCTGCATTTGGAACAGTATTTACACCAAAAAGTGATTGGTCAGGAACAGGCGGTGAAAGCGGTTGCGGCGGCGATTCGTCGCACTAGGGCGGGCTTAAAATCCCCCCGCCGTCCCATCGGTTCGTTTCTATTTTTGGGGCCAACTGGGGTCGGCAAAACGGAACTGGCCCGCACCCTTGCCGAAGCCCTATTTGATAGCGAACACGCCCTGGTGCGCTTAGATATGTCGGAATATATGGAAAAACAGAGCATTTCCCGGTTGTTGGGGGCACCGCCGGGGTATGTCGGTTATGAGGAAGGGGGGCAATTATCGGAAGCGATTCGCCGTCGTCCCTATGCGGTGGTGTTATTAGATGAAATCGAAAAAGCCCACCCGGATATTTTCAATGTGCTTTTGCAAATTTTGGACGATGGGCGGGTGACGGATTCCCAGGGGCGGGTGGTGGATTTTCGCAATACCATTATTGTGATGACCAGCAATTTGGGGAGTGAATTGATTTTAGAAGGCACGGAAACCCCAGAATTTTTAGAACCCCAAATTCGCCAACTCCTCGCCAGCCAATTTCGCCCAGAATTTCTAAATCGCATTGATGAAATTATCCTGTTTCACTGCTTGAACCGGGAACAACTCCGGCAGATTGTGAATTTGCAAATCGCCCAATTGCAACAACTCCTGGTCGAACAAAATATAACCCTAGAAGTCACCCTCGCCGCCCAGGAGTATTTAGTTGAAGTCGGTTATGATCCAGCCTATGGTGCCCGTCCCCTGCGCCGTGCCATCCAAAGGGAATTAGAAAATGCTTTGGCGGATTTTATCCTCAGTCAAAATCAAGCGAACCCCATGCAAATTATGGTGGATGTGCAGGGGGGAAAACTGCATTTATCGCCCCTTTCCGAACCCCATTTACCCCTCCCGGCTCGGATTTGACCGGCGGATAATCCAATAACTTACGGCGAGAGCTAGAACCGCTAAGGCTAACCCAATTAAACTTAACCCGGAGGTTTTATCCAGGTCTAAAATAATAATTTTGCGGGCGACGGCAATGAGGGACGTGGCAATGACTAATTCCACTTGAAATACGTGTTTGCGTAGATAGGCGGTGATATTTTCCAGAATTTCCAAAGCAATCAAAACATTCAAAAATGCCCCAAATATGGCAAATAAATTCTGACTAAAAAAACCTTTGGGTTCCGCACTTAAATCACTAATTAACAGCCGAATCAGGTCAACAGTAGCGACAATAATGACCAGCATCATTGCCAGGGAAAGCAACCGGGCAATGAGCGATTCAATCCCCCCAATAATGCCCAAAAAAGGTTCATCCCGCCAATAATGAGCCAACCATCGCCAAAATCGTTTCATCCCCACACCCCCTTGCGGCAATCATACCAGCCCAGGGAGCCGCTCGTTTCACAAGTACCAGAATCGCCTATTTCTAGCCATTTATTTCCAACCATTCAGGAACAAACCAACCCCCACCAATACCCCGATTAAAACCGTTAATAAATAAATTTGCGATTTACCGCTGGCACTGTATTTGAGCAATTGCCCACTCAAAATGGTGGAAACCCCCACTAAATTCACCAAACCGTCCACCACATAGCGGTCTAGCCAGTCCGTGAGGCGGGACATTTGCCGCACCCATTGCACCACCGTCCCCTGATACACCCGCTCCATGTAAAAATCGTAGGCTAAAAAATCCTGCCCAAACCGCCACAGGGGTTGCGTCGAACGGAGCCCCCGCCGCTGTAACCCCAAGGTTGCCCCCACCCAACACCCCAAGCCGCTACTGGTGATCATCAAAATCACTTCCCCCCGTTGCCAACTCCCCCAAACCACCGGCGGTTCCCAACCATTCAGCAATACAGGTGTTAACAACGTAACGACAATCATCGCCACCATCGGTACTGCCATCGCCCAAGCCACCTCCGGCGTGCGGCGGGTTTTGGGTTGGGTTGTCCCTAAAAAGACCAATCGAAACACCCGGGTGAGGTTCAAACTGCTGAAAAAATTCACCACTAAAACCAATCCCAACACCCAGGCTGGCATGGTGGCAAACCAGCGGCAAAACACCCAAAACATTCCCATCGGAAATAAACCCATTAACCCTAACGCACCCACCACAAAACTCGTCGTTGTTACCGGCAAACGTCGCCATATTCCCCCCATTTCCGTAATATCTTGACTGGCAGTGATTGAAATAATCGCACCAGCACTCATAAATAAAAGGGCTTTAGCTACCCCATGAGCAAATAGGAAAAGAAAGGCTAATTCCTGTTGTTGTAAACCCACACAAACAAAGACCAATCCCAAATAGGCACTCGTGGAATGGGAGAGGGTGCGTTTGATATCAATTTGGGCAATTGCCATCAGGGAGGTTCCCACCGCCGTCACCGTACCCAAAAGCACCAGCGCCTCCAAAGCGATGGGCGAATGGGCGAGTACCGGTTCCAATTGGATTAAAACATAAGCCCCCGCCGATACCACGATGGAATTTCGCAAAATCGAAGCCGGATTGGGACCCTCCATCGCCTCATCCAACCACAAATGCAAGGGAAACTGGGCGCATTTCCCCGTCGGTCCCGCAATCAACGCCAAACCCAACCACCCCCAAACCCCAGGGGAGAGGTTCGCCGTCCCTGCCCACTGATTGATTTCTGTAAACGTCAAACCCGCCCCCAAACTCGATAGGGACACCACCCCCATCAGAAATAAAACATCCCCAATTCGTTTGGTTAAAAACGCATCCCGAGCCGCCGTGACCACCAGGGGTTGGGCATACCAAAAACCCACCAATAAATAGGTAGATAACGTGAGTAATTCTAATAACATATAACTCAAAATCAGCGAATCACTTAGGGCAATTCCCCCCAAGGCGGCTTCAAAAAATCCCATTAATCCATAAAAACGTGCCAAGGACCAATCCTTTTCCATATATCCCAAGGCAAAGACTTGGGCTAATAAGGTGAGAATGGTTACGGTCGTCAATGCCAGTAAACTTTGGGGGGATAGGGTCAAAGCTAGGGTTAAATCTAAATCCGCTACCCGCAACCAATGAAAGGTGAGTTCCTGGGGCGGCGCATTTCCCCCCACGATGAACGCCCACAATCCATGCCAAAACGCCAAAAGCGAAGCCAAAATGTTCAAATAAGCGGCTGGGCGTGACCCGGTGCGCTGAATCAACCCCAACGACCAGGGCAAAGTCACCATTGCCCCCAGCAAACCATAGATGGGGATCAACCAAGCCGTAGCCAAAATCCATTGGTTCATAGGGTGTGCAATGATTGTGCTGGTTTTTTATTGTCCCATGATTTTCCTGGCGGCGGTACATCGAGGCGCTAAGTACCAGAGCCAAGGGGGCTGGCTAAAATGCCAATTTTCCAGGTTCCCAGTCGCCAACGCCCCAGACCGATAGTATGATGAAGGATAATTTGTAAACTATTTTTAGCAAATCGTTGGCACTCGCTCATGGCTGATGACCTGCGTAGGGTATTGGAACTGGCAACGGTGGAAGAGCTAGAGGATTTGACCCGGATTTTGTTCGGTCGCCGCCTTAACCCCCTGGATTACCTGTGTACCCCCTCCCCTGCGGTGGTGCAAGCCCAGGAGAGACAGGATTGGTTGGATACCCTGGAAGCCCGTTTGCGGTTTTTAGCCGCCGATGGCATGACGGTTCTACAGGGGCGGGCGGGGCAGATGACCTATCAGCAAATTCTCTGGCAGGTGTGCCGTTATCTCAAACTCCCCTGCACGGAGGATTTAAGTGTCCTGGACCTGGAATCGGAAATTTTTCTCCATGTCCTGCAACGCTCCTGGGAAAAACTCCCTGCCCACCAACAGCGGGAATTGCAAGCCCATCTGGCGCAGGAGTTGGCGGGACCCTGGCAACGGGAAGCCCTGCAAATGTTATTACGAAAGGGGAGCGTGGTGGCGGTTGGGTCTGTCCTGCGGGCGGTGCTGATCCGCAAATTAGCGGGTTATACAACGGCGGTACATCTGACCCGGACAGCCTTGGCGCAGGGGGTACGGCTGGTGGCGGTACGGGGGGCGACGGCACTCCTGGGACCGGTGTTGTGGGGGTGGTTTTTGGCGGAGTTGGGTTGGAGTACCATTGCCACCAATTATGCCCGGGTGATCCCGGCGGTGTTGACCCTGGCGCAAATTCGTTTACTGCGGGATGAATCCCTGGCTTGGGCACCCGCATAGGCTGGCTGGAGGTAGGGCTGGGGATTTTGCCCTGGTGGTCGGGACTGGGGTTGGCGGTCTGGGCGGTGGGCTTGCTGACCCTGTGGGTGCGCCGGGGCAAGGTTTTGCTCCAGGAACGGGAAACCTGGCTGTGGCTTTGCCTGACGGGATTAATGGTCATCAGTGCCCTGCAATCCCCGGACCCGGGGGGTGCCCTGCTGGGGCTGGGAAATTTTATCCCCTTTTTTGCCTTTTTCCTAGCAGTGCGTCCCCAAGTGACTTCGGAGCGGCGGGAGCGGTGGGCAATCCTTATGGGGTCAACGGCGGTGCTGGTGGCGGGCATCGGGGTAGCGCAGGCGGCGGGCGGGCAGGGCACTTTGACGTTATTTGGGCTGGAACTGAATTGGCATCCCCGTATTCCCGGACGGGTGGATTCCGTATTTAGTGATGCCAATGTCATGGCTTCCTACTGCGTGATGACCCTGCCGGTGCAATTGGGCTTGACCCTGAAGTCAGCGCCGGGTTCCTGGCGACGGTGGGGCTGGGCGGGGGCAACCGGGTTAACCCTGCTGGCTTTGCTGTTGACCCGCTCTTTGAATGGGCTGGGGGTGACTTGGCTGTTGGGGATCGGGGTCAGTTTCCTGTACCGGCGTTACCGGCTGGGGGCACTCCTGCTCCTGCTCGGCATCGGTATTCTGGGGGCGGGGTTGGATTGGCAGGGCTGGCGGGCGGTGATTCCTGAATTACTGTGGGGTCGCTTGCCAAAATATCTTTCCGGGCAGGCGGAAGATTTACGCACGGTGCAGTGGCATTTGGCTTGGGATTGGTTTCGGCAACGACCCTGGTGGGGTTGGGGACTCCGTTATTTCCCGACGTTATACCAACAAAGTACAAATAGTTGGGTGGGACATCCCCACAATTTTTGGGTGATGCTCTTGGTGGAGACGGGCGTGTGGGTGACGGGGCTGTTCACGGTTTTGGTGGGGCGGGTGGTGGTGCAGGGTTGGGGACACTGGCGCCAGACCCAGGATTGGCTCTACGGGGGGATGTGGTTGGGATTTTTGGCGGTCACCTGCTTTCATGGTTTGGATGTGACCCTCTTTGATGGACGGGTGAATGGGCTGGCTTGGCTGTTGCTGACCGGATTAGCGGGGAATGGCTATCCATCCCAGGGCGATAGGAAATGAAACCAAAAAATTCCCCCTGCCTGAGTTGGGGAAAAGGCAAGGGGTGGGGTAAAATTCCTGGAACAATCAGGAAAACCTAGAAGGAAAACGTGGAACGAATCGCCCCCACCACCACCGTCGGATTGGCGGCATTGCCCTCTGGGTTGAAAATCGCCATGATACCGGGGGTAATGGTCAAATATTCCGTGAACTTGAAGCGATAGGAACCCTCGACCAAAATGGGCACATCATCCGCCGCCGCAAAGGTCAGCCCATTCCCCACCAACCCACGACTGCTACTCAAATAAGGGGGCGCACCTACCACAATCTGCGCTTGGGAACCTTTGGTGCCCACATCCGGGAAGGCAAATACCAAAGCGTAGTTCAACGCCGTCCCCGAGGCATTCAGCCCCGCCACCACATCGTTAAACCAGGTCGCCCCAAACCAGCCGCCCAGGATCAAGTTTCTCAGGGGTTGCCACTGGAATTGGAAGCCCAAATTGTCCGCCTGGGTCGCCGCCACCGCCGTCAACGCATCCACAGACGCATTCCCCACACCCCCGCCCAAATTCAAGGGCAGAGCCGAATCCAGGTCGCTATACCCCCGCACATAGAGCAAACTTAGCCCCAAATTTTCCAGGGGATAGCCCGTCAACTGCCCATAGGCAACATAGGAAGAGCCAAACAACCCTTCCGTCCCAAACGGCGTTCCCGTCGGCGCATAGGCACCGGCAAATGCCCCCCCATTCGCCAAGTAACCCAGGGTGAAATTCAGCTTATCGTCCAGGAAATTAATACTGAAAGCGGCTCCGACCCCCGCCCCCAAATTTTGGTTGTAAATGGCATTGCGTAACCCGAATGCCGAAATCGCTCCCTGCCCGTCGTCATCCAACGGACTCAAGGTATCCACCTGGTCGTAAATCGCACCCCCCAGACCGGCAATGGTGATCCGCCCCTTGTCCCCCAGCACCGGGAACTCGTAGGTGAGGGTATCCAGCGCCACCCCGCCCCCCGTCGCCGCATTCAAAAAGCCATAACTCAGGCTGGCACTGTTGGTTCCGGTCGTGGCAAAGGCATTGCTCCCCGGAATCGCCCCCAGGGAAACATCATCCATTTGCAGATTGGTGGTCAATAAATCCTTGCCTGTAAAACTGGTATTAAAAGTCAAATTCACCCGGTAGCCCAAGGTCGTGGCATCCTGAATCTTACCCAAAGTCCCTTGGGGAACCCCTTTCGGCACCGCCTGATTCCCCCCAAACGCCCCTTGCACACCCAAAATCACCTGCCCGGAGAGCTTGGTCGTCGTGGAAAACTGTTGGGCTTCCAAAGTGGCCGTGCGGGCTTCCAAGGTATCCACCCGCCCCCGTATTAAAGCCAGTTCTGCGGCAAATTCCTCTTGCAGACGTTGCACCAATTTCATATCTTCTTTGGTGACCAAATTTTCCACCGAAGCGGCGATCAATTCATTCATCCGGTCTAAACAGGCGTTCAACCCGGCGGCAAATTCATAACGGGTGGTCGCCCTGCGCCCTTGGTAAGTCGGGGGATTCGTCGGCAAACCCACAATACACCCGTACCGCTCCACCAAGGATTGCAGAGCCAAAAACGCCCAATCCGTCGGCTTCACATCCACAAACTCCGAAACTGAGGTGACTTGCCCCAGTTCGCTATCTTCCCGCAAATCCCGCCCGTACTGCCGCACCTGATTGATGGATTCCCGGGCATTACTCACCTGCGCCTGCGCTGTCCCACTCAACATTACCCCCGCCACCAGGGAACCACCGACCAAAAAACCGCAAAGATGCTTGTTCATGAGCGTCATCTCCCACACCTGATTGAGCTATCTTAACCCGAATGAGAACGATTATCAATGGGCAAAACCCTTGGGGCACTGCCAAGAATTACCCGGATTAACCGTGCGCCTCTCTTGAAAAGAGAATTTAAGCTAAATAATAATTCTTTGTCAATTACCCCAGAGCCAATGGGGTGGTTGCCAGGACTTCCCGCAGGGTCGCCAAACATTCTGGCACCAGCCGATAGTAAATTGCCGTTCCCCGCCGCTGTTTGGTCAATAACCCCGCCTCGTACATCACCTTGAGGTGGTGGCTGATGGTGGGTTGGGACAAACCCAGGGTTTCCACCAGGGCACAGGCGGGCACTTCCTGTTGGGGCTGGGCGGCAATCAAACTCAGCAAATGCAAGCGGGTCGGGTCCCCCAATACCCGAAAAATTCCCGCCAAGGCGACCGCTTCGGTTGGGGTCAATTTCCCCGCCAACAAAGGGGGACAGCATTGCCACAGGGGGGGGGCGGACATCCTGGTTCCTTCTAACATCCCGATGGCTTTAACAAAGTCATTAAGGTCATCTCATGGTACTGGTTTTTTCCTGGTTTTTGTCTGGCTTATTAACTTCTTGTCAATATAGATGGAATTCGATATGATGCAAAGAGTTTGGGTGTTGTTGCAGGTTTGCTATGAAATCCGCTTCGCCGTTGGGGGTGTTTGAGCGATATTTATCCCTATGGGTGGCTTTGGGCATCATTATCGGGGTGAAATTGGGGCTGGCGTTGCCGGGTTTATTTCAATTGATCGCCCGGTTGGAGTACGCCAATGTGAATTTTGTGGTGGCGGTGCTGATTTGGGTGATGATTTACCCGATGATGGTGAGCGTGGATTTTGCTTCCATCCGAGAAGTGGGGCGCAAACCCAAGGGTTTGTGTATTACTTTGGTGGTGAATTGGTTGGTTAAGCCGTTTACGATGGCGTTCCTGGGCATTTTATTTTTTAATTACATTTTTGCCGGGTTGGTCACGCCGGAGGTGGCAAAAGAGTACATTGCGGGGATGATTTTGCTGGGGGCGGCTCCCTGTACGGCAATGGTGTTTGTGTGGAGCCAGTTGGTGCGGGGGGATGCGAATTATACCCTGGTGCAGGTTTCGATTAATGACCTGGTTATGGTGGTGGCGTTTGCGCCGATTGTGTCCTGGTTGCTGGGGGTAACTGACGTGCAGGTGCCCTGGACAACGCTCTTGCTGTCGGTAATTCTCTATGTGGTGATTCCCTTGGCGGCGGGGTATGGGACCCGGAAGCGGTTGGATGCCCGGGGGCATGAGGTGGCGATTGCGGAATTTTGCGCCCAGATCAAGCCATACTCCATCGTGGGGCTATTGGCGACGGTGGTGCTGTTGTTTGGGTTTCAGGCGCAGACGATTGTGGCACAACCCTTGGTGATTGTTTTGATTGCGATTCCTTTGCTGATCCAAAGCTACGGGATTTTTGCCATTGCCTACGCCTGGGGGTATTTCTGGCGGGTGCCCTTTGCGGTGGCGGCTCCGGCGGCGTTGGTGGGTACGTCCAACTTTTTTGAATTGGCGGTGGCGGTGGCGATCAGTTTATTTGGTCTGAATTCGGGGGCGGCGTTGGCGACGGTGGTGGGGGTGTTGGTGGAAGTGCCGGTGATGTTGTCCCTGGTGGCGTTTGCCAATCGTACCCGCAAGTTTTTTCCGAGTACATCGTCAGGTTAACCAACACAACGGAGGGTAATCATGAAGCGGGTTATGTTTGTGTGCAAGAAAAATTCCCGGCGTTCCCAGATGGCGGAGGGGTTTGCCCGCAGTTTGGGGGGCGATAAGGTGCAGGTGGCGAGTGCGGGCTTGGAGTCGAGTTTTGTGGACCCGTTGACGGTGCAGGTGATGCAGGAAGTTGGGATTGACATTAGCCAGCAGAAATCCCAGCCCCTGAGTGATTTTCAGCCGGAGGATTTTGATGCGGTGATTTCCCTGTGTGGCTGTGGGGTGAGTTTGCCGCCGGAGTGGCTCACCCGGGACTATTTTGCGGATTGGCAGTTGGAAGACCCGGAAGGTGGGGAATTGGACACGTTTCGGCGGGTGCGGGAGCAGGTGAAAGAACGGGTGGTGCAGTGGCTTGATACGTTGGCGGCTTAATTGCGCCCTAACACTGTCGGTTGCAGGAGCCATTCGGGTTCCACCCTGCCTGTCGCGGGATGCACCCACACCTGGGCAAGGCTTTGCACCCCCTGGGTTCCCAATTCCACCAAGCCAAAATGGTGCCAGGATTCCCCCCCAATAGTACGGATGCGGGGCACCACGGCGGCGTTGAAATAGACCGTCCCGGTTTCATCCCTATGCCACATCTGCCGCTGACCCAAATTGCCCCGGAGTTGGCGGTGCATATGCCCAAACACCACCAGGGGAATGGGGATGCCTGCCTGTTGCGCCTCCTGGATCGCCCCCCGCAAATCCGGGTCGCCGTAGTCCCCCCCCACAGGTGTCCAATCCCGACCGCAGGGAGCTTGGGGTGCCTCGCCCAACCCTGTGGGACCATTGTGATTGAGCAGAATCACCCGCCGAGACCGGGACTGCCGGATGGCTTGGGTAATCCGGGCTTGGGACTCCGCCCAGTCCTCCACCCCAAAGTACCGTTGGTAAAATTCCCCCAATTTCCACTCACCGCCGCCCCAGCTACAGGGTCGCCCCCCCACCACAGTCACATCCAAATCGGGAAATTCCCGCCCCCCATAGCCCACGTGCAAATCCGCCAAAACCGTTAACTGGACTTGAAAGCGGTCTTCGGTCTGGCGGTCGTAGGGACATTGGCGGCGACCCCAATCCGTAGCCGTGTACCAGGCATCGTAGTTGCCCAGCACCACCGCTTTCGGCAATGCCAATGCGGCGACCTGTTGCACCACCTCCAGGGACTCGTTGCCAAAATCCCCCACAAACAAAACCAAATCCACGCCCAAATGCCCCAGAGCGAGGGCATCCCCGGCGTGCCACTGGTCGTGGACATCCCCCACCACAGCGATCCGGATCACGACCCATCAGGGGAACCGGAGGGGAAGGTAAAGGTGCCGCTCCGGGTGCCCCCTTCCGGGTTATGGAGTTGCAAAAACAGGCGCAGATGGTTAAACGAAGTCCCCCACAGGGTCACGGGTTGCTCATAGCCCTTGAGGGTGACGGTGTGGGGGGTAAAAAAGTCCTTCACCTGGTCCATGCCCTCGATGTAACGAAACGTACTTTGTCCTAATGCCACATCCAAACCCAAGGTACGGGTGGCGGATTCCAGGCGAAAGGCGGTATTGACCGTATCCCCCAAAGCTGTATATTCCGGGCGTTCCCCACTGCCACTGTTGCCCACCATCGCATAGCCCGTATTCAATCCCACCCCAATCCGCAAGGGTCCCGGCAGGGGATGTTGGTAATGCAAATTGGCTGTGGTTTTATCAATCGCCCAAACCGTGCGGAGCAGGCGCAACATATCATTTTGAGAAGGTCCTTGGGTGTTGTGAATCCAGACCGCCATCACCGCATCGCCGATGTACTTGTCCACCCGGGAGCCAAACCGTTGGATAATTTCCCCCACCTGGCGAAACCAGGAACCAACCGCCTGGGACAAGAGGGCTTCATCCACCTGCCGAGCCAACACACTAAATTCCCGAATATCCACCACCAGCACTGAAATCAGACAGCGGACGTGCAACACCTCCGTGGCACTTTCGTTCACCTCCGGGGACTGGGGGGGCACCGTCGTGGGTTGGATCGAGTTGCGGACATGGAAGACCATTTTGGTTTCCCCAATCACTATCTGATCCCCGTCCCGTAAGGGCATGGGAATGCTCACCCGTCGCCCCCGCAGAAAAGAGCCATTGCGACTCCCAAAGTCAATAAAATAGTATTCCCCTGTGTCCAACCGCTGGATCATGGCATGGTTGCGGGATACCCAGCGATCCGCCAGTACAATGCCATTGCGGTCTGCCCGACCAATGTTCCAGGTATTTCCACCCACCAGGGGAATATACTGCTCGCCCGTGGGGGTCGTTACCAATAGATAGGCGGCGGAAGGAGTCACATCACCTGGGGAATGATTGGATCATGGATGCCGCTCCAAAGGCGGTCATTTTTAAGTGTATCTTACTGAATTGTGGTCAAAAAGGGAAATTGGTGCGTTTACCTACCCAACGGAACCGATGCGATCACCAGTGTTATAGATGGGATAACCGATGCAACCAGAATTAGTTTTGCTAGTTTTGCCCCTATTTTTGGCGAGTTCCCCAGCCATTCCCTCCTGGTGGCAGGCGGTCATCCTGGGCTTTATCCAGGGGGCGACGGAGTTTTTGCCCATCAGTAGCATCGCCCATTTGCGAATTATTCCCGCTTTTTTGGGCTGGCCGGACTTTGGGGTGTCCTTTAGTGCGGTGATTCAGTTGGGCAGTTTGGTGGCGCTGTTGTGGTACTTCCGCCGGGATTTACAGCAGGTGGGGTTGGGATTTGTCCAGGCGGTGCAAAAACGGCAATGGCAATCGCTCCCGGCGCGGGTGTTGCTTGGGATTGGGGTGGGTACCCTGCCGATTCTCTTAGCCGGAGTCGGGATCAAATACACAGTGGGTTCGCCGCCCCGGAGTCTGCTGGTGATTGCGGCGGCATTGATTGGTCTGGGGATTGTGCTGGGCTGGGCGGAACGGGTGGGCAGTCGCACGCGGGGGATGGCGGACATTCGGGTCAAGGATGGGTTTTGGGTGGGGTGTGCCCAGGCGGTGGCCTTGATTCCGGGGGTGTCCCGTTCGGGGGCGACCTTGACCGGGGGGTTGCTGTTGGGGTTCGACCGACCGGCGGCGGCTCGGTTTTCTTTTTTATTGGGCATCCCCGCCCTATTGTTAGCAGGAATTGTGGAATTGGTGACGGAAATTCAATTCACCACCGAGAGCTTAGTGAGCGTGGTTTGGGGCACCCTGTCGGCGTTTATTTTCTCCTACCTCGCCATTGATTTTTTGCTGAAATTTCTGCAACACCACAGTACCCGGATTTTTATTATTTACCGCATCGTTTTGGGGGTCATCATTATCATCGGTTGGGCGTGGGGCTATTGGCGTTAGGAATGGCGCAAAATCCAGGCTACCGCTGTGGCCAAATCCGGTTGGATCACGTCCGGCTGGTAGGCCCGCAACCGCTCCTCATCCCGAATCCCACTCAACACCGCCACCACCGGGATACCGTGGGTCTGGGCAGCGATAATATCCGCCTCCGTATCCCCCACCATCCACACGGGGTCAGCCGGGGCGATCTGCGCCAGGGCTTGTGCCATCAACACCGGTTTGTCCAGATGGTCTTGGGTTTTGACAAAATCATCCCCAATGCAGTGGCGGTGATCCGGGGCAAACAGGTCGCTCAACTGGAATTGTGCCAGGGCAAAGGTGAGTTCCCGCTGGCGGCGCATGGTAATAATATGGGGTGCTATCCCCTGGGAGCGCAGGTCCATGAGGGTTTCCCGGACTCCAGGCAGGATTTGGTCAAACTCAAAATAGGGAAAAGTATGCACCGTTACCCGACGGCATTGGCTAAATTCCTGGGCTTGGGCGGGGTTCAACCCAGACTGCCTGCCAATTTCAAGCTCCGATACCTTGGCTCGTTTCATCCCCCAAAATTCCGCCTTGCTTAACACTCTTAAAACTATATCGGGGTCATTTTGCTGGACTTTGTGTAGGCAAAAACGGTACACCTGGTAATAACGTTCGGATACATCCACCACCGGGCCATCAAAATCGGTGCATAGCGTGATCCTTCCCATGGCTTGCCCTCCCTAGGGATGAAAACCGTGACACACGGACTTAAACCTAAAATACCCCTTGGACACTGAACAGCACCCGGGGCGTTTGCTCAAAATTGGGGGCAAATTTACTTAATGGGAAAGCCAATTCTAACCGGATTTGCAGATAATTACCAATAAATTGGCGTAACCCCAACCCCGCTGAGGCTAATTCCTGGTTGGCTGGCTCTGCCGCTGTGGGGTTTTTCAAAAACACCTGCCCATAATCTACAAACGTATAGGGTTGACTAATCATCGGCGTTGTGCCGACCCCATAACTAATCGGTCGCTGCACTTCCAACCGGAGACCGTAGCCGTCATCCCCCAACAGTTGGGAAGGATTGTAGGCCGACCCAAAACTTGGCCCCCCTAACCCAAACTGCTCAGACACCAACAACGATGTACTGGCTACCTGCCCCGTCCCCGTCAACAACAGGTTAAAGTCCTGAGGCAGTCGCAAAAATTGGCTAAAATTCAAATTCACCTTAAATCCAGTGGCCTGACCATTCGCCCGGGAAAGGGGAGCGTTTGGTGTCCCTTCCAACCGTGCCCCAAAACCACTCAACCCCTGGGAGAGCAAAATCGAAGCGGAAGTGAATCCCAAGGCATAGATAGTATCCACCGTTGCCCCCACCCGCACCGAGCGAATCCGGTCTTGGCTGAGCGTGATTGACGGTCCCAAAAAGCGGGTATCTGTAGTAGTATTGGTCAAATCAAACAAGCCATTCAAAAATAGATTTAACTGTCGGGAACGAATGATTGGATAGCTCAAACCCAGATTGAAATTATAACTTTCTCCGGTAATCCGAAAAGGTTTTAATAGTGCCCCCGGTTGCGTCCCCGTGTAGCTGGTGCTGGTGCTGAGGGTGACCCCATCAAACCCAATGGGAATTTGGAAGTCAAACCGGCCATTCGCCAACTCTTCAAAATCAAAGGGAGTCGTGGCCGCACTCAAGCCAATGCGTTCCCCCTGATTCATCAAAGAATTGAAAAATACGCCCCCTTGCAACCGTACCGGCCCTACCGCCTCAGGTGCCCAATTATTCACCTCAAAAAAGGGATCAAATGGATCATAAGTTAACCTCAAGGTCAGCACAGTTCCCCCCACTTCCTGACCCGCACTCAATGCCGCCTGCACCTGATAGCCTGCCAAATCATTCATTAACAACAAATTACGCTCGAGTACGGATAATTTAAGTGGACGAGAGCGTTGAATCCATTCGCCAAAACCCCGCAGACGTTGTTCCTGTGCCGGACTTGCTCCCACAAATTTCACGGACTCGACAAATCCCTCAATCACCCGAATCCGCGCCACGCCCTGCTGAATTTTCTGCTCCGGCACCAAAGCCCGGGAGAGAATATACCCTTCCCGGCGATAGAGTCCATTCAATTCCTCGGCAATTCCATACAAATCCGCTAAAGAAATTTCCGTATTGAGTTTGGCTTGGTAAAGCGCTTGCACCCGCTCTGGAGGAAAAGCCGTGACCCCATCAATTTCCAAGGACGTTAACACAAAGCGTACCTCAGCGGCACCGGGGGGAGGGGTTGCTTCTTCTTGGCGAGGAATGACAATTTCCTGTGGGCGGGAGGGGATTTCTGGCAGTGGCAAATCCTGTTGAATGCGGCTGGGATCAACTGGACCCAATTGTGCCATCGCTACTTGCGGAAGCCCTGTGATCGCCAAAATTGCTAATGTAATACTTACACTTTTCATAAGCCCTCATCACACCACCATTACGCTAAAAGTATAACCATTTTAGATAGAAAGTAAATACTTTTTAGCCATTGTTAGCTCTTTTTTCCCAAACTGAGTAAAGGGCGGGACTCAAACTTACCTGGAATGATGCGATGATAGCAACCCTAACTGAGCATGACGACACCATTCTATCCCTACTAGAAGAACGGTCGCAGGGCATGACCCCGTACTTAGTTTTTCTGAATATCCCTTCGCCAATCGAGGAGGATTGCTAGGTGCTTACATCCACGTCAAAGAAGTCATAGTTTCATCGCAAGCTCACACCGGTTTCCCCTTTACATTCCGGGAATTTCCCTGGTTGCCAATAGGTTTGCATCTGCTGGGCTTGCATGGGTATCTGCACACGCCCTTCTGAACCCGGCACAAAGAGGGTAAAGGATTTGGCTTTGGCTTCCTCTTCTTCCTGGTTCACTGGCACCGTGGTACACAAGAAGGTCTCTGATGAGAGGATGATTTCCCGGGCATTCAGCCCTGCCAAGGAAAACCATTGTTCCTGATTCTGATTCAACAGGGAAACAAAAGTAAATGTAGGGGGCTGTTCAACAAGAGGAACAATAGGAGGCACGACCACAATCGGCGGCACTGGAGGTGTGGGCGGTTCTACCACAATCGGCGGCACTGGAGGTGTGGGCGGTTCTACCACAATCGGCGGCACTGG
>Ga0209018_1001504_pt1 | contig 18515 bp, 15 predicted proteins | sample YNPBryBLVA2012_FD_185814 | JGI IMG/M metagenome (GOLD analysis project Ga0209018, IMG submission 185814) | Anoxygenic and chlorotrophic microbial mat microbial communities from Yellowstone National Park, USA - YNP Bryant BLVA 2012 (SPAdes)... ...
AAGGATACAAAAAGCCTCCATCATTCTCAAGGCTCAGAATAATTGACTCACGGCAAGTGGGGTTCAACTGTATCCCATAAGCACTTAAAAGACTGTATCCCAATAGAATACGGATATTGCTGACCACCAAAGATGAAAGGTGTGCCCCTACGACCACCTCTGTTAAATTAATTTCAATTAAATTCAATCAAATTAACTACATCATGCGGCAACTCCCTTGAGTGAGTTAGATGGGCTGTAGGCAAATTCCCCTGGCGGTCACAAGATGGAGTGAAACTGCTGGAGTTGAAATTCCAGGCGGTTGGCTAACCCCCGGGAAACCAGTTCGCACATCGGTAAAATCGTGGGGTCAGTGATTTCGTAATACACCTGTACCCCGTGGGGTTGCCGCTTGACCATCCCTGCCTGGGTGAGGATTTTGAGATGTTTGGAAACATTCGCTTGCCCTAACCCCGTCTCGGCCATAATCTGGGTCACGTTTTTCGCCCCATGCTTGAGACTACATAACACCTCCAACCGGCTGACCTCCGACAGCACTTTGAAGTACTCGGCCACCTGGTGGAGTACCGCTTTATTCATCACCGCCATAGTCTGCTGAATCTCCCTGTTATGAACTTATTGGCTCATTGTCCCATTATAGCCCCTGCCAATCGCTTGAATTACTACATAGTGATATAATTATGTTATCATCGAAGAGTATGGTACGATTCACGTAAAGTCCATAGGGACACGGGAGGGCAAGATGTGGTTTCGGCAGTTGTTTGACCGGGAGACCTGGACGTACACCTATTTAGTGGCTGACCCGGACACTCGGGAGGCGGCGTTGGTGGACCCAGTGTTGGAGCAGGTGGAGCGGGATATGCAGTTGTTGCGGGAGTTGGGGTTGACCCTGCGCTATGCCTTGGATACCCATGTCCATGCGGATCACATCACGGGGACGGGGAAATTGCGGGAGTTGACGGGGTGTTTGGGCATCGTCCCGGCGGGTGCCCAGGTGACCTGTGCGGACCGGTTGCTCCAGGATGGGGAGGTGGTGCAGGTGGGGGCGATTCCCATCCAAGCCATTGCCACGCTGGGGCACACGGACAGCCATCTGGCGTACTTGGTGAATCATACCCATTTGTTGACCGGGGATTCCCTGTTCATTCGGGGCTGTGGGCGGACGGATTTCCAAAGCGGGGATGCGGGGAAGCTGTACGATGCGATTACCCAAAGGCTGTTTACCCTCGATGATGCGGTCTGGGTGTATCCGGGGCATGATTACCGGGGGCATACGGTCTCCACGATTGGGGAGGAAAAACGCTGGAATCCCCGTTTGGCGGGACGTTCCCGGGAGGAATTTATTGCCTTTATGCAGGGGTTGAAGTTGCCCGACCCACAAAAAATTGCGGAAGCGGTGCCTGCCAACCAGCAGTGTGGGCAAGTGGCGGTGGTTTAGAAGCAGGGCTAATCATTCCTGCATCACATTTACCTTACATTTAGGAGGCAAAAAAGATGGAGTCCATACAAACGAAGACAGGTCTGCAAAATTTGTCTGCGGCGACGGTGCGGGAACGGTTGGCGGCTGAGGAGATTGTTTTAGTAGATGTGCGGGAACCGGTGGAGTATGCGGGGGAACGGATTCCGGGGGCGATTTCCCGGCCTTTGTCCCAGTTCAGCGGGGAGGGTTTGTCCCCAGAGCAGGGGGTGGTGTTGTATTGTCAATCTGGGCGACGTTCCCAGCAGGCGGCACAGCGGTTGTTGGCGGCGGGTTGGCCGGAGGTTGGGCACATGGATGGGGGCATGATCGCTTGGAAACGGGCGGGTTATCCGGTGGTGCGTGACCCCAAAGCACCCATCAGTCTGTTTCGGCAGGTGCAGATCGGGGCGGGTTCCCTGGTTCTGCTCGGAACGGTGTTGGGGGCGACGGTTTCTCCCTGGTTTTTGCTCCTGAGTGGGTTCGTGGGGGCGGGTCTGGTGTTTGCCGGGGTGACCAATACCTGTGCGATGGGGATGCTGTTGGCGCAGTTGCCCTACAATCGCCGGGCGGGGCAGTCATGGCAGTAGTGGTGGGTTATGCCCTGGCGGTGCTGATTGGCCTGAGTTTGGGGCTGTTGGGGGGTGGGGGGTCGGTGCTGGCCTTGCCCGTGTTGGTCTATGTGATGGGGATTGACCCGCAGACGGCGATTCCCATGACCTTGGTGATGGTGGGCACGGTGAGCTTGGTGGGGGCGCTTCCCCACATCCGGCGGGGGCAGGTGGCTTGGCGACCGGGGGCAATCTTTGGGCTGGCGACGATGGCGGGGGCATACCTGGGGGCCCGGTTGGCGGCTTTGCCGTTTGTGACCAGTACGGTGCAGATGACCCTGTTTGCGGGGACAATGTTGGTGGCGGCTAGGTTGATGATTCGCCGCAGTTCCCGTACCCCTGCGGTGGAGGGTCCCTATGTCCAGCCCCTGTGCCGCTATTGTTGGCTGTGGTTGCCGACGGAGGGGGTGATGGTGGGGGTGCTGACCGGGTTGGTCGGTGTGGGGGGCGGTTTTGCCATTGTCCCGGCGTTGGTACTGCTGGCGCAGGTGCCCATGACCAAAGCGATTGGCACTTCGCTGTTAATCATCACGGCGAATTCTTTAGCGGGTTTGGCGGGCTATTTGGGGCGGGTGGATTTAGACTGGCATTTAACGGTGAATTTCACATTTTTAGCAGGTATTGGTACGGTGATCGGGGCGTATCTGGTGCAATATATCCATCCCAAACATTTGCAAAAGGGGTTTGGTTATTTCCTATTAGGAATTGCGGTGTTGGTGCTGTGGCAAAATCAAAAGTTACAAAAGCCCCGGGCGGAATCGAGAATGGATGGGATAACGGTTGTTACTTCCCAGGGGAGGCAGAGCCGTCTGTTAATATAAGCGTAAATTTTAATTATTATTTTAATTATTATTTTAGGGCACTTCTAAAAATGGGTCGCAGGGGCACCGCCCCCGTTTTTGGTTCTGGAGAACTTCTGTTCACTAATCAAACAGGACTGCTATATTCATCCCAAACATTTGCAAAAGAGATTTGGTTATTTCCTATTAGGAATTGCGGTATTGGTGCTGTGGTAAAATCTAACAATTACACAAGCTCCAGACTGATTTTCAAACTGATACGGTAGCTATTGTTACATTTCAGCATAGGTAGAGTCATCTGTTAACATTAGAAAGATTGTCATTTCATTGATTCTCGCCATGACTACCCTCCTGGAATCCCCCCCGACCCTATCGGCGTTGATGCCCACTTATAATCGGTTTCCGGTGACCTTGGTGCGGGGAGCGGGCTGTTGGGTGTGGGATGACCAGGGGCGGGAATACCTGGATTTTGTGGCTGGGATTGCCACCTGTTCTTTGGGGCACGCCCATCCCCGGCTGATCCAGGCGATGAATGACCAAATTCAGCAGTTGCACCACGTTTCCAATCTGTATCACATTCCCCTCCAGCAAGAACTGGCGGCATTTCTCACCCAGCATTCCAGTGCCGACCGGGTATTTTTTGCCAATTCCGGTGCGGAAGCCAACGAGGGAGCGATCAAATTAGCCCGGAAGTACGCCCACACGGTGAAAGGGTATGAGTATCCGTTGATTGTCACGGCTCAAGCCAGTTTTCATGGGCGGACGTTGGCGACCCTGACGGCGACGGGGCAACCCAAGTATCAAAAACATTTCGACCCGCTGATGCCCGGATTTGTCTATGTGCCCTACAACGACCTGGAGGCATTGACCAAAACGGTTTTGGAACTGGAACAGGTGGCGGCGATTTTGCTCGAACCCATCCAGGGCGAAGGGGGGGTGCGTCCGGGAGACTGGGATTACTTCCAGGGGGTGCGGCGGCTGTGTGACGAACGGGGCATTTTGCTGATCCTGGATGAGGTGCAGTCCGGCATGGGGCGCACGGGGCATTGGTGGGGGTATGAATGCCTGGCGATTGAACCGGATATTTTTTCCTCCGCCAAGGGTTTGGGGGGCGGCATTCCCATCGGGGCGGTGTTATGCAAAGAGCAGTATAGTGTCTTTCAACCTGGGGATCATGCCAGTACCTACGGGGGCAATCCTCTCGCCTGTCGGGCGGCGTTAACGGTGGGTCAGACGATTGAGGAATTGGGGTTATTGGCGCAGGTGCACCAGCGGGGAGAACAGTTGCGCCAGGGGTTACAGGCTTTGGTGGCGACCTACCCGGAGTGGTTCCAGGAGGTGCGGGGCTGGGGACTGTTGCAGGGTTTGGTGTTACAGCCGTCGACACCCTTCCAGGCGGGGGATATCGTCAAATGGGCGATTGAGCAGGGACTGCTGTTGGTTCCCGCCGGAACGCAGGTGGTGCGGTTTGTCCCGCCTTTAATTGTTACAGAAGCGGAGGTGCAGATGGCGCTGGAACGTCTGGGGAATGCCCTGCGGCGTTGAGTAGGCTTTCGACGGCGGTTAGCACCTGTTCATTGCCCCAACCCCGATACCAATGGGCAGACAGGGCGCAACCCCCAGCGGCAACCCCCTCTTTCACAAAACCTTGTTCATAAACCCGCAATACTTTGTACTGGGAATGGCTGAAATCCAGGTCTGCTGAAACCAAGGGTGCCCCCAAATCCTGCGCCAGGGCGATAACTTCAGCACTGGGGTCATGGACGACCCAGCCGGTGGTGCCCACCAATACCTGTTCCGGTTGCCAGGGGAGGTGTTCATGGGCGGCAATGGACTGGATCAAGCCCCACACCGCCAGCATCTGGGTGCCCCCAGCCAACAAAATCGGCACATCCCGATGGAGCGCCAGGGTGATGGCTGCCACCACCACCTGCATCGGGTCTCCCACCGCCGCTACCACCCTCCAGGGGTCGGACAAATCCCCCGCCCGTTGTAGCCCGCTTTGCACCACCTGCCATTTTTGGGCGTGGTTGCATTGGGGATGACTGCTACTCACCCGCCCCTGCGCCTGAACCCCTAGCCCCGTCAGTACCGCCAACGCCGTCGTGGTTCCCCCCACCACACATTCCCCCAGGATGTAGTAGGGCTGTGGTTGCGCCGTAAGCAAAGACTGCCCCCAGTCCCAGCCCTTTTGCCAAAGCTGGTGTACCGTGTCCAAATCCATCGCTTGCCCCGTACTGACACAGCGGGCGAGGGTCTGCCCCAGATTCACCGCCGGGACCGAGAGGGGCACCGGCAAACCCGTATTCACCAGGGTGACGGGTAGGTTGAATGCCCGGACAATGGCGTGGGAAATATACACCGGCGAAGCCCCTTGGTACAGAGGGGGCAAGGGATAAACCGGGTGGGGTTGCACGCCCCGCAGGAGAAATTCCGCATCCGCCGCCGCTGTGGTACGCCGAGCCACTGGGGTCGCCCCCGCCGCCGAAATCCCTGGGATCAACGCCGTTTCCGTAAACCCCAACACACAGACCAACCCCGGCGTTTGCCCCTGCACCTGCGCTCCCCAAGCCTGTACCCAGTCCGGGCGATGGTGTCCCTGGATCATTCCTCCAACCCCAACCAGACCCGCAACCAGTTGGGCGGGGGAGGCACCGGCGTATCCAACCGTTCCAGCAGTGCCCAAGCCACCAATTGCACCACAAACGTATAGACCGCCGCATTGACCATCACCAAGACCACCGTCGCCCCCTGAATCCAGACCACCTCCGGTTGCACCAAAATTCCCAGGCGATCCAACACCCATTCCAGGGCTTGAGTGCCTTGGGCAGTGACAAACAGCCAGAGATTTTCCCCCAACAGCACCGACAGCACCGCAATCTGCCCAAAAAACCCCACCGTACCGACCCCAATCCCCTGCACCACCGTGGTGCCCCAGCCCGTCCCCCGCCGCCAGTGGTAGCCCAACAACAACGCCAAAAACCCATAGCGAAAAATGTACGCCAAACCCCGGGGCGGCCCCATCAGCACCGACAACAGGAGAAACGTCGTCACCAAACCCAACCAGCCCCAGCGATACCCCCAGCGGCGAGTCGCCAACGCCAAGGGAATCGGTAAAAACAACCGCAGTACCGGTGTCAACCCCAAATAAAAACTCGCCAGCCACCCCAAACTCGCCGTACTGGCTAAAAAAGCCGTTTCCACCAAAGCCAAGGGCAATTCAGACCGAACCCGGGGCGCGCTCATCCCCCCCATCCCAGGGCGAACCCCGCCTGCCACGGCAATAGCACCACCAGGGCAAACAACAATAAACCCCACGTCAGCCACACCCGCAGGTCATCCGGTTCCGTCATATCCTCCAGGGTGGGTCGTTCCGGTCGCCGTTGGATAAACAAAATCAAAATCCCCCAGGACAACAGCACAGGTTGGTTCAGCCCCAGCCACCCCACCACCACCAGACTCACCAAGCCCGTTGCCCGCAACATTCTATCCCCATACACCGCCTGAATCATGCGCCCCCCGTCCAGGCAACCCACGGGCAGGAGATTCAACGCCGTCACCACCAACCCCACCCAGCCCACCGTCACCAGCGGATGCAGACGCACCAACGGCTCTGTCAACCCGGCTCCCAAAACCAACCGTGCCAGCCCCTCCACCAGTAGGGAAGCCTGCAACCATTCCGGTTCCACCAGCACCCCTCTCCCTTGCGCCGATAGCCCCAACCCCACCAGCAGTAGGATCAAACTGACGATTGCTCCCGCCCCAGGACCAGCGGCGGCAATATCCCACAGCGCCGTGCGATGGGGAACCGCCGTGGCAAACCGGGTCACCCCCCCAAACGACCCCAATTCCGCCGTTGGCACCCACAAAGGCCACAACAAACGTACCCCGTACCGCCGTGCCTGCCACCCGTGCCCCGCCTCATGCGCCAGCAAAACCAGCCCCATCAGCAGTCCCCAGGGGGGAGCAATCTGCCAAGAGGTCACCAGGGACACCCCCAACAGCCCCAGGCTCAACCCCCGCAACCAGGGCACCATTTCCGTCTCCACCTCCCCCGTCGGCAAGATCACCAGCATGGGTCGCTGTTGCCCATCCCTCACCAGAAACAACCGGTAGGCATCCCCCAGCCGCTCCCGCAGTTTCGCCGTCAACACCCGATGCGCCTGCGCCGGATTGCCCCGCAAATTCCCTGCGACAATCGCCCCACCCCGATAAGGACGCAGTTCCGTCGGAAAAAAATACTCCCAACCCCACAGTTCCCGCAATTCCGGCAAACTCAAAAACGGGGCACCCTCAGATGTAGGTGTTACTTCCGATGCGGGGGAAACCGCCGCCGTCCCAGCAGATAGGGTCGGAGCAGGGAATAATCGCCGTCGCCACCACCCCAAGGTCACATAACCCAACTGAGTGCCTAACAAAAGCAATACAATTACTGTCAAATTTACCCGGATGCCCCCCGCCACCAGCCCCAACCACAGCCCCCAGGGCAACCCCAGCAAAAGCCACTGCCCCCACGCCAGCCGCTGATCCACCGTCAGTCCCCGGAAACGCCACCCCGCCGCCACCAACAACACCAGCAGTCCCCCAGTCAGGGCGACCAGTTCCCATCCATACGCCATGCCTATGCCTTGCACCTACCTTAGCGGTGAAACATCCCACTTCCCCATGCTAATTGAATTTTCCACAGTGGTTCCAGGGCAGTAGCAATTTTCATCCCTGAATATAAAATCCTGTGGCAATGCCCAGAGGTGAATTTGACCGCATTTGAGTCGGAGTGCTAAGGTGAACGTAGCTACCTAGAAAAAGCACCCATAAAACACAGGAAAGCATTAGTATCATTTAATATCATGAGTTGAATGTGGGAGTAGGTTAACGGATGAAGTCGCCGGTTTCTTTGAACTATGGACTGATTGGTAATGGGCGGATATGTGCCCTGGTTTCCCCAGTAGGTAGCATTGATTATCTGTGTATGCCTACCTTTGAGGGTGCATTTGTTTTTGACCGTTTGTTGGATGCGGAAAACGGGAGTTACTTTGGGATTGAACCCCTGCATCCTGAACTTTACACCATTCAGCAAACCTATGAAAAAAATAGCAATGTTTTACTAACTATTTTTGAATCAACCTTTGCTGGCTTTGTGATTCATGATTTCATGCCCCGTTGGGAAATTTGGGATGGCAATCGTTCCTACACCCCCCCGGAATTATGTCGCTATATTGAAGTGCGTTTTGGAGAGCCAGAAATTATCATCCATTATCATCCGAGACCCGGGTATCAACCGGAATTTGCTCCCTGTCGCATGGTCAATGAAACCACCATTGCATCCCCCCACCAGGACAACAGCCTATTTCTGGTAACCAGCGTTTCGCCGGTGCAAATTATTGGCAAGGAACCCATCCGTTTGAAAGGGGATGCTTTTTTAAGTTTATCCTACTATCAACCCATCCCAGACCAAGCCATTTCTGCCATTAAAGAAAAGCTGGTACGAACCAATCACTACTGGCAACGCTGGGTAAAACACTGTTACTTACCTAATGAATACCAAAAGCCCATTATTCGTTCGGCGCTAACATTGAAACAAATGATCTATGAACCCACCGGAGCGATCATTGCCGCCCCCACAACAAGTTTACCAGAAATTGTCGGTGGTATTCGGAATTGGGACTACCGCTACTGTTGGATTCGGGATTCATTCTTTACGGTAAATGCCCTGCTGAAACTCTCTAAATTTGAGGAAACAGAAAATTTTGTCGGCTATTTATCCAAAATTGTTTTGGCGCATCCGGGTTACTTAAAACCCTTATATACCATTGAAGGGGAAGATGTACCCACAGTGCAATATTTAGATTATTTAGCCGGGTTTCATGGTAGCAAACCTGTACGCATTGGCAATGATGCCACCCTGCACCATCAAACCGATGTTTATGGGGAAGCCTTGTTGAGTATGTATCCGGTTTTTGTGGATGAACGGGTGGTCTGTCCCAACTGTGACTTACTCTGGACCTGTGTGGAACAATTGGTGGAATTAGCCATTCAAAAATTTCCTGAAAAAGACAATGGCATTTGGGAAATTGGCGACCGCCCTGACCATTACACCTTTTCTAAACTGATGTGTTGGGTGGCGGTGGATCGGGGTTGCAAAATTGCCTATCAACTCAAACGGCAAACCCTCTACCGCAAGTGGAATCAAAAACGCAAATTAATGCGGGAAATGATCCTGGGTTCAGCCTGGAATAATGACCGCCAAGCCTTTACCCAAGCCTATGGCAAAGACGATTTAGATGCCAGTAATTTACTTATGCCCATCCTGGGGATCATTGACCCGAAAGACCCCCGGATGTTAGCGACAATTCAACGTTCCGAAGAGGAACTGATGGTGGATGGATTAATGTTTCGTTATACCAACCATGACGAGTTGGGTTTGCCGGAAAATGCTTTTACCATTTGTACCTTTTGGCTGATTGATGCCCTGACCCTTTCTGGTCAAAAACGTAAGGCACGAAATTACTTTGAACATATATTATCCTTTGGCAATCATTTAGGCTTATTTTCGGAGGATATTAACCAAAAAACTGGTGAGTTAACGGGGAATTTTCCTCAAGCATATACCCATGTGGCGATTATCAATTCAGCGATGTTACTAGCACAAAACCAGACAAACTAGGAGGTTGATTATGACGGAACAAAGTATCGTAAACACAACCGCTACCCCTGTGGTTGTACAACCAAATCAACCTGGTCGTTTAGTAATTGTTTCCAACCGGGAACCCTACACCATTCAGACCCACGGTAATGACATTCGGATTGAACGGATGCCGGGGGGATTGGTATCCGCTCTGGACCCAGTTTTACGCCAACGGGATGGTCTGTGGATTTGCTGGGAAGATGCGTCAAAAAAAGTAGTAGAAGTGGATGATGTTGCCAGTGATGAAGACAGCATTGATTGGGATAAAATTCAACTTCCTTATCAAATTCAACCCGTACCTTTAACCCAGGAAGAAATCAATCATTATTACTACGGCTATGCCAACACCCGTCTATGGCCCCTATTTCATTACTTTATTTCTAAATGTAATTTTTTTGAGGAACAGGACTGGCCAAGTTATGTCACTGCCAATCAGAAATTTGCAGATGCGGTCGTGGCTCATACTGGCTCTGAGGATTGGATTTGGGTGCAGGATTACCATCTGTTGTTGGTGCCGGAATTGGTGCGAAAACAACGCCCTCACCATAAAATTAGTTTGTTTCTCCACATTCCATTTCCCGCCCTGGAAGTATTTAAGATACTCCCGAAACGGGATGTGATTTTACGGGGGATGTTGGGCAGTGATTTGATCGGGTTTCATGTGCCGGATTATGCTACCTATTTCCTGGATGCGGTGGAACGATTACTGCCCCAAGAGGAGATTCAAATAGACCGGGAACATCAACGTATTTATTACCAAGGGCGGGGGATTCAAGTCGGGGCATTTCCCATCAGTATTGATGCCCAGAAAATCGCCGCATTAGTGGCAACGCCTACCTTACAAAAACGGGCGCAACAACTGCGGGACAATTACCCGGTAAAATACATTGGGGTGAGTGTGGATCGCTTGGATTATACCAAGGGTATTTTGGAAAATTTGCAGGCATTGCAACTCTTTTTTGAAAAATATCCCGAATACATCCGCCAGTTCTCCTTTATCCAGATTGCTTCTCCCACCCGGACGGCGGTGCCAGCTTATCAACGGATGCGGGAGGAAGTCGAGCAGGCGATAGGACGGATCAATGGATTATTTTCCCAGGATAATTGGGTGCCCATTCATTACTTTTACCGGCGCTTTTCCCTAGAGGATGTGCTGACCTATTTTATGATTGCAGATGTGGCGATGATCACCCCCTTGCGCGATGGGATGAATTTGGTGGCGAAGGAATATTGTGCGGCGAAAATAGATTTATCTGGGGTGCTGATCTTAAGTGAATTAACCGGGGCGGCGTATGAATTAAAAGAAGCCCTGATGATTAACCCTTTTTACATCGAAGAAATGGCAGATAAATTGCATGAGGCGTTGACTTTGCCGATGCCAATTCGTCAGGCAAAAATGCGGGCATTACGGCAAACTGTATGTGACCATGATATTCACCATTGGGTGCAATCGTTTATGGATGCTTTTACCCATGCGGTCAACCATCGCTGACTACTGGCGGCGGGAATCGCCTTTGGGATTAATGCTGGATTACGATGGCACGTTAACCCCCATTGTCCCTGACCCCACCCAGGCGTTTTTGCCCCCGGCAGGTTGGGAATTATTACTGCAATTGTGCCGTCATCCTTGGATACGGGTGGCGATTGTGAGCGGGCGGTCGGTTTCCCAATTACGGTTTTTTTTATCCGCATTAACCGGGGAAGCAATGATCCTATGCGGGCTACATGGGGGGGAGATTTATGTGCCCCAGACGGATCACTTTTTACGGCAACCGCACCGGGAGCAATTACAACAGCAATTAGAACCACTCCGGGAGAAAATTCTTGCCCAATTAACAGCGGCTAATCTGTTAAATTCTGGCATATTTCTTGAAGATAAAACCTATTCTTTAGCGGTGCATTATCGGCAAGTAGAAGCATCGGTAAAACCCCAGGTCATTGAACTATTATATGGCTTATTTACCCATGATACGGAGTTAACTGCACCCTTCAAATTGCAACCGGGAAAAGAGGTTTTGGAGGTACTGCCCCGCACCTTTGATAAGGGGGATTGTGTAGCATTTTTATGGGATTTTTGGCAGTTGCGTCAGGGGTGCTATATCGGGGATGATGTGACGGATGAAGCGGCTTTTGTGGCGGTCAATCAGCGGGGGGGACTGTCGCTAGCGGTGGGCAAAACCCCCGGAACTACCCAGGCTCAGCATATTTGCTCAGAGGTGGGGGATGTTTATCGGGAGTTGGCCGCCCTCGCATCGCTAAAGTAACAAGTAAATCGTAAAGCAAATCGGTAAAGTTCCCAGGGGGACTTGAGGAAGGGGTTAATCTGATGCCAACGACGCTCAGGAGGTGGTAGGGATGGCACAGCAACAGATTGGTCTGATCGGTCTAGCTGTGATGGGGGAAAATCTGGTTCTCAATCTGGAGCGCAACGGGTTTTCGGTGGCTGTGTTCAACCGCACCACGGAAAAGGTGGATGAATTTATCAAGGGGCGGGCGGCTGGCAAGAATATTGTTGGTACCCATTCCGTAGAAGAATTGGTCGCCAGTCTGGAACGTCCCCGCAAGATTTTGATCATGGTCAAGGCGGGCAAACCTGTGCAGGCGGTGATTGACCAGTTGAAACCCCTGCTACAGCCGGGGGACATCATTATTGACGGGGGCAATTCCTGGTATGAGGACACGGAGGCTCGCACCCGGGAACTGGAAGCGATGGGTCTGCGCTACGTGGGCATGGGGGTCAGCGGCGGTGAGGAAGGGGCGTTGAATGGCCCCAGTTTGATGCCCGGCGGTACCCGAGAAGCCTATCAGGAATTGGAGCCGTTGGTGACCAAAATTGCCGCCCAGGTGGATGACGGCCCCTGTGTGACCTATATCGGCCCAGGCGGGTCAGGGCACTATGTAAAAATGGTGCATAATGGCATTGAATACGGGGATATGCAGTTGATCGCCGAAGCCTACGATTTATTAAAAAGTATTCTGGGACTGTCGGCGACGGAATTTCATCAGGTATTTAGCGAGTGGAATCAAACGGAGGAATTAAATTCCTTTTTGATTGAAATTACCGCCCAAATTTTCACCGTTCAAGACCCCGCAACCGGTAAACCCCTGGTGGATATGATCCTGGATACGGCGGGACAAAAAGGCACCGGGCGATGGACCGTGACCAGTGCGTTGGAGTTGGGGGTGCCGATTCCCACGATTACCGCCGCCGTGAATGCCCGGATCATTTCCAGTATGAAGCAGGAACGGGTGGTCGCTTCCCAAGAATTACCTGGACCCAGTCTGACCAACATTCCCGAAAAACACAGCTTTATTAACAAAGTGCGGGATGCCCTATACTGCTCGAAAATCTGTTCCTATGCCCAGGGGATGGCTCTGTTGGCGACCGCTTCCCAAGAGCTTAACTATAATATGAACTTGAGTGAATTGGCTCGGATTTGGAAGGGGGGATGTATCATTCGGGCGGGCTTTTTGAATAAAATCAAACAGGCTTTTGTGGACAATCCCACCCTGCCCAATTTGCTGTTGGCTCCCGAATTTAAGCAAAGCATTTTAGACCGGCAAAGTGCTTGGCGGGAGGTGGTGGCAACGGCGGCGCATACGGGGATTGGGGTACCGGCGTTCAGTGCCTCTTTGGATTATTTCGACAGTTACCGGCGGGCGACCCTACCCCAAAATCTCACCCAGGCGCAACGGGACTTTTTTGGGGCGCATACCTACGAACGGATTGACCAACCCGGCACGTTCCATACGGAATGGGTGGAAATTAAGGAAAAAGCGCGGGTCGTATAGGGTGCGAGCATGGGGACGTTTACCCTAGAGGATGCCCGGGCGAAGTTTCAAGAACTGTGGGGCTACCCGGATTTTCGCCCACCCCAGGGGGAAATTGTCAGTACATTATTAGCAGGTAGGGATAGCCTGATCGTCCTGCCCACCGGTTTCGGCAAGTCCATTTGTTTTCAACTCCCCGCCCTGATGCAGGATGGGGTGAGTTTGGTGATCAGCCCGTTGATTGCCCTGATGGAAGACCAGGTGCAGGCGTTGGAGGAAAAAAATCTCCCGGCGGCGACCCTACACAGCCAACAGTCCCCCTTTGAGCGCAAACGCACCCTCAAACGCTTACAAAGTAATGAATTGCGCCTGCTCTATTTGGCTCCCGAAACCCTGCTCAGTCCGCCGGTGTGGGAGGTGTTAACCCGCAGTGATGTGGTGATTCGGGGGATTATCTTGGATGAGGCGCACTGTTTGGTGCAGTGGGGGGACAGCTTTCGCCCTGCCTATGAGCGGTTGGGGGCAGTCCGGGGGGCGTTGCAAAAGACCAAACCAGCGGGCATCCGGATTCCTATTGCCGCCTTTACCGCCACTGCCGACCCCCTGGTGCAGGAGACGATTAAGCGGGTGTTGCGGTTGGAAAACCCGGAGGTGGTGCGCCGCAGTCCCTATCGTAAAAACATTAACATTACTGTCCGCACGGTTTTAACCCCGCACCAACGGCAACAGCAGGTGTATAACACCATCAAATCCCATGAGGGGGAAGCGGGTTTGGTGTACGTCGCTACCCGGCGGGACACGGAAACCTGGGCAGCATGGTTGCAAAAAAAGGGCATCCCCACCCAGGCGTACCATGCGGGGTTGTCCGCCCCCCAGCGGCGGGAATTGGAGCAGTTATGGCTGACCGGCGGGGTACCATTTCTGGTTTCCACCAGTGCCCTGGGCATGGGGGTCAACAAACCGGATATTCGCTGGGTGATCCATGTGCAACCGCCCTTTAACCCCTTGGATTATATTCAGGGAATTGGTCGGGGCGGGCGGGATGGGGGGCAGGCGGAAGCGATTACCTTTACCAGTCAACCGACGGGCTGGTGGGGCAAACTGCCGGTGGGCTGGCTCTTTAACTGGCTCAATCCGACGGAACTGAATGCCCAACGCCATTACCTCGACCAATTACAAAAGCAATACCACCAAGCCCAGAAAGCGGCACAGACTTTGCCCCCGAAAGGAACATTGGAAAAACTCAAAGATAATCCGCAAGCGGCGGCGGCTCTGGCACTCCTGCATCGGGTGGGGGCACTGCACTGGGACGACCCCTACACCTATAGAATTCTCAAGGAACAACTGGCGCAAATCAACGTGCAACCCAGTGATATGGGATTAAAAGCGATCAATGCCTATCTCAAAAGCGACCAATGTCGGTGGTTGTTTCTGGTGCAGGCTTTGGGATTAGAACAGGAGGGCGACCCCCTACCCTGCGGTCATTGTGATAATTGTTGGCGAGCCGGGCGAGGGAAACGGGCGTGATGTAGGTAGTGCTATCCAAGTAATTGTTTGTTATTACAATTAGTGCCATGCCTTCCCAAAGGAGTGTCTGCCATTTCAGACGATAGGCTCTCTAAGTGTAGGTAGTAAATTCCCGCAAAGCCTTATCTCATGGGTATTTGAGCAATGTCCCTACCCCGTGACGCTTCTCCCTGGAGAGACAAAGCCAGCCACCTGCCTGAGAATCCTTGTTACCATTTCTTGAGCATTACAAAGATAGCACTACCTTTTTGTGCAATGACTATAAATGGTTCAGCAACAACAAACGATTGCCCAAACGACCAAAATTACTTGTAATGACAATCCTTAACCTAAACCGTCATAATCTCTTTCTCTTTCGCCTGGGTAATTTCATCCACTTTGGCAATGTATTTATCCGTCAGTTTTTGGATGGATTCCTGCAAATTAAAGGCATCATCTTTAGATAATTCGGCGGCTTTTTCCTGCTTGCGTACCTGATCCACCGCATCCCGGCGCAGGTTCCGCAGAGCCACTTTGCCTTCCTCCGCCAATTTATTCACACTTTTGACCAATTCCTTGCGTCGTTCCGCCGTCAATGGGGGAATATTCAGGCGAATTTGTGTCCCGTCATTGTTGGGGGTTAAACCCACATCGGAGGTGCTAATCGCTTTTTCAATTAACCCCAAACTGGAACGGTCGTAGGGCTGGATCAAAATCGTACTGGCATCCGGGGTGGTGATATTTGCCAGGGAACGCAACGGGGTTGGGACATCGTAATAATCCACCATCACCCGATCCAGCAGGGAGGCATTGGCTCTGCCGGTGCGGATGGTGTTGAATGCCCGCTGGGTCGCCTCCAGGGTTTGTTGCATTTTGGCTTCGAGTTCATTTAATTTCACAGTAACCTCCCACGATGGTGCCAATCGGTTCGCCCTGCACTGCCCGACGAATATTCCCGACTACGGACAGGTCAAAAACCACAATCGGGATGTTGTTTTCCTGGCAGAGGGTAATGGCGGTGCCGTCCATCACCTGGAGTCCGTGGCTCAGGACGTGGCTATAACTGAGGCTCTCAAACCGGCGGGCATGGGGGTTCACCTTCGGGTCCGCATCGTACACCCCATCCACCTTGGTCGCCTTGAAGACCACTTCGGCATCAATTTCCGCCGCCCGCAGTGCCGCCGTCGTATCCGTGGTGAAAAAGGGGTTGCCCGAACCAGCGGCAAAAATCACCACCCGCCCTTTCTCCAGATGCCGAATCGCCCGCCTGCGGATGTAGGGTTCCGCCACCTCCTGCATGGAAATCGCCGTCTGCACCCGGGTGGGCACCCCAATCTGCTCCAGGGCATCCTGCAAAGTCATAGCATTCATCACCGTCGCCAACATCCCAATGTAGTCCGCCGTTGCCCGGTCCATCCCGGCGGCTGCGCCCTTCACCCCCCGAAAGATGTTGCCGCCCCCCACCACAATCGCCGTTTGCACCCCACTGGCGACCACATCGGCAATTTCCCGGGCGATTCCCTGAACCACCTCCGGGTCAATGCCGTAGCTGAGCCGACCCATCAGGGCTTCACCGCTGAGCTTAAGTAGGATTCGCTGGTAGCGCATGGGAAAACTCAGTCTTTCTCCCTTAGGATAGCCGCCTGTGGGAACCCCCGACAAGGGTTATTCGCTTTTCAATTTCAAAACCGCCATAAATGCCTCCTGGGGCACGTCCACATTACCCAAGGCTTTCATGCGTTTTTTCCCCTCTTTTTGCTTCTCTAGCAATTTGCGTTTGCGGCTCACATCCCCCCCGTAACATTTCGCCAACACATTTTTGCGTAGGGGGGCAATGGATTCGCTGGCAATCACTCGACTGCCAATGGCGGCTTGAATGGGCACTTTGAATTGATGACGAGGGATGAGTTCCTTTAATTTTTGCACCAACGCCCGCCCCACATTGTAGGCTTTGTCCCGATGCACAATCGTTGCTAACGCATCCGCTGGTTCATCGTTAATTAAAATATCCAATTTCACCAAATCATTCGCCCGATACCCCACCCATTGATACTCCATACTGGCGTAGCCCCGGGAGCGGGATTTCATCTGATCAAAAAAGTCCGTCACCACCTCCGACAAGGGAATTTCATAGACCAAAACCGTGCGTTCTGGAGTCAGATAACGCATATCCTTAAATTCGCCCCGCCGGGATTGGGCTAACTCCATCAACGTCCCCACATAGGTCTCCGGCGTGATGATTTCCACCTTCACGTAGGGTTCTTCAATTTGTTGCCGTTCGTTGGGATTGGGTAAATCCCCAGGGTTGTCAATTTCCACCACCGAATTATCATTTAATGTCACCCGATAGACCACCGAGGGAGCCGTAACTACTAACTCCAAATTGTATTCCCGCTCCAGGCGTTCCTGGACAATTTCCATGTGCAAAAGCCCCAAAAAGCCGCACCGAAATCCCATCCCCATCGCCGAAGAAGTTTCCGGTTCATAGTGCAAAGCGGCATCATTTAATTTCAATTTCCCCAGGGCATCCCGCAGGTCGGCATAGTCATCCGCATTAATCGGAAATAAACCGCAAAACACCATCGGTTTCGCCTCTTTGTAGCCAGGTAATGGCTCGGTCGCCGGGTTATAAGCCAAGGTAATGGTATCCCCCACCCGGGCATCCTCCACCGTTTTAATCGCCGCCGTCAAATACCCCACTTCCCCGGCTTGCAAATCCGCCACCGGCACCTGTTTGGGCGACATCACCCCCAATTCATCCACTTCGTATTCCTTCCCGGACATCATCAAGCGCACCCGGTCGCCCGTTTTGAACCCCCCATCCATCACCCGCAAATACACCACCACCCCCCGATAGGAGTCGTAATAACTATCAAAAATTAACGCCCGTAACGGCTGATCCCGGCGGTCTTGGGGCGGGGGAATCCGTTGCACCACCGCTTCCAAAATATCCTCAATCCCAATCCCTTCTTTTGCCGAAGCCAAAATCGCCTGGGAGCAATCCAAACCAATCACATCTTCAATTTCCTGTTTCACCCGTTCGGGATTGGCCCCTGGTAAGTCAATTTTATTAATCACCGGAATAATTTCTAAATCATGTTCTAACGCCATGTACACATTCGCCAGGGTTTGCGCTTCCACCCCTTGGGACGCATCTACGACCAATAACGCCCCTTCACACGCCGCCAGTGACCGGGAAACCTCATAGGAAAAATCCACATGACCGGGGGTATCAATTAGGTTCAAAACGTACTTTTGTCCATCTTTTGCCTGATAGTTCATGCGGGCGGCTTGGAGTTTAATCGTAATGCCCCGTTCCCGCTCCAAATCCATATTGTCCAGGAATTGTTCCCGCATCTGCCGCTGTTCCACTGTCCCTGTCACCTGGAGCAACCGGTCCGCCAAGGTGGACTTGCCGTGGTCAATGTGGGCAATGATGCAAAAATTCCGCAGACGGCTCACAGGGGTATCAGTCATGGGGGCATCCGGTGACGGTCATGCTCTATTGTGCCATTTCCACCCCGCATTGGGGGTTTAGTAAATATCCTTGCGTTTTTGCACCCACAGGGTTACGCCCAAATACACTACCGCACAAGTGTTGAATCCTGCAACAAAACTTTACATATTGAGGCGTGGGACGACCCGATTGAGCCAATGGACAAAATTCCACTCCTGCCGTATTAAAA
>Ga0209018_1001506_pt1 | contig 18483 bp, 9 predicted proteins | sample YNPBryBLVA2012_FD_185814 | JGI IMG/M metagenome (GOLD analysis project Ga0209018, IMG submission 185814) | Anoxygenic and chlorotrophic microbial mat microbial communities from Yellowstone National Park, USA - YNP Bryant BLVA 2012 (SPAdes)... ...
TTCTCGGCGCTCGACGCGGCCTACCAGGACATGACGGTGACCCGTGCACGGAAGAAGCATGTGATCCTGCTGACCGACGGCCGGGCGCCGACGACCGGGATTCGGGATCTGGTGCAGGCGATGGTCGCCGAGTCGATCACGGTGACGACGGTCGGGTTGGGTGCCGAGGCGGACGACCAGCTTTTGCGAATGATCGCGGACGTGGGCGGGGGGAGGTATCACAAGGTCGACGACGCGAACGCGCTGCCGCGCATCTTCACGCGCGAGACGGAGATGGTGGCGAAGCAGGCGGCGGTGGAGGAGTGGTTTCCGGTGCAGCAAGTGGGGCCGGCGGACTTTCTCAAGGGGCTGGACATCCACTCGGCTCCGCTGCTGCATGGCTATGTGGCGACGCAGATGAAGCCGGCGCCGGCGCAGCTCATTCTGCAGAGCGACAAGGCCGAGCCGATCCTTGCTCGGTGGCGTGCTGGTTCGGGTTGGGCGCTGGCATGGACGAGCGACGTCAAGAATCTGTGGGCGGTGGAGTGGCTGCAGTGGAGGGGCTATGGGCAGTTCTGGGGGCAACTCGTGCACGAGCACATGCGCACCAAGCACCGCCGCGAGCTCGACATGAGCACCTCGGTGGTGGACGGCGAGGTGCGGGCGGTGGTCGACGCTTTCGGGGCAGATGATCGGTTTGAGAACGGGCTCGAGTCGACACTGACGGTGACGGGCCCAGAGCCTGGGGGAGAGAAGAAGACCTTTCCGATGCGACAGACGGCACCGGGGCGCTACGAAGCACGGTTCACGCTGGACAAGTATGGGTCATTCTTGCTGCGGGCGGATCATGCACGGCACAACGAGAAGGGGGAGAGCGTGAACGTGGCGGTGAGCTACGGGCATGTATCGAACCCGTATCCTCGGGAGTACGCCCAATTCGAGCCCGACCTGGGCACGCTGGATCGCGCGGCTGCGGTGACGTCGGGGAGCGTGGACCCGGAGGTGTCGTTGGTGTTCGACCCGAGCGGGGAGAAGATTACCTACCACCAGGATCTCTGGAACAAGGCGATCTTCGCGGCGATAGCGCTGTTCCTCGCGGACCTGCTGCTGCGCAGGGTGAGGCTCTTCGATCGCAAATTCCTGCCCAGGCGGGCGAAACCGGCGAGGGCGTCGATGCCGGGTTGACGGACGCGGCCGAGCGCGTGGCGCACCCCGGTCGGTGGTCTTGGTGGTCACGGCTGCGCGCGAGCGGACCTCTGGATGATGTGACGATCCTGGGGCTGGCTCCGCGGGATGCCCCTTGACGGGGACCGGAACACCCGCTGTCGTGGTGGGGTGGGCGTTCCCGCACAATGCTCATCCCTGGAGGGACCATGACGACCCCGGACCACGACGAGATCCACCGCATCTTCGACAAGCAGCAAGCGAATCGATGGCGTGTCGCCCAGCGGGGCGCCTCCGAACGAATCGAGCGGTTGAAGCGTCTGCGCGATGCACTCTGGGCCCGCCGCGAGGATCTTCACCGGGCGCTGGCCGACGACTTTCGCAAGAACCCCGGCGAGGCGGATCTCACCGAGGTGCTCCCAACGATCGGGGAGATCAATCACACCGTGAAGCATCTGCGGGAGTGGATGCGGCCGGTCCGTGTCCCGGGCGGTCTTCTGTTCACCGGAACACGCAGTGAGGTGCGTTATGAGGCAAAAGGGGTCGTGCTGGTCCTCGCTCCCTGGAACTACCCGATCAACCTGCTGCTCAATCCGCTCGTGGCCGCGGTCGCCGCAGGCAATTGCGTGATCGCCAAACCGTCGAGCAAGGTTCCCCACACCGCGCGCTTCGCGCGCCAGCTCCTCGCGGAGGTTTTCCCGGAAGACGAAGTCGCCTTGGTCGAGGGCAGCGCTGCCGTCTCCGACGCGCTGCTCGAGCTACCCTTCGACCACATCTTCTTCACCGGTAGCCCGACCGTCGGCAGGCACGTCATGGCCATGGCCGCCAAGAACCTCACGCCGGTGACCCTCGAGCTGGGCGGCAAATCGCCCGTCATCGTGGACCAGACCGCCGACATCAAGACCACCGCCGAACGGGTCATGTGGGGCAAATTCCTCAACGCGGGACAGACCTGCGTGGCCCCCGACTACCTGCTCCTTCACGAAGCGCACCTGCCATCGTTCCTCGGTCACGCCCGACAGGTGCTGGACAAGCGCTTCGGCCCGGAGGGCGAGCGTCGGAGCAGCACCTCGTTCTGCCGTCTCGTGAGCGTGCGCGCCACGCGCCACCTGGTCGAGTTGCTCGACGCTTCGGTGCAGGCTGGGGCCCGCATCGAAGTCGGAGGAGACTACGACATCGAGGATCGGTACATCGCCCCGACCCTGCTCAGCGGTGTCATGCCCGACTCTCCCATCATGGGAGAGGAGATCTTCGGGCCGATCCTGCCGATTCTGACGTTCCGCGATCTCGACGACCCGATCCGCCTGATCCAGTCTCGCCCCAAGCCCCTTGCGCTCTATGTCTTCAGCCGTGACCGACGCAACGTGGAGCGCGTAATGAGGCAGACCACGTCGGGCGGCTCCTGCGTGAACACGATGATCGTGCACCTGGCGAACCCGGAGCTTCCCTTCGGTGGCGTGGGCCACAGCGGGATGGGGAGCTATCACGGCGTGTATGGCTTCCGGAATCTGTCGCACGAGCGGGCGGTATTGACCCAGAAGACACCCGACCTGGTGCGGCTATTCTATCCGCCGTACACGGACAAGGTGCGGGCGCTGATCGCGGCGTCCGCACGCTTCTTCGCCTGAGGGCGCGTCGGGGGTGGCCGTTGCGAGGCATTGCACGGTCCGGCATGGCTGTCGGGCCCTCGCGCGTCGGGACGCTTCCGGCTGTCGCAAGGCGACGGATTCGTCGACGGTAGGGGGATCGAGCGAGCGCTGGGATTCAGCGACATCGGGCAAGGGTACGGTTCGGAGCAGCCATCGCGCTCCGGCGGCCCCATGGCGCCAGACCGAGGCGTTCGGCGCGGCATTGGGTTGGGAATGTCAGGACCGGTCGGTTCAAGTGTTGCACAGCAACACGTTACCTGTCGCTGTTGCAAGCCCACACGGCGACCTTGCATTTCTCGCCGCCCTTGGAGGCGCAGTCGGCGCGCGCGGCCGACTCGGCGGCAGGACGGTTGAAGCCCGTCATCGCGCTCATCACCTCGGGCTTCGTGGTGGATTGAGCGAGCGCGCCGCAGCCCTTGGTCCAGGCCAGGCGTACGGTGCATGTGGGGCACTTCTGGGTCGCCGCTTTTTTCGCCGCGTCTTCGCTCGGCTGGTCGAAGCTGTATCCCCACCCGCCCTTGCCATCGAAGGCGATCGCCCCATGCTTCTCGGTCTTTCCGAGCCTCTTGAGGACATTGCAACCGGTCCCGCCGAGTATGGCGCAGAGCGCAACAGGCAGGCCCACTTGCACGGCGTTTCGAAATGTATGCACAATCGTCATGCGTCATCCCTTCTGCCTGCCGCGCCAATGGTTCGGCCGGCGGTGATCACGATTGCCCACTTCGTGCGCCTGGTCCAGGAGAAAAGTAGGACGCTTGTAGCTTTCGCTTGGTCGTCTATCACGCTCACCATCCTCCCACCCGACCGTCCAACGATGAACCGAGCCTGCTCTCGTCCACGCCCGCGCATGGGTTGTAAACGGGTCCTGCGCCGTGAGCGTTCGGCGTGACCGATCGAACGGACTATCGTATGATGGACACGTGCGTCCGCCCCCCGACGATCCCATCGAGCAGCGACTCGAGGCCCTGCTTCTCGAGCGTGTCGCCGTTGGTTCGGTGGCCATGGCGGTATCGATGTCGGCGTTGACCGCGGCAGGCGTGGTCTACCGGGAATGGGCGGTGGCGGCGATGTCAGCAGTCGCCCAGGCGAGCGCCGCGGGCGCCTGGTGGGCGATTCGGCGGGGAAAGATAGCTGCCAGATTCTCTGGTGGGCTGTCGTTCCTGCTCTGGGCTCTCGCATGGTCCTCGGTGCTCCTGGCGTTCTTCGTGTTCCACAACATGGCCGCCGAGGTCTGGATGGCGCTTCTGGTCTGGGCCTACGGTGCAATGCAGGTCAATCGGGGCTGGGCATCCGCTGCGTTCCTCACCGCGATGGTCACCTGGACTGCCGCCGTGTTCGTGGTGGGCGTTCCTTCCCCATGGTTGCACCTGGTCACCATTGCGGCGTCGACTGGTGTGGGCACGCTGTCGTTTGGCGCCAACCGCGCGGCGGTTCGCCTGCTCGAACAGGTCCGGGTGCGGGAAGTGGCTCAGCGAGCGGAGCTTGCCAAGGCATTGTCGGATGTGGAAAGGGAGCTTGCCGAGCGCAAGCAGGCGGAGCAGGAGAGGGAGAAGCTGCGCGAGCAGTTCGTCGCGGCGCAGCGACTGGAAGCCATTGGAGTGCTGGCGGGCGGGATCGCGCACGACATGAACAACATTCTCGCGGCGATCCTGGGGATAGCGAACATCCGAAGAGAATCCGCCCAGGGGGTGGAAGCGGACGACCTGGACGTGATCATCTCGTCGGCCGAGCGGGGCGCGTCCCTCACGCGCTCGCTTCTCGGCTTCAGCCGCAAGGTCCAGTATGCGAAGGCGAACCTTGCGCTGGCCGAGGTGGCAGGCGAGGTCATCGCCCTACTGGAACGCACGGCTCCGAAGGAAATCGAGTTGACCAGCGACATCGACCGCTCGGTCTGGGTCGACGGCGACCGGACGTATCTTGCGCAGGCGCTGCTCAACATATGCCTGAATTCGCTGTACGCGCTCAAGGGTCGGGGGCACGTCCACATTGTCGTCAAGGGCCTCGAACTGCGCGGGCAAGAAGCCGCACTACGCGGGTTGAGCCCTGGACGATGGGCGGTGATGTCCGTGCGCGACGATGGGCCAGGCATGGAACCATGGGTGGTCCAGCATGCGTTCGAGCCTTTTTTCACGACCAAGGGCGTCGGGGAGGGCTCCGGGCTCGGTCTCGCCATGGTGTGGGGAACGATGGAAGCGCACGGGGGGACGGTCATCATCACGAGCGAGCTTGGGCATGGCGCTCTGGTGGAGTGCTACTTGCCGAGAACGGAGGCGTCGCCGCGACTCGTGGAGCCGACCAGGCCGATGCCGTCGACCCCAAGGAGCCTGAGGATCCTCGTGGTCGACGACGAGCCGGCGCTGAGGCGCACGTTCGCGCGCGGATTCACTGTCAAGGGGCACCAGGTAGCGACGGCGAGCGACGGTGTGGAGGCGCTGGAGACGCTCCGGGCTGCGCCTGACGCAATCGACGTGGTGGTGCTCGACATGTCCATGCCCAGAATGAACGGGGCCGAGTGCTACCGGCAGATGAGATCCATCAGGCCGGGGCTGCCTATCGTTTGCGTATCGGGCTATGCCATAGACAATGAGACGCGGGAGCTTCTGGGCGGTGATGTGTGCTTCGTGGCGAAGCCGGTGGCGATGCAGGAGTTGCTCGAAGCCGTGATGCATGCGACGGAGCCTGGCCGCACCGCGGCGTGACACTGTCTACTGGCAGATGACATACGTGGCCCAGATCGCCGAACCGCCAGCGTAGATCACGAAGTTGCAATCGTCTTGAACGGCGGCAAACGCCCCGGGGAAGCCAGCCGTGCCAGAGGCCCAGAACACCTCGTTCGACGGTCCGTACAGCACCAGATTGCCGTCCGTCTGCATGACGAGATAAGCTGTGTTCTTGCCTGCGGTAATCGTGCTCCAGAGCGGGACTCCGTTGCTGCTCTGGTAGACCACGACGTTGCCGTCGGTCTGGTGCTCGAGGTGAGAAGCGCCCTGGCAGGAGCTGATTCCAACGCCTTGCGGGAGCGCAAGGCCTGGAGCCATACCGCCGCAACACCCGCTGCCCGGCAAGCAGGTTCCCCCGATTCCATCGGGCTCCCCGCATAGCTTGCCACCGCAGCTCGGGTATCGGCAGTGATGGGTGCTCGTGTCGCAGACGCCTCCTGCGCATGAACCGCAGTCGAGCGTTCCGCCGCAACCGTCGGCGATGCTGCCGCACTCCGCTCCCTGCGCAGAGCATGAGGTCGGCACGCAGGTGCATCGGTTGGCCGTGCATGTGCCGCTCGCGCAGGTTCCGCAGAACAGCGTACCGCCGCAGCCGTCGGGCAGCGATCCGCATTCGGCGTCCTGGTCGGCGCAGGTGGTGGGCGTGCAGCCGCAGTGGTTGGACGTGCACGCGCCGTGCGCGCACGTGCCGCACGACAAGGTTCCCCCGCACCCGTCGGGGGCGGTACCGCACTCGAAGCCTAGGTCGGCGCAAGTTGTTGGGGTGCAGCCACAGACGTGGTTCGGGCCGCATGTCTCGGGTGCTAGGCACGCGCCGCAGTCCAACGTGGCCCCGCAACCGTCGGACAGGACACCGCAGTTCGCATTGAGCTGCACGCAGGTCTTGGGCTGGCATGCACCGGTTCCGCAACGATTGGGCCCAGCGCCGCCGCAGGTCTGACCTGGTGGGCAATCTCCGCAGCTTACGACGCCGCCGCACAGGTCTGGCGCCGTACCGCATTGCGCACCGAGTTCCACGCAGCTATGGGGGTCACAGAGTTGGGCATCTCCTCCCTGCTCGCCGTCGAGCGGGGCATCGCTTGCCAACGAGTCGGTTGCCCCATCGGAGGCGTCGTGCCCGGCGTCTTTCTTGGCGACTTCGGGGGGCATGGCGGTGTCGTCCTGCGCGCCGCCGGCACAGGCGGCGCACCATGCTCCGAGCGACGTCACCACCCCGGCGAGGAGCGGCGAACAGGGGCCAAGACGACGCGGAGCCGGCGGCCGCCCTCCTGGCACGAGGTCACGGAGACGCATGGGATGATTGTACGCCTCGGACATTCATGGTTCAAGCCGCCGCCGAGCCCTCGCGCATTGTCATGTCGTTGCCGGCTGCGCGCAGCCTCATTCGCATCGGGTCGCATCCGTCGCGGGCACGACAAGTCACGGCCACGGCTGCACCGCTGAGGAATCGAGCGCCCATCGCTTCTGCTCCTCCGCGAGGTCGTAACGTCCTGCCGGCGTATCCGAATGCCAGGCGTAGGCGAGCGAGTCGAGGGTCTGTCGCGTGCGCGCCGGATTGCCGCACAGGAGGCTGCGAAACAGCTCCTGGCGGCCCGCCGGCCCCGACAGCGAGGCAACGATCTCGCCCGGCAAGGCACCGGACGGCGTGGCAATCCCGGATCGCGCAATGTCCATGAAACTCGCGACCATCCTGTCCTTCCACGGCTCTTCGTTGCCGTCGATCAGGTTTCGAAACAGCACGGTCAGGTCCGCCATGATGGGCAATGGGAACGGGTGATACCACCTGGGAAAAGCCCCGTAGCCGTCATCGCCGAACCGGGTCCGATACGCTCTTGTTCCCTCGTAGAGAAAGTAGGGCACCCCGTGCGCCCAACCCAGGTTCTCTCGGCGCACGGTCTGTGCGGTGACGGAGACGCTGCGGTACGCTTCCCGGACGGATCGTCCCAGTCCCACGATGAAGCTCGACCACGTCTGAATGCTTTCCGCTCGGCACGCTGCGATCGCGCGGCGCACCACATCCGGACGCATCGGCTTGTTCACTGCGCGCGCCACGGCTTCGTCGAACGTTTCCACGCCGAGCAGGACACGGTAACATCCCGCGGCGCGCATGCGGTGCAGTACGCGTCGACGCACACGGTCGGGGCGAAGCTCCGCGTGCCAGCGTACGCCCAGCGGCTCCACGTGACGGCAGAACGCCTCGACGTACGTGTCGTCGAGGTCGAAGACCGGATCGAGGATGACGAAGTGCCGCCGGCCGTGGCGGTCGCGCAGGTGCCGCATGGCACAGGCGAGGTCCCCGGGTTCGACGCGTTCGACACGGCGCTCTGGCCAGATCAGGACACGCTCGCAGAACGCGCAGGCAAAGGGGCAGCCTCGTTGCCCCACCAGCACGACGGGGTGGTCGGCGTTGCGCCTGGCCAGCAGTTGCGAAAGGTGAAACACCCGGTCGGATTCGTCGTCCCACAGCGGCCTGGTCGCGGGTTCGGGCGATCCGGTGACCATGGTGGCGATTTCGCGGCCTTCATCGTAGGACACGCGCACAACGGCATAGTCACCCGGCACCCTCGCGCGGAGGGCAGACTCGTCGAGGATTCGTCCGCAAAGCACGATGCGCCGGGATTGCATCCCCGGAAGGCCTATCAGCGCCTTCAGGAGCGCGAGGTCGGTGTTGCGGAATTCGTTGTATCTCTCGGTGTCGGAGACCGGGACGACCACCCAGGACGGCTCCGATTGACGCAACGATGATTCGATCGTTGCGGCGAGCTCTTCGAATCCCACGCTTCTACCGTGGAACGCCTGGTCGCAATGGACAGCGGAGACGGGCAAGGACGCCTGGCGAAGAGCCCCATGGATGTGCAGGGCGAGCGCGGGGATGCTGTCGAATCGACAAGTAGCTCAGTCCGCGCAGGGGTCCCATTGGAAAGGCGGTATCAGAATCAGCACGCGTGGGGAGGTGGACGGCGTCATGGGGCCGCCGCAAGATGCCGCCCGGCGGTGACCTGGTCAAGCCGGCGTGGCCCCATGCACAGACCGCCTCAATTCCCTCGCTCTCGGCGTTGTTCGTCGGAGCAGCGAGTTCTCGCTGGGCGAAGCCTGTCGGAGAAGCTATGTTGCCACGTCATGAACACATGCTGCGTTCCATCTGTGCTCCTCGGCTCCCTGGTCGCCGCGTCGCTGCTCGCGGCCGTCTCCTGCGGGGATGACAGTTCCACCGGCTCCGGCAGCGCTTCGGGAGTCGGGCCAACGGGAGGCTCCGCCGGGTCGACGGGCAAGGGGGGTTCGGCGGGTGGCAGCGGCAGCGATGCAGGGCAAGGGGGCGACGAGGCGGGTCCGGACGACGCTGGAAGCGACACGCAGACGGACGTCGCGGAGGAGTCCGACGCGGAGCCGCTCATGCGTCAGACGGTACTGGGAGACGCGACGTGGACGGTAACCTTCGACGACGTGGCGAAGAGCGCCGGCGCGACCGACTGCACGTACACGCGCCACTACGTGGGATTCGAGGAGGCGTCCCGTCCGTGGGTTTGCCCCGTATGCGATATTGTGTTCCACGCGACGGTGGACATGACCTCGGGCGAGGACGACTGCTTTGCGCAGGTATCGGACACCGCGTACTTCAAGGAGGAATGGTTCGGTTACGGGCAGGGCAAGTGGTGGCGTGGGTACGGCGGAACGGCGTACGAGCTCGGCACCGCCACGGTGACGCAGGACACGATCACGTTCGAGCACGTCACGGAGCCTCAGGAAGCGACCGTGATCGGTGGGGGGACAATGTCTTTCCACATTGTTGGCGCCTTGGCAGTCGGCCAGGAAGAGGGCGATCCAATGAATGGCTGGCATGCTGCGGACAGCTACGCGTGCGGCTGGCCCAGGGCCGCCCCTCCGCAGTACGCGGGGAACTACACGGTGGCCAAGGGCGCCACGGTGCCGGACGGACTCTTCCTGGACAAGTGCGACGAGGTGGTTCGCCTGCACGACCAGGGGGGCGCCTATTTGGTTATCAACGTATCAGCCGGCGATTGCCCGGTATGCAAGTCGATGGCCGCCGGCGAGACGAAGTTCGTCAACGACCTTGCGGCGGCCGGAATCCAGGTTCACACCGTCACCCTGCTCGCCCCCAGCCTCGACGACCCCTGGGGCAACACGAGCAAGGCGCAGCTCACGGCCTGGACCACGGCGTACCATCTCGAATCCCCGGTGCTTGCGGATCGCGGCTGGGGAGAAGCCGTCGTACTCACTCTCTTTGGCGAAGAGGCGGGGTACCCGTCGTGGGTAGTCACGGACCCAAACCTCCAGGTTCTGGACTTCGGTACCGGCTCCGACTGGCCCGGTATCAAGGCGACCATCTTGGCTGACGCCCAACGGTAAAGATCCATCCGCGACTTCACGTTTCGGCTGCATGCTGTCGCGCCAGGATTGCACGAACGAGGCAGACCGCGTCTACCCGGCGAGTCTTCGATGAGGCGGCTTGCGGACGTGCCGATGGCAAGCGCCAGCCGTTCACCTGAACGGTCGGCCAATCCGCGACGCCGCCATAAGAAAGCACTGCTCTGTGAGCACAGACGAAAGCCCACGTGACATCCCGAGCCAGGCTCGTACTTCGTTGACAATCCTGGTACCTGTGCCATTCTTTGCCGATCTCAGCGCCTGTATCAGGGGCGTCGCCAGGTATCGTCGGCCCCTCCCCGGTCCTCGTGACGATCGGCGCTATGCGTGATCGGCTTCCCCAGTCGGAGTTCCCATGCGTAGTCACTTGCTCATCCCATCAGCCATCGCCGTGGTGCTCGCGTCCGTCATCGGGTGCGCATCCGGCACCGACAGCAACCCTAGCAACAACAACGCAGTCACGTGCGGCAACGGAACGATGGAGGCTGGCGAGCAGTGCGACGACGGCAACAGCCTCAACGGAGACGGCTGTTCGGCCACGTGCCAGACCGAGCAGCCCCCTCCGGGCTGCGGCAACGGCGTGCTGGATGCGGGTGAGCAGTGCGACGACGGCAACAACACGCCTGGCGACGGGTGCTCATCGGTCTGCACGAAGGAAGCGCCGCCTCCTGGTTGCGGTAACGGCACGCTGGACCAGGGCGAAGAGTGCGACGACGGCAACACCCTCAACGGAGACGGATGCTCCGCGATGTGCAAGACCGAACAAGCTCCGCCCGATTGCGGCAACGGCCAGATCGATCAGGGAGAGGAATGCGACGACGGCAACACGGCCAGCGGAGACGGGTGCTCGTCGGTTTGCAAGAAAGAGACGGTCACGGTCTCATGCGCGACGCTGCAGCCGCTTGCCAATGGGCAGGTATGCGAGGTGACCCCCGGGGACGGCGGGCGCGTCATCACCGGCGACGTCCTCACGCCATCGGCCATTCAAGTCGGTGGGCAGGTCGTGATCGATGCGCAAGGCAAGATCCTGTACGTCGGCTGCGATTGGTCCACGGACGCGGCCTGCGACGCGGCTTGCCAGGCCGCTGCGGCGTCGGCCACGAAGATCACGTGTCCAAAGGGTGTCATCTCGCCGGGGCTGATCAACACGCACGATCACATCACGTTCGCGAACAACTTCCCGTACAACGACACGGGCGAGCGCTACGAGCACCGCCACGACTGGCGCAAGGGCCTTCACGGACACACCAAGATCAGCGTGTCCGGCGGTGCCTCCTCCGACCAGGTGTTGTGGGGCGAGCTGCGGTTCCTCATGGGTGGTGCCACGTCGACCAACGGTTCCGGTTCGCAGCCGGGCATCCTGCGCAACCTCGACAAGAACGATCAGGACGGTTTGAACCAGAAGCCCGTCCATTACGACACGTTCCCCCTCGGCGACTCGGGCGGCGAGCAACTCGACAACGGTTGCGGATACCCCTCTCCGATCAGCGAGAGCTCGATCGCGTCCGACGACGCCTATACGCCGCACGTCGCCGAAGGCATCAACATGTACGCGGAGAACGAGTTCGTGTGTCTGAGCGACGCGAACCCCGGTCACAATGTCCTCGTCGACCAGAGCGCCTACATCCACGGCGTGGGCCTGACGGCGTCCGACTACGCCAACATGTCGGCGAACGGCACCGCGCTCATCTGGTCGCCGCGGACCAACATCACGCTCTACGGCGACACCGCGGTCGTGACCGAGGCCTCGCGTTTCGGCGTGCTCATCGCGCTGGGCACGGACTGGATCGCGACGGGCTCGATGAACATGCTGCGGGAGCTGCAGTGCGCGGACTCCTTGAACAAGACCTACTTCGGCGGCTACTTCAGCGATCGCGACCTGTGGATGATGGCGACCGCGAACGCCGCGGCAGTGACCGGCACCGACGACGTCATCGGGATCCTCGCTCCCAACAAGGTGGCCGACATCGCGATCTTCGACGGTGCGACGCACCCGAACTACCGGGCCGTGATCGACGCCGAGCCGAAGGACGTGGCTTTGGTGCTGCGCGGCGGCAAGGTCTTGTACGGCGACGCGGACGTCGTGTCGGCGATCCCGTCGTCGGGCTCCTGCGACACCGTGGACGTGTGCGGCAAGCAGAAAGGGTTGTGCCTACAGGGCGACATCGGCAAGAGCTACAGCGCCCTGAAGAGCGACGCCGGAAACATGTATCCCGCTTTCTTCTGCGGCACGCCCGACAAGGAGCCGAGCTGCACCCCGACTCGTCCTACGGCGGTCAACGGCTCTTCCACCTACTCGGGGTCTGCCAGCGCCGACGACACGGACGGCGATGGTGTTTCCAACGCCAGCGACAACTGCCCCACCATCTTCAACCCTATCCGGCCGATGGATGGCGGCAAGCAGGCCGACTTCGACGAAGATAGCGTCGGCGACGCTTGCGACGTCTGCCCGCTCGACGCGAACACGTCGGCGTGCACGAGCTTCGATCCGAACGACGTGGACTCGGACAGCATCCCGAACGCGACGGACAACTGTCCCAAAGTAGCGAACGCGAACCAGGCCGACGCGGACGCGGACGGCAAGGGCGACGCCTGCGACCCCTGCCCGAATGCGCCGAATCCGGGCAATAGTGGCTGCCCCGCAACGATTTACGACATCAAGCAGGGCTTTGTCCCGGTCGGGTCCGTGGTTGCCCTGACCAACCAGCTCGTCACGGGCCGAACCTCCAAGGGCTTCTACCTGCAGATCAAGCCCGGCGACCACGACTACGACGCCAGCAGGGGCGCCAACTTCTCCGGCATCTACGTCTACGACCCTACCAACACCGTGGCGGTCGGCAACCGCGTCACCCTGTCCGCCGCCACCGTCACCAACTACTACGACCAGATCGAGCTCACCCACCCGACCACGACCGTGGTCGCGTCAGGCAACGAGGCGCCGCCCGATCCGGTGGTCGCCGCGCCCGCGGAGGTTGCCACGGGAGGGTCCAAGGCAGGTCCGCTCGAGTCCGTGATCGTGCAGGTCCAGAACGTCACGGTCACCGACATCGCCCCTGCACCTGGTCCTGGTGACAACGCCCCCACCAACGAGTTCGTGGTCGACGGCTCCCTGCGGGTCAATGACTACCTCTACCTCATCAGCCCGTTCCCGACCGTCGGCCAGAACTATGCTTCCCTCACGGGTATTCTCGACTGGCGCAACGGCAACTCCAAGCTCGAGCTGCGCGGACCGGCCGACGTGGTGGGCGGCGCCCCCGTGCTCATCGGCTTCGCACCGGACCACGCGTTTGTGCGCGTCGGACAAACCAGCGTACAAGCCATCCCGACGCCCGTGACCGTCACCCTGAGCAACGCCACCACGTCCGATACGTTTGTTGCGGTCACGTCGGCAACGCCCGGGGCCCTCACCGTGGTGGGCGGCGGCGTGACCGTGCCCGCTGGTCAGGCGAGCGCACCCGTCCTTCTGAACGGCGTGGCCCAGGCCGCGGACGTCAAGCTCACCGCCACGCTCGGCTCCGCTTCGATCGAATCCCATGTAAGGGTCCTGGGCGCCAGCGAACAGCCCTCCCTGGTGTCCATCACGCCGTCCAGCGCCACCGTCAGCCCTGGCGCCACGTTCGCTTTCACCGCCAACCTCGACATCCCGGCCAACGTGGGCGGCGCGATCGTCTCGCTGACGCTCAACCCGGCCAACGCCGGCACCATCCCGACAACCGTCACCATCCCGGCGAACCAGATCTCGGCTTCCTTCAACTATGTCGACGGCAACACCGTGCAGAGCGCCACGATCACGGGCGCGCTCGGGTCGGGCACCGCGAGCGCGAACATCAGCATCTCGGCGGCCAGCAACGGCGGCCTCGTCATCAACGAGGTCGACTACGACATGGTCGGCACCGACAACGCGGAGTGGATCGAAATCTACAACGCCGGCAACGCCCCGGTCAGCCTGTCCGGCAAGACCCTGGTGCTCGTCAACGGCGCCAATGGTACGGCATACGCAACCATCGACCTGTCACCGGCCGGCACCATCAACCCGGGACAATACCTCGTTGTCGGCGTCGATGCTGTCCTCGGCGCGCTGCCGGCGAGTGTGCTCAAGGTCAGCCTCGGAACCGGCAACGACAAGGTCCAGAACGGCTCTCCCGATGGCATTGCGCTCATCGATACGACTTCAGGCAATTTGCTCGACGCCCTCTCGTACGAAGGGTCCATCACCTCGGCGAGCATCAATGGTATTCCAGGAACGGTGAGCCTGGTCGAGGGCAACGCGCTGCTTTCCTCCGTGGCTGACAGCAACTCGGCGGCGGGGAGCCTTTGCCGGATCCCGGACGGGAGTGACACCGACGACGCCGCGACGGACTGGAAGGTTTGCGCGACGACGACCCCTGGCGCTGCCAACGTGCCCTAGGCCGTAGTCGACGACAGCCGCTGTTCCCCTTCCTGTCCGCCGACGACGAGATAGTCTCACCTTGGTGGCGGTATCCAGGACGTCGTTCGCCCCTGATTGTCACGAGGATCCCGAACAAGAAACGAATCGTCGCCGGCGTCCCGGACAACGTCGAGCCTGCGGAGCGCCAGCGCATGATTGATGAGACTGGCGGACTGCACCTCGGTCGAAGTCGGACATGCGACGGACCGGTTGGCCGCGGGTCCAGGCTGCTAGAGGGCCGTCGGGTCATGGTCAGGGCTGTTGGCACTTACTTCGCGTATCGCGCGACCATACGCAGCGCCGCGAGGACCAGCGCGCGCATTCCCGCGGCGAGACGTTCCGGTTCGATGCGATCCGGCGTATCGCGCGCGGTGTGGGTGACCCGCGAGGACATGTCGCGGCTGAGCAGGACGGCAACGCGCCGGAAGCCGCGTTCGAGAAAGGCGACGTCGTCGGAATAGCCATCGAGTCGGAGGCGGCCGGGGCGCACCGGCAACCTGACGAATGGGAAGTCGCCGGGGAAGTGAAGAGGCTCGTCCCACTGGGGTGCCTTGAGCAGAAACAGGGGAGACCGGGGACCGCCGGAAACCTCGTCGACGCAGAGCACGCCGCAGTGTGGCTCGAGGATCCCGCCGAAGCGGTCGAGGAATCGCCGGGCGCCCACCAGACCGATCTCCTCGCCGGTCGTGAGCAAGACAACCAAGCGGAGGGGGAACCGGTCCCACAGAGACGACAGGACCCGAGCGGCGCCGAGGACGACCGCGACGCCGGAGGCGTTGTCCGAGGCGCCGGGGAAGAATGTGCCGTCGGGCAGCGAGCCCAGGTGGTCATAGTGGGCAGTGAGGACGAGTCCGACGGGACCGGCGCCCCACTGGGCGACGACGTTTCCGGCGCTGGAGGCGGGCTCATCGACGACGGGCACATCGAGCAGGACTTCGGAGCCCAAGGAGAGGTGGGATGGATGGTCGGTACCGAAGATGGAGGGAAGCACGCCTGGGGCAATTCCGAGCGTCGGAATCGAAGGCGTTTGTCGGGCGTGAATCATGGCCTTGCGCACGTCCACGACCGGGTCGACGCGCAACAGCGCCGCGAAGCCGAGTTCGCGAGCGGTCGCGACCTGGTCGAGGTAGCGGTGAAACGAGGAGGTGATGTCGAGCGCGGCAGAGGTTGCGTCGATCACGGCGACGAACTCGTGCGGATCGAAGTCAACAGGGCACTGCAAGGTATCCAGCCACAGGCAAGGGGCTCGAACCTGCCCGCCGCCGGCGGCACCTTGCACGTATACGCAGTAGTCGCGAAGGTGGGTGAGCGGGGTAGTGCCGGAACGGCCGCACACGGCGAATGTGGGGGCGCGGAGGAACCGGGTGACGGGAAAGGACAAGGGTTGGCAGTATGCGTGGAGTTCGTCGAGGGGCAGGAAGCGGCCGTCCTGGAGGATGTGCTGGATGGTGTTTGCGGCAAGGGCTTCGCCCGGGGTACCAGGATAGCGGCCGTCCATGGGCGGGCTGCACAGGGTGGTCACGAGGCGGTGCGCAGCGGTCGCGTCGCAGCGATGCATCAGATCGGCACGGAGGGACGGATTGGGGAAGAGGGAATCGAGGGGGTCGTGGGGCATGGGGGGATACGGAGAGGATGGCACAGGAGAGTGGACGGAGGGGATGCCGGACCGAGGTGCCGAGCGGGCGGCGTGGTGTTTGCTTCGGGGCGGCGACGCCGTCTTCGCCACAACGACCCGTCATGATGCTGCCGGGCCTGCCACGAAGCCGCGTTGCGTCAACTGGATTGAGTTCGAAACATGACCGTTTTGTTTCTGAACGCATGCGCGCGCCATGCTTGGCAGGGCGCACATGACCGGATGGATCGATTGATGCAGCGAGGCACGCGTGGTGGAGGTCACCATGGCTCGACTCGCTCTCGCTCTCTCCGTCACTGTCGCTCTCGGAACCCTCGCTTCCAGCGCCCTGGCGGGCAGCTCGGGCACGGCGGACGTGGCCTGCGGCTGCACGAGCGCATCCTGGAACGCGCCCGTGGGCGCGCTGGTGCGCAGTCGCGGTACAGGGCCGGTGCGCGATGTCATCAATGGCATCGGCGAGAGCGCCACGCACGTGATCATCTCGAACGGGTTGAGCTGGGCCACCCATGCGTCGATGTTCTCTCCGGGCACCAACGGCTGGCCGGACTACTGCTCCACGCCCCTCAAGGCCAACGAGTTGCAGAACGGCTTCCCCGGCCTGGAGCAGATCAACATGGGCGCCATGTACACCTACACGTACGGCAACGGCGCGAACGAGTACTTCCGCTATCAGGTGGACACGCTCACCAGCGGCTATTGCAAGCAGCAGTCAGTCGCCCAGTGGCTCTGGAATTCGGTGCCGTACACGACGTTGTGGAACGGAAGCTACTACTTCTACAAGCTCAACAACGGGGCGACCATCAACTACACGCTCTACCAGTTCCGCGATGTCGAGGGCGTGCCAACTGGAGGCTATAGCTGGAACAACGGCATGGTGTGCTCGTCGTCCGCCGCCTGGGCGCAGTACAAGGCGGTGGGCACCGCCGTGACACCCTACTACTATTCCCAGACCCAGAAGGTCAACGCGATCAACGCGCTGTACAACGGCGTCGAGAACTCGTGCGACAGCGGTCTCGGCTTCTGGGGCGGCGTGGGCGCGGCCATCACGTGCTTCGAGGGCATCTGCGACGACGCTGCGCGTCAGGTCGCCAACTGCATGTCGCGGGGTGCTTGCAACACCGACGACGACGGCTGGAAGACGGTTCGGGACAACACCAGCTACACGGTGCGAGCGATAAGCCCTGACCGGATGGCTGGGCTGTCCGGGCACACGAACACGGGCAGCGTATGGGCGGGAAGCAGCGACTTTGCCGTGAGCTGGAACTCCCCCGGGCAAGTCTGCGGCTGCTGGTTCTGACCCGGCGGTAGACCGTGCAGTCTGCCAACCTCGAGCCCCGCTCCCGATTCCGCTATTACGTCGCGGGCGGGGTGCTGTTGGCCCTCGCCCTCTTGCTGTGGTGGATGCTCCGTAGCGCTCCACCCACCGCAACGCTCCCCAGGCCGACCCGCGAGCAGCCTCGGCAGGCGCAAGGACAGGCTCTGCGCGAACGCGACCCTCCGCGGTCCCTGCCAGGCCCCGCCGACCAACCCACACCCATCGAGACGGGCCCCGCACCCGTTATCGACGAGATCCGCCTCGAAAAGCAGGAGGTCTGCGAGGGCGAAGAGAACCTGGTAACGGTCCGCGCCCACATGCCCGACGGCACCGACCAGTGGCTCCACTACACCCTCGGCCCGGAGAACGGTCCTTCCGTGGCGCTTCGCCGCTTCCGCGACGATAGCGGCGAGATACCGCCCGTCAGCATCATGGTGTTCGGCAAGAACAACGTAGTCACCACCGTGCAGGTCCCCAAGTACACCGTCAAGGACTGCACCGTGCCGCGGGCCGCGTATGTCGACTACCGCGCGATGGCCAACACGATCAGCGAGTTCGAGTTCCACGCGCGGATCGTGGATGTGGGCGCCAAGTCCGACCCCAACGCGCAGCCGTTCATCCCCGCGAAGTGGGAGTGGGACTTCGGCGACGGGGAGACCGCGACGACCACGACGCCGCTGGCCGTCCACAACTACGACGGTCGCTCGCAGGACACGTACGTCACCGACTACCTCGTCAAGGTGACGATATCGGACGCTGGCGGCAGCAAGATCGTGGGCAGGCGCGCGTTGGAGCTGCACAACCCGGCGTTCGAGAACCTCGAGTACAACAGAGTCGTCGTGCTCTTCACGGAGATGACGCCGAGGTTTCCGCAGCTCGATGACCGCGGCGTGGTGACCCAGACCGCGCGAGTATGGCATTATCGCCCGGACTCGGTGCTCATCACGAACATCAAGGTCATGCGATACCAGAACGGGGCGCAGGACTACACGCTCGAGACCGGCAACGTGGAGCAGATCCTGGGAACGCCGCGGATCCCCCCGGGCCGCGGCATCGAGACGACCTTGCATTTCGACGCCGCCAGGGACAGCAAGGTCGATTATGTCACCTACTGGCTCGAGGGGGTCAGCGCGGAGGGGTTCCCGGTACGGGGCAACATCACGCTCATGCGCCCACCGAGCAAGCCCACCAAGGACAACTCGCAGCCC
>Ga0209018_1001507_pt1 | contig 18483 bp, 14 predicted proteins | sample YNPBryBLVA2012_FD_185814 | JGI IMG/M metagenome (GOLD analysis project Ga0209018, IMG submission 185814) | Anoxygenic and chlorotrophic microbial mat microbial communities from Yellowstone National Park, USA - YNP Bryant BLVA 2012 (SPAdes)... ...
CCGACCATGATCGCTCGCGTCCTCGTCAAGTCGCCAACTTCCGATCACGCTTCGCCTCCCGCATCAGGAGGGCAGTCTGAGGTGCTAACGGCGATGACCTCCGGGGATGGTGGCGGTTCCAGCCGGGGCCTTCACGATGGGGGCAGACGACGGCTCCGACGCGGAGAAGCCCGCCCACAAAGTTGGGATCAGCAAGCCGTTCTTCATCGACAAGACGGAGGTGACCGTCGCCGCCTACAAGGCTTGCGTTGATGCTGGGAAATGCACGGTTCCCAGCGTTCACCGTCCTGACATCGCCGAGGACGAGGTCCTGAAGTTCGCTCCCATGTGCAACTACGGGACGCCCGGACGTAATGACCATCCCGTCAACTGTGTCGATCTTGGGCAAGCAGCGGCCTACTGCGATTTCATCGGGAAACGGCTCCCCACTGAGGCCGAGTGGGAGTACGCGGCGAGGGGCACGGACGGGAGAAAGTACCCCTGGGGCAACGACGAACTGTGATGCGAACGTGCTGTTGTCTCGGGCTGCACGAAGCCCCCTTCGGGGAAGGTCGGGACGATGGAGGTTGGATCGTTCCCAGCCTCAAAGTCGCCCTTCGGTGCGTTGGACATGGCGGGCAACGTCTGGGAATGGGTGTGGGACGGCTACGATCCGAAAGCCTACGCATCCCACGCCGCTTCTGATCCCGCCGTGGACCCTGGAGGTCGTTACGGAATTCTCCGAGGGGGGTCTTGGGACTTCGCCGCGACACGCCTGACCACGACATTCCGCCAGAAGTTCGAGGCCAAGGCCGGGCACGTCAGCACAGGATTTCGCTGCGTACAGGGGGGCACCGAGCGAACGGCGATCAAGGCCACAGCGACAACGACGCCGACTCCCGGAGCTGGGAACACGATGCGATTCAAGTGCCCCGATGGGAGCACCCCCGCAGTCGTCAGGACTGGCTGCATGTGCGGGAGCGTGATTCACAACCCATGCAAGATCGGGGGGCTTCACCCCACGCTCGAAGGCGCCACCTGCGTTTTCCATTGCCCGGATCCGAACCTGAAGCGTCCGAAGCCGACGACCGCGACGGAGGCTTGTGAACAGAAGTGCAATGAGGAGACCGCCTATCGGTTCATGGGTCAGTGCCAGATGCAGTGCGAAGAGGAAGCCAAGTGAGCTGCATTTCCTCGTCTGCTGGCTCGTAGTACCCGTGTGAAACACCGCCTACCGCACCCCCACGACGCCCACCGCCACGCCCTCTACGGGTATGACCCCCATCGAAGGGGCTACTGGGCCGAGATCTACGAGGAGCCCCATACCCGACACAGCTACGCCCCCGTGGTCGATGAGGTCGTCGAGATAGCGGTGAGGGGCGGGGTAGTCGGCAGGTACGATGCCTTGTCAGCTTGCTGCGTGGACGATGACCCGCTGAGGGGGCTCCTGGTGTTCTTGGGGGAGGCTGGGTTCTTCGTCGATGTGGATGTCCACCACGTCCTCGAAGCGGTCCGCAGGCACTGGGTCGAGGCTCTCCCCGAGCGGTACGCCTTGGTGGCTGAGGTCGTCTCGAACCTCGATCTGGCAGGGGGGTGACGATTTCGGTGAGCCAACTGAATTTCGCTCGGTCCCTCGCGTAGTACGGGAGTGAACCCAACCACCCCAGTTCGGAAAGACGCCGTTCGAACGGTGTAGGTCTGGGGATGCAGCCTCAGAGCACGAACCAGTCTTTTTCAGGCCGTTGTGCTTCAGGGGCCGGGGATGTGGCGGGAGACGTGCCGCAGGAAGGGAGCGATCCGTGGATCCAATGAGTGCGCTGTGGGCAGGGTACGAGGACGACGTGGGGCTTGACCCAGACCACGTCCCCACCGATGAAGAAATCGAGGCGATCCCCGACGACCGAAGCCCGAACTGGTTCTGGGAACGGGTGCGCCAGACGGCGAACTTGGTCGTCTGGAGGCACATCCAAGCTGAGCAAGCCCCGCACAGCGCCACGCTGAAAGCGGCGAAAGCCCTCACTCCTGGCGACTCCAAGCTCCGCATCGTGTCGAACGGACGGGGCATCCCCGAGTTGCTGGAGTGGCTGCAATCGGCTGGCCTGGGCAGCCCTTCGAACACCAACACGTACATCAACATCGACGAGCTGCCGTACTTGCTCACCCCCCAGGAGGTCGCAGGTCTTCTCCGCACAACCGTGGGTGCGATCTACGCCCGGGTTGAACGCGGCCAAATGCCCGGCCTGGTGCGACAGGGGCGCAAGCTGCTCTTCCATCGTGATGCGGTTCGTCGAGTCCTGGATCGGCTCGGTTCGGGGAAAGGGGGCGCCAAATGACGGTCCGAGTGCGTCCCTGGACAAAACGCGGGAAGTCCGGCTGGGAGGTCGATATCTCCTTCTTGTGGCCTGACGGCACCCGCTACCGCGAACGGAAGAAGGCTCCAGTGACGTCGGAGTCGGCAGCTCGTCGATGGGGCCAGCAACGCGAGACCCATCTGATGAGCGAGGGCAAGAGCGCTCTGGAAAGCGAGCCCGAGCCAACCGTTCAACCTGAACCGAGTCCGGTGCCGACCTTGGACGAATTTGCCCCGAGTTTCATCCGTGGGCACGCCAAGGCGAAGCAGCAAAAGCAATCAGGAATCGACGCCAAGGAAAGCATCCTCAAGCACCACCTGGTCCCCGCTTTGGGCCACAAGCGTCTCGACGAGATCACCGACGAAGACGTCGCCTTGCTGCTTGCCACCTTCGCGGAGGGCATCCCCGATGGGCACGGCGGCTTCAGGATCAAGCTCACCGCCAAGGTCAAGACCATCAACAACCGGTTGACGGTTCTTGCGAAGCTGCTGCGAGTGGCAGTGGAGTGGAAGAAGATTCCGGCCATGCCCTGCACCGTCAAGTTGCTCAAGGTGCCGGAGGAGGAGTTGACGTTCTACGAGCAGGACATCTACGACCGGCTCGTGGATGCCGCCGCGAAGGTTGACCCCCGTGCCCACGTCATCGTCTTGCTCGGAGGCGATGCGGGACTGCGCCGGGGCGAGATCATCGGCCTGTTCCAGACCGACGTCGACTTCGCACGCCACCAGCTCACCGTGCAGCGCAGCTCCTACCAAGGGAAGCTCGGCCCCACGAAGAGCAAGAAAAACCGCACCGTCCCCATGACCAAGGCCCTGGAAGCGGCACTGAAGGCTCTACGCCACCTTCGAGGCGAGCGTGTTTTGTATCGGGACGACGGCACTCCGCTGACCCCCAAGAAGATCCGGATGTGGATGCAGCAGGTTGAGCGTCGTGCGGGGCTCCCACAAACCGGAGCCGTCCACATCTTACGTCACAGCTTCTGCTCGCATCTTGCCATGCGTGGTGCTCCCGCTCGCGTCATTCAGGAATTGGCTGGGCACACGGAGTTGAGCACGACGCTCCGCTACATGCACCTGGCGAAGGGAGCGAAACATGCGGCCATCGAGTTGCTGGACGCGGCTCGTAATGAACTGCCCAACGTGGCCCCCGTCGAATCCACCGAAGGCGGTTCACGCCCGTCCTAGCACCAACGCGGCAACGGCTTGGTCGCCGTCCATCGGCAGCAGCGTGATCGCCGCCTCGTACATTCGGAATCCGAGCGGCAGCGGATCGTCATTCTGCTTGAGCATGAAAAGCAGCGGCCTTCGGCGCTGACTCCAGAGCCTCCACGCCGTATCGAGTTCACACATCATCCACGTCGAACTCGTGTACCCGTCAGTGACCACCGCCACGAAAGCGTCCACACCTTCGACGGCAACGTTGCAGCCGTGTCTGTACCAGTCCGGCCAACGAGGATCGTCGCCAAGCGCAGGGTTCAAGGGAGAGCCGGTCACGAGCTGGTCGGCTGCCCGCAATGCTCGCAGCAACGCGACCACTCTTGGGTGGGCCGAGTTCACGGTGGAGAGGAAGACTCGCGTGGCAGCCCCGCCAAACGTGCCTACGCCCCGCTCACCAGTCGTGGAGACATACTGGAGACGGGGCGTGCAGCACCTGCAAGTTGTTGAAATTACAGTGGAGGCGCCGGGAATCGAACCCGGGTCCGAAGGCTTGTCCTCCGAGCTTCCTACGCGCATAGTCGGTGTTTCGTATCGCTCGGTTCGCGCCCACCGACAGGCCCTCTCCAAGCTAGCCGCTCCTGGACTTTCGCTTTCGCCTCCAAGCAGCCCTGAGGCTCAGCTATCCGGTTCGTTGACGCCCTTCCAGGAGCACCGGAGAGCTCCTGGTCGGACGGCTAGCTGTTTTTCAGGCAGCCAGCGCGAGCGAGTTATCGTTCGCGGTTCTTTTCGCTCGAGGGATTTACGTGGTCCCTAGCACCCACGGTCGCGCAGCTCGAATTCCAAACACCCCCGTCGAGACCGATCGCCCCCGAACGAGGAACGCTCCAAGTCTAGCCCCAGGCTTCCCGGAGTCAACCCGCCTCCCGCACCGCTTCCCCTCCCCGCTCGCCCAGCCTAACCTTGCCCCCAGTGGAAACCGGCGTCCGCAGGATCATCGTCGCCTTCGCCATCCTCTTGGCCGTCATCGGTTCGGCCACCGTCGGCTTCGCCATCCTCGGCCACGGCACATGGTCCCTCGAAGAGGCCGTCTACTTCGCCCTCATCACCGTCTCCACCGTCGGGTACGGCGAGATGCACGACCTGGACACCATCCGAGGAGCCCGCGTCCTCACCGGCTTTCTCATCGTCTTCGGATCCGGCGCCCTCGTCTACTTCCAGTCCAACATCACCGCCACCCTCGTCGAAGGACGCCTCGGTCATGCTCTCCGGAGAAAGCGCATGTTCAACAAGATCAAAGCACTGCGCGGTCACGTCCTCGTCGCCGGCGTCGGCTCCACCGGAAAGCACGTCGTCGAAGAGCTGTTCACCATCAGCAAGCCCTTCGTCGCCATCGACTCCGACCTCGAGAAACTCGAGCGCGTCAACCGCGAAATCTGCGGCGGTTCCATGCTGTTCGTCCACGGCGACGCCACCCAGGACCAGACCCTCGTCGACTGCAACATCGCGTACGCCTCCGGTGTCATCGCCGCCCTGCCCACCGACCGCGAGAACTTGTATGTCACGCTCTCCGCACGAAGCCTCAACCCCAAGACCCGCATCGTCGCCAAAGTCATCGAGGCCGAAGCCGCGCGCAAGATGGTCATCGCAGGCGCCAACGCCACGGTCAGCCCCAACATCATCGGCGGCCAGCGCCTCGCCTCCGAGCTCGTTCGCCCCGAAGTCATGCAGTTCCTCGACCAGATGCTCCGTGACAAGGACCGTAACCTGCGCCTCGAAGAGCTGCCTATCCCCGCCGACTCCTCCTTCGCTGGCCTGTCTCTGCGCAAGGCCCCCATCCGCAGCTCCGCCAACGTGCTCGTCATTGCCGTCCGTGACGCCCAGGGCACCTTCCTCTACAATCCCGGCCCCGACTTCGAGCTGACCGCAGGCTCGGTGCTCATCGTGCTCGGCGAAACGCCCGAGGTCCGCAAGCTTCGCGAGCTGGTCCGCAACAGCTCCCAGACCGCCATGGCCGAACCCCCGCCCCGCTATACCCGCGTCTGACGACCGGACCGGCGCGCCTCCCTGCTCCTGCGTCTCCCCTCACTTGCGCAGCTTCTCGCGCCCCACCCGCACCTTCAGCGTCTCAGCCCCCCGTTGTACCTCCAGCAGCACCTCCCTGCGTTCCGGCCCGGTCAGCCTCCGCTGCGCGTCCAGCACCGACGACGGTATCACGCCGTCGATGCGCACGATCAGGTCCCCGGTCTTCAGGCCCGCGCGATCCGCACCGCTCCCTGCAACCACCGACGCCACCAGCACCCCCGCAGCGCTCCCTGTTGCCTCGCGCAAGGTGATGGGCACGCTAGCCTTCACAACCGGCCCCCCCTGCTCCGCTTTCTTCTCGATGCATACGCGCACCCTCGTGGTCGTGCGATCGGCCCGCACCGCGATCTTCTCTTCCTTGCCCCTGCCCACCCCGGGCGCGTACGCCTCCACCGTGACCTCGCCTTCCGGCAACCCACGCAGCGTGAACCTGCCCTTGGCGTCGGTCACCACCACGCCAGGCGGCAAAGGGCCCACGGGCAGGTATTCCGGAACCTGGTCCTTCGCCACGCGCGCCCCCGCCACCGGGTCGCCCCGGTCGTCGACTACCTCGCCCTCGATGATGCCAGCTCGCTCCAGGTCGATCCGGTCCAGCTCCACCACCCCGCTCGAACCGCCCTCACGCTCAATGCGCAGCGTTTTCTCCACCGCCACGTAGTCGTCGTGGTCGACACGCACACGCAGCTCGCCGGCCTCGAGGTCGCTCAACTCGTACTCGCCCTTGTCGTTCGTCACCAGGCGCTGCATACCCGTCCGCAGGAACACCGTGACCCGCGCGCCTTCCACCCGATCGCGCCCCCCGCGTGCCACGACCGTGCCTCGCACACGCAGCCCCGGCCGAAGCTCCACCGTCACATCCTTTGGCGCTGCCTCGAACGTCTTGACCACCGTCGCGTACCCCGGTGCGCTCACCTCCATGCGAAGCGCAATCCCGGACCCATCCTCCACATGCGCCGTGCCGTCGGCCCTGGTGAAGGTCGTCCGACGCAGTGTGACGTCCGACGCCAGCGAGATGGCTGTCACCTGCGCCGCATCGACCGGATAGCCGCGGTCGTCACGGACCGTCACAGCGATCGGATCGCGGCTTCGTTGCAGCACAATCTCGAGCTCCTTGCGCTCGTCTGGCCCAACTTCCAGCTTGTCTTCGTACGCGATCCGATCCGGCGCCTCAGGCGGCGAGGCTGTGATCAGCAGATCCCTTGGGACCGCCGAGAACACGAAGGATCCGTCATCAGCCGTAATGGTGGTCCGGTCCGACGACCCATCGCGCGCTGAGATCCGCACCAACGCACCTGGAATCGGATAGCGCCGGTCATCGAGCACCACGCCCTCGATGGTGCCGCCCGCGACCAGCACAACGTGAATGCGGGCCTCTGCACCAGCACTGAGCGTCACGGCGTCAGACACAGTCTCGACGTACGCCGGATGACGCACGATGACGCCGACGCGCCCGGGTGGGACAGGCCCGATGGAGAACTCGCCGTTGCGGTCGGTGACCCACGGCACGGTGCTGCCAGGTGTCGTGGTCATGCCAGTGCTTTGCCCGTGAGGGATAGGGGGGATCGGACCCGGCATCACGCCGAGCTCGCCGGCGGGAATCAAGGCTGGCGGTCCGGGCAGAGCCCACGCAAAGTGAGCTTGCCGGAAGGACTGCGTCGAGGGCGTCTCGGAAATCGGTTGGCCGGACAGGTCGGTCCCCACAACCTCGAGGGTGGCGCCTGCCACCGGGAATCCGCGATGGTCGACCACGTCGCCAACGAGCCGTCCCGCCTTGACCATCACAATCCGCGCAGCGTTCTCTTGCGCGCCCACCCGCACGGCGCCGGGACTCACATACCCCTCGGCCCGGGCCGACGCCGTCAACTCGCTGGCCGCGAAGGGACCGAGCGTCACCATGCCGTCCGGTCCGGTGCGTCCTTGCTTCGGAAACGACGATAGCCCGCCCTCGGCAAGCACCACGTCAGCATCGGGCACGCCGGGAGCGTCATCGTGGGCGCCCGCCACGACGTGCACCACGACCCGTCGCCCTTGCCGCAACGTGATCAGAACCTTGGTCTGCTCGCCGTTCTTCACCTCGATACCGCTGATGACGTCCGAAAGCAGATCGCCGCGCTCGGCGCGCATGTCGTAGGTACCGGAGGGCAGCCCGGCGATGGTGCTCCTGCCGAATGCCGTGGTCTGGGTTTGCCGTGCGGGCCACAGAGTTGGACTCGACAGCAGCACGGTGGAAAGCGGTGCCGGCGATCCGTCTTCGAGAATGACGCGCACCAGCACCGAGCCCAGGCGCCGCAAGCCCACCTCGAGGGGTCCGCCCGAAGGCATCAGCCCGCTTCGCGTGAACGGCTCGTAGCCATCGGCATGGATCTCCGCGGCGTAGGGCGGCGCACACAACCTGCGAAGCTCCAGCTTGCCTTCCTCGTCGGTCTCTCCCACGAAGGGCAGCGGATCGCTGCATCGAAGGGTCACTCGGGCGCCGGCCACCCCCTGCCGGTCGTCGTCGCGGACCACGACCGAAAGCCGATGCTCGTCCCGCGACACCACCTCCACCAGGCGTTGCTCGGCTCCCACGACGACTTGCGTCGACGCGCGCGCGCGACCGTCGGCATCGACCAGAACCCACGACTCCCCACGGGGCAAGCCGGTGAAGGCGGCCCGCCCATTCTCGGTGGTCTGCGCGAAGCCCGCCAGGTAGGCCCGCCGGTCGCGGATCCACAACACGGTCACCCGCGCGCCAACGACCGGCGTCCGTGATGGGTTGCGCACGTCGACAAGCAGCTTGCCGTCTCGTTCATGCACGGCGTCGGGTACGGCGGGCGCCACGACCTCCTGCACCACGAGGCGCACGAATGCCGTGTCGGAAAGCGAAGCGACGAACAGCACGCACACGGCCGCCGCGATGGCGATGAGCGTTCGATGCACCGTTCGTAGCTGCACGCAGCAACCATAACACCCGCTGCGATCGGCGGCGGAGCAGACAGGGGCGGGTCCTGCTGGCGGGGCCGGCATCGACCGTCGGGCCGGTCCGACGGTGCAAGCACCCAACACGCGCATCGCTTCCCAGCGACTGCGACAACGGACGCGCATCCCATGCTACGCTGCATGGTGATGGCCCCCTTCCGGTCGTTGGCTGCATGGTGCCTGGCGCTCGCGGCGTGCTCTTCCGATGATCGGGCAGCCGGCATCTCGGAGCGGCCCGTGGGGTTCGACGGTGGCAACGACGGCCCGATGGTGTTCGACGCACCTGGCGGCGAGCATGCGCCACCCCCTCCGGATGCCGAAGGCTACTGCGGCAATGAGTTCTTCCAGGTCGTGCAGGAGCCGCCCAACCTGTACTTCGTGATCGACCGGTCTGGCAGCATGAACGAATCGGTCGAGCCACCGTCGTCCACCACGCGCTACTCGGCGGTGCGCGCGGCGTGCGTGCATGTCGTCCGCCAGATCGGGAGCCGGGCGAATTTCGGTGCCGCCGTGTTCCCCGGCTCGCCGTATGCAGATGAATGCAGCACGGGAATCGAAGTGTTTCCCACGCGACCTGGCGACCCGCCAGGCACACCCAACGGCCCCGTCGCCAACGCGTTTGCAGCCGCCACCAACGTCGAGCCCTTGGGCGGCACGCCCATCGCCGCAACGCTCGCCTACGTGCTGCCGATCGTGTCCTCGTTGACGGGCAAGACCGCGATCGTGCTCGCCACCGACGGCGGGCCGAATTGCAACCCCGCCGTGGCTTGCGGAATCCAGGACTGCATCTGGAACATCGAGCACGAGCAGATCCTTGGAATGGCTTGCGACGAGACCTACAATTGCTGCGACCAGGCCAACACCGATTCCGGCAACCTCGGATGTCTCGACGCTGCGGCGACGATCGCGGCCGTGCAGGCACTCCGCGACGCGGGCATTCGAACCTATGTCGTGGGCATCCCCGGCAGCGGCCCGTACGCCGACCTGCTCGATCAACTCGCAATCATCGGCGGTAGCGCGCGCCCCGACAGCCCGCGGTACTACCGCGTCGACGACATCTCCACCCTGCAGGACACGCTCTCGCAAATCGGTGACAAGGCGCTTGTCACCTGCCAGTTCCAGCTCAGCCAGCCACCCCCGGATCCTGACTTCGTCAACGTGTATCTCGACGCTACGCTGCTGCCCTACGACGAGATGAACGGCTGGTCCTGGATCGACGACACGAGGATTCAGCTCAACGGTGAAGCCTGTGCAAAGCTCGAGCGAGGCGAGGCCGCACAGGTGCAAGTCGTGGCCGGATGCCCCACGCAGCAGCCACGATGACACACTCCGCACCGGTCCCTCCATCCAGGGTGCTCGCGCTGGTCCTGGCCAGCGGACGGGGTACGCGCATGGGCGGACCGAAAGCGATGCTCTGCTGGGATCGCGATCGCGGCGAGACGCTGGTCGAAGCGCACGTGCGGGTGCGCAGGGCCGAGTGTGGACGGGTCGTGGTCGTGACACGACACGAGTTGGTGTCTCGCATCCTCGCGCGCTGCGCCATCCACCTGGTCGAGTCTTACGAGCCCGACGAGGTCGGTCCGGCAGGATCCATCGCGGCAGCGTGCTCGACCCGCGCCCTGGATGGTGTCGACGTCGTGGTGGTCACGCCGGTGGATGTGCCTCCGGTGCGGTCCGAAACCGTTGGGAAGCTGCTGGCAGCGGTGGCGGATGGCGCCGACGCGGCGCGGCCGGTCCACAGCGGCCGACGGGGTCATCCCGTGGCGGTGCGTGCGCACGTCCTCGTCGACGTCTACGGTACGATCGCACGCCCTCCTCTGCGAGATGTGCTGCGGTCACTCGGCCGACGATGTGTCGACGTCGCCGTAGACGATGCCGACGTCAACGCGGACCTGGATACCCCCGAAGCCTTCGAGGCGCGCACCGGGATTGCGCCGAGGTTCCTGTGAACCGACCTGTTTCACGGACCGGATCGCCTTGGTCCGGCCGTGTATCGACCGAGTCCCTCGTGACGCAACCCGTGCGACTGTGACATCCTCCCGCCGTGCCCGCTCCTCTCTTGATACGCCCCGGCGCCCGGTACGAATGCCACGGCGACGGTACCTGCTGCACTACCATCCACCTGCTCGGCCCGGTGTCGCGCGCGGAAGCGCAGTCGGTCCGCATTGCCGCCGGCATCGTCTACCCATCGCGGAACAGACCGGCGATCGAATGGCACGACGGCATCCAGGGGTTGGTCATCGCGCCCGACGACAGCCGTTGCATGTTTCTCGACGGCAGCGCGAGGTGTCGCCTGCATGCACGGCTGGGAGAACACGAGAAGCCGGCGGTGTGCCGCCACTTCCCTCTCGGCTCCACGGCGACGGACGCAGGCGTGCGCGTGACGCTGTCGCACCGCTGCCCGTGCGTGTCCATCGGTGTCAGCAAGCCGCTCGACGAGAAGCGCGCGCGCGCGGTGCTCGCCTCGCCTGGCTCCGGCCGCATCGTGCCGTCGAATCGGGCCGAGGGTCTGGTGCCGTGGCGGGCGCGGCGCACGGTCGACATCGACACCTATCAGGCGTGGGAGAAGGGCTGGCTCGACAAGCTCGACCGCGCCGACGGACCGCCTCTTGAAAGTCTCCTGAAGCTTCCTGGCGGAGATCGACTCCCCAGGCTCCAAGCGACCACCTGGAAGGAGGTCGGACGACGGTTGGCGAAGTGGGCCGCCGACGAGGACGAAAACGACGGGTTCTTCTGCACCATCCGGTGGGTGGAGCGCGCCCTGGCCGGCGACACGAACGGTGCGTTGCCGCGACGCCCCTGGTCCTGGACGTTCGATCGCACGGCTCGGCGCGCCGGGCAGACGACGCCCCTGCGCAAGATCTACGGGAGCTGGCTTGCAGACGACCTGTGGAGCATGACGTGGGCGATTGGCGGCACGCTGTACCGTGCCATGGCGGACTGGGGGGCGCGCTTCACGATCGCCAAGCGCATCGCAGCGCGTCTGGAGCGCATCGGAATCCGACCAGACCTGGCCGCGGCCGAGGCGATCATGATGGTCGACGTGCTCGGCGCAGCCGACTCGTGGGTGTGGGCTCGCCGCCGCCTCGTGGAACCACCCCTCGGCACATTCTGATGCACGCCTGCCGTCGGGACGGTGTCTGGCTTGACGACAGCGGCGCGGCTCTGCGAAAGCAGAAGGGTGCTGAACCGAACACATCTGCTCAGGTTGATCGTGGTGGGAATCCTTGCCGGAACGCCGGCCATCACTGGCTGCGCCGCCAGCAACGGTGATCGCGTGCGTTCCACTGGGGAGGATCCACAGGCTGCCCAGAACGAAGCAAACGCCAAGAAAGCGCTGCGCTACGCCAAGAACACCGACACGGTCTCCGCCTACCAGGACATCATCAAGCGGTACCCCGGCACCGAGGCGGCCGGCCAGGCGCAGCTCGAGATCGCACGCCTGCACGAGGTCATGGCGCGGCAGGCGCTCGGCAAGCGCGACCTGAAAGCAGCACGGCGATTCGCCATGGAAGCGCGCAACAACGGCGACACGACCATCGGCCAGCTCGCCGACGCAGTCCTGGCTCAGATCGACCGCGCCGAAGCGCGTGAGACGGGAAAGGTTGTGGAGCAAACGCTGAGCAAGGATCCGAACCTCGACGGCTGCATGGCTGCCATGGCCGCCACCGCCGATGCCCTCGGAGAGCAGCCGTCGGACCTGCTCGTTCGCGAGGTCCGCGAGAAGACGCTCCAGCAGATCTCCGGCTGCGTGGACCGCGCTGTGCGGGCTGCAAGCGAAGCCGGATCCTACGCCGCCGTTCGCAAGGTGCTCGACGATCCCAAGGCCAAGAAGGCCCTCGGCGACAAGACCTGGTTCGCGTTCGTCACCATGCTCAACGAGGCCGTGGTCGCCGCGATGCGCACGGCAGTGCAGGCAGACATCGACGCCCGCAAGTGGGAGAGCGCGTTCGAGACGATCAAGAGGTGGGGATCGGACGGCCGGGCCGCACAGCCCCAGGTCGAGCTCGCGATCCAGGCTGCGCGTGACGCGATCACCAAAGACCTGCTCGCGCGCGGAAGAGCCGAGGTCGGCGGACGCAACCCGGCGCCCGTCGTCGCTGACATCGATCGGGCCTTGAAGCTGTTCGAAGGGCTCAACGTCAGCGAGGAGCTGACCACACTGCGACGGCAGCTCGCTGTCTGGTCCGAGTGCAAGAGGATCGCGTGCACCGCCATGACTCGCCCCACGCCAGGTTGGAACTTCGGCGCCACCAGGCTCTTGCCGGCCGACGCCCCCTCCGCAACCGCCATCGAGACCTTCGCCAACGGCACCAAGTTCTGGGTGCTCGCGCGCGGACGCGGGCTTGCGCTGATCTCAAAGCAGGAGCCGGCGTCGGTCAGCTCCTGGGCGGACCGCATCGCTGCCGCGTCGGGCTGGATCGATGCCTCCACGGTCAAGGCAGAAGACACGACGCAATGGCTGCCCGTGGGCCAGGCGCTCGTCGATGTGCGCGTGTGGCTCCCCACCGGCCGGGCGGACAAGCTCTACCTGCTCGGCGTGGTCAAAGCCGTGCAGGGCGACAAGGTCACCGTGCAAAAGATCGCCGATGGCGAGAGCGTGACCGTCAAACGCACGGACCTTCGGAGCGGCGTCTTGGCCTCTGGCGCCAAGGTGCTCGCGTTCTGCCGCGACGAGCTCACGCCCGTGGAGGCGAGGCTCGACGCGATCGTGGAGCATCGCGGGGGCACGCCCACGGCCCGGGTAGTGTGCCTGACCGACGACGGCAAGGACGACAAGACGCGCGACGAGGTGCTGGGGTCGCTTCGTGCCAGGCCCGAGTGGCTCCCCGCGCGAAAACCCTAGCCATACCCTGCGCACCCCGAGGGCAGACGTACGAAGCCCCTGCCGGTCCAAAGACGCTTCCGCACGACGACGTGACCTGTCACCATCGAGGACGGCGGCAGGCAGACGCCAAGCCGCGGGCTTCAAGTCCCCTGCCTCATCGACAGCATGCCGGAGGATGCAGCACCCGCATGGCCCCAAGCCCCCTTGGAGTGCGTCTCCGAGTTGCGGCCTGCCGAGCGTGACCGCACATCGCACGCGCGCAGCACTACTGCGCCGCGGCCGAGGAGATCCCGAGCAGCGCCAGGTAGGTGGCGCGGACGTCGTGCGTGATCGCGCGGTATTGCTCCAGAAGCTGGGTCGACGACGTTCGGCCGCTCTGGTCGCGAAACCCCATGCGCCTCGCCAGAGGCTGCAGCCCAGGAGCGTCGCGCTCGATCAGGTGAATCGATGTCCCATGCACCACGTGAAGCCGTTGTTCGAGCTTTCGTAGGAACTCGTAGCCGACCCGGAGGGTGGCGGCGTGCTGCGTGCTCAAGTAGCCGTGTCGCTCGAGCGCGTCGATCGCCTCCGTCGTGTGCTGCACCCACAGGCGGTGGTCCTCACCGTGCCGCATCTGCAGCACCTGGACGGCAAACTCGATGTCGAGCAGGCCGCCCCGGCCCAGCTTCAGGTCATACCGGTCACCGCGCTCGCCGCTCAGCTCGCGTTCCATGCGCAGGCGCAGTCGATGGGTTTCCTGAGGGTCGGGTCCACCCATCTCGAAGGCAGCGTGCTGGGCAATTCGCATCACGCGCCGCGCCAGGTCCATGTCACCCGCGCAAGCGCGAGCACGCACCAGGGTCTGGCGCTCCCACGCCGCCGCACCCCCGCGCGACGGCACCGTCTGCAGGTCCTCGGTCAGCCCATGATAGCGGGCAAAAGCGCCGATCGACGTCACGAGCACCCCCTGCGATCCCGACGGCCGCAGGCGCGTATCGAGTTCATAGCCCGGGCCGGCCTCGTGCGGGGCCGACAGCGCGCGGATCGTGCGCTGTGCCTGGCGGGAACGGACCTTGATCGCGTCGTCCGGGTCGTCGCTCGTTTGCGGGTCGAACACGAACAGGACGTCGAGGTCCGATGCGTAGCCCATCTCCCGCCCACCCAGCTTGCCGACCGCGATCACGCACAGCCCTCGGACGGCGTCCAGTCCCCCGCATGCACAGCGGAGAGCCACCTCGAGCGCTCCTTCCGCCGCCGCGGTCAGCACGCTACAAACATCCCGAACGGCGACCTCGCCCGCCAGATCAGCCAGCGCCACCTCGGTCATCACCCGCAGCCGGGCTCGCCGCACGGCGCCTGCCACCGTGTCGAGGTCGTCCGGCGGCTCGTTCTGCGCCTGCTCGATCTCACGCAACACCGCCTGGCGGGCGGCCTCCACGCTGGGCATCCCACGGGAGAACAGGAGCTGGTCCGCGATGTCCGTGCGCGCCGTCGCCAGTTCTCCGAGGAAGCGGGACGCGCCGAGCGCCGTGATGAAGCGCCGCGCAGCCCGCTGGTTGCTTCCAAGCAGAGACGCATACACGGCGGGCGATCGGCGTCGTGCCAGGAACGCGCGCAGGTAGTGCGCGGCTTGCTCCGGGTCTGCACTGTCGAACAGCGCATCCAGAACAGCTTCCACGCGTCCGGGACAGTCTCGCGCCTGCTGTCCGAGAAGCCCATCGGGGCGCCGTGCCAACAGCAGCAGGTCCTGTGCAATCCCGGAAGCCGCTCCCGTCCCTTCGACGCCTGCCATCACAGCTTGCACACGGTCCGGATCATCGGCTTCGAGCGCGGCGATGAGCGCAGCCCATCGCGTCGTACGCACGGTCTCCGCGGTCAATCCCGCCACGCACGACGACACCCATGCGCGTGTCTGGCGCAAGCGATCGTCGAGTTGGTCGACATGGTCGAAGCCCAGCGCGCGCGCCGCGCGTTCTCGCTCGGCCCGTTGCGATGGCACCTGGTGTGTCTGCAGCCCGGAGGCGTTCTGCACGAAATGTTCGGCGCGGCGTAGCAGCACATAGGCCTGGTCGAGCCCGTCGGCTTCCTTGTCGGTGACGAAACCGCCCGCCCGAAGGCGCCGCAGGGCCTGAAGCGTGTTGCGAACGCGCAAGGCTGGATCCTGGCCTCCCCAGATGAGCTGCAGCGCCTGCACGAACATCTCGAGATCCCGGATCCCGCCGGGTGCGTGCTTCAGGTCGAGGTCGGGGTCCGCACCGAGTTCCGCTCGCGCACGGGCCGCCAAATCCATGAGCTGTACCGCCACGCCTGGATCGACACCCCGACGGAACACGAACGGGCCGAGTTCCGCCAGCAGCGCCTCCCCAAGGTCCACGTCGCCTGCCACGGCCGACGCGCGCAGAAGCACCGCACGCTCCCACGTCCTCCCCCACGTCTCGTAGTACCGCAGCATCGCGGCAGCTGAGTTCGCAACCGGCCCGCGCGCCCCTTCCGGACGCAAGCGCAGATCGACCCGCCAGGCGAAGCCGTCTTCGGTCACCTGGTCGAGCAGCGACACGAGCCGTCGCGCCACCCGCGACCAGTAGTCGTGCAGGTCGATGCCCTCGGACGTGCCTCCCGTGCTCTGACCGTCGTCGGTATCGTAAACGAACACGAGGTCGATGTCGGAACCGGCGTTGAGTTCCCCGCCGCCGAGCTTGCCCATGCCGAGCACGACGAACGTCGACGGCGTACCATCGTGCGCACATGCTTGCCCGAAGCGTCGGCTGACGGCGTGCACGGCGCATTGCAGCGCGAACTCGATGGTGGCGGCGGCGAGGTCGGACAGAGCGCGTGCGGTGGTTTCGAAAGGGACTCCTCCCAGGCCGGTCGGCAGAAGCTCGCGCAGCGCGATGTGGAGCCGGTGCTGGCGGGCGGCACGCCGGACGGCGCGGGCGACCTGGTCTTCGTCGTCAGGTGCGGCGCGGCGCCGAAGGTCTTGGAGAAAATGCTCCTTGCTCCAGCCCGGGTCTGGAGACGCGTCGAGCCACCGAGCAACCTGCTCTGCATCGGTTTCGAGACAGGGAATGGTGGCAGGATAGGCAGTCGAGGCCAGCACGGCCGTTGCGTACGCAAGGTCGCTCTGCCGCCAGCCGGCACAGCGTCGCGACATCTCGGCCGCAGCAGCGGCGTCGATGGACGCGGCAAGGTCGAGGAGCGCGTCGGCCCGCGTGCTCACGAGTCGGCCACCATGGGTCCGGTTTAGCCGAGCCGGAGCGGAGTCGGCAAGGGTCGATGCAGGATGGTGGCGAATCGAGAGGAGTGCGCTAGGGTCGCGGCATGCGCATTCTGTGCATGGCCGACATTCATGGGCACGCCGACGCTCTGGAGCAGGTGCTGGCCTTCGGCAAAGCGGAGCGGTGCACCAACGTGCTGGTCGCAGGCGACCTCTGCTTCCCCGGCCCGGATCCCCTGCGCACGTGGATGCTCCTGATGAACGCTCGTGCGGTCTGTGTGCGCGGCGTCGCCGACCTGGCCCTGGCAAGTGTGGACCCCGACACCTTGTCGCCGACCAACGACGCCGAAGCAGCTCGGGTCGCCTTGCTGCGCCGCACGCGCGCGGCCTTGGGCGACGTCATCCTGTCGCGGCTCGCTCGCCTCCCCACGACCTTCCGGATGACCTTGGAAGACGGCGGCGAGCTGTTGCTCGTCCACGGGTCGCCGGCAGACCCCACCACCCCGCTGACGCACGACATGAGCGACGACGAGATGCGCGCGCTCCTGGACGATGAGAGCGCGGACCTGATTATCTGTGGAGCGAGCCATGTGCCCTTCGACCGCGTGGTGGGCGTATCACGCATCGTGGGCGTCGGTTCCGTGGGCGAGTCGCCCTCGGGCCCGTTGGCCTACGCGGTCTTGCTCGAGACGTCCGGCGCGGGTGTGGAGGTCCGAAGGGTCGCCATCCCGTGGACCCAATCCGGCCGGGGTTGAGGCGTCTGATCCTGGCAGACCGGTGGCCAACTTGATCCTGTCAATCGCAAGAGGCTACACTTTCGCATCCGCGGCTTCGTGCCGCAGCAGCACGTACCGGACGCGCTTGACGGCCCGAACCTGGTTGGGTCCTCGTTTCGCTCGCCGTTCGCCGCCACTTGGACCAAGGTAGCGTATCGATGAAGATCAATTGCCAGTCATGCGGGGCCAAGTACACGATCGCGGACGAGAAGGTTCGCGGCAAGACCGTCAAGATACGTTGCAAGAAATGCGGAGCGGCGATCGTCGTCAGGGGCGGTGAAGCACCGCCCGATCACGGTGTCGACGAAGAAGAAGACGATGCAACCCGCGTGTACCCCCATGCGGACGGGCAACCCTCGTCGGCTGCGACCTCGATGGAGTGGACGCTCAACATGCCCGACGGGGACCAGCGAGCGGTCTCGGTCGAGGAGATTGGTCAGCTCTTCGCGTCCGGTGCGATCAACGGCGAAACCTATGCCTGGCGCGACGGCATGGCGGATTGGCAGCCGCTCAACCAGATTGCCGAGTTGGCGCCGGTGTTGGCCTCGCCGGTTCCGCGCCCGTCGGCGGCTCCTGCACCGGACCCGCGGCTGGCTGGCAAGCTGCTTGGCGGCAGAGAGGCCGGGCCTGCGCGTGTCGCGGCTCGACGCCCCGAGCGCGCCAAGGACCACGACCTGTTCGGCAGCGCACAAAACGCCGGCAGCGACGAAGAAATCGCCGCGCGAGCGGCGTCCTCCCCGTCGGCAGCCCCTGCACCCAAGCACACGTTCACCGCCGAACGCGGCGAGAACTCGGTGCTGTTCAGCGTCGAGGCGATCCGCGCAGCGGCTAAGCCTCAAACCAAGCGCCCTCCCGCCGACGACGACAAGGTCGACTTCAGCGCGATCGCATCCAACATCTCGCCCCCGATGGACACCTCGGCCGGCGGCGGCTACGACGAAGTGCTCAACAGCCCACCGAGCTTCCCGAGCTTCGGTGGACCGATGCTCGCCGCGCCCACGCTCCCCACAAGCATCGAACCCGAGCCTCCTCCACCGCCCGACCCTGCAGTCGCCGCCGCCGACGACCTGGCGATGGCGCCGGCAAGAAGCAACAAAAGGCTGGTCATCGGGCTGGCCGCCGCCGTTGGTGTTCTCGCGGTCATCGCCCTGGCTTTCGG
>Ga0209018_1001509_pt1 | contig 18447 bp, 17 predicted proteins | sample YNPBryBLVA2012_FD_185814 | JGI IMG/M metagenome (GOLD analysis project Ga0209018, IMG submission 185814) | Anoxygenic and chlorotrophic microbial mat microbial communities from Yellowstone National Park, USA - YNP Bryant BLVA 2012 (SPAdes)... ...
CCCGCCCCTGATTCCCTGCCGCGGTTACCAGCGGTTCTGCCGCCGTTGCCCGTAAGAGTTCGAGCGCCCCTGGCTGCGGCCGCCGGCTTCTCTCGGCCGCGCTTCGTTCACGTTCAGCGCGCGCCCGTTCACCGACGCTCCGTTCAGCCCTTCAATCGCACGATCCGCTTCCGCTGTATCGGCCATCTCCACGAACGCAAAGCCGCGGCTCCGTCCCGTGTCCCGGTCCGTGATGATCTGCACGCGATCCACGGTCCCATACTCTTCAAACCAGGAGCGCACGGTTGCCTCCGTGGCCCCGAAATCCAGGTTGCCAACAAAAATGTTCTTCAAAGGTTGTCTTCTTTCTGAATTTGACGGCAGGCTCAACGCGGCGGGATAGTCTCGGTCCGGTCCAGCGAAGCGATCAAATACCCTTCAAGGATACCACGCCCCCGTCCCTCACGCACGCCCGTCTGCCCTCCTTGCAAGCCCCGGCCCCGTTCTGCTACCAAAGATAAGAAGTCGGCCTGCTTGCTCTCGCATCGCCGATTGTCTACCGGCCCTGCCGCATCACCATGAAAAAGACAGGCAAGCCCAGCAAGGAATCCCGCCAGTCCGCCGCCCCGAAGTCTGCGCCCGCCAGGCCCCAGGCTGAGATCTTCGCCGACGCCATGCGCGCCTTCTGGGCATCCCAGTACGATCGCGCCATCGCCCTCTTCGAGCAAGCCGCCCAGGGCCGCGACCTCTCCATCGCCGAGTCCGCCCAGATGCACATCCGCATGTGCCGCCGCCGCATGGAGAGCGCAAAGCCCGAACTCAAGACGCCCGAACAACAGCACCTGTACGCCGTCAGCCTGATCAATGAGGAGCGCTTCCAGGACGCGCTCCCCTGGCTCCAGAAGGCGGTCTCCTCCGATCCCCGGCCGGACTACCAGTACACGCTCGCCCTCGCTCTCGGCCGGCTCGGCAATTTTCAGGAGGCCGCCGCCACCCTGCGCCAGGCCCTGGCCGCCGACAATGGCCTGCGCGCGTTCGCACGGTCGGATCCCGACTTCGCCCCTCTGCTCGATAATCCCCTGATCCGCGGAGTTCTCGATCCCTCCCCGTCCGCCTTCTAGGAGCTGCCCATGCCAGCCAGGAGCAGCCCTTCTCCACGGACAGGGCCTCCGGTCGATTGGGTTCATGATCCGCTCCGCATTTTCGCCATCGGCGGCGGTACCGGCCTGTCCACGCTTCTCAAGGGTCTGAAAAAGTTCGCCCATCAGGTTGGCGCAACCGCTCTGGAGCCTTACGTCGACATCACAGCCATGGTCACCGTCACCGACGACGGCGGCAGCAGCGGCCGCCTCCGCCGCGAGTTTGCCATGCTCCCTCCGGGTGATGTCCGCAACTGCATGGTCGCCCTCTCCGAAGACGAGGCCCTGCTGGCCCGGCTCTTTCAGTACCGCTTTTCCTCCGGCCGCGGTCTCAAGGGCCACAGCTTCGGCAATCTGTTTCTGACCGCACTTACCCAAATTACCGGTGACTTCGCGCGCGCCGTCGAGCTGAGTTCCGCCGTCCTCGCCATCGCGGGCCGAATCTTCCCCTCCACGCGGCAGAACGTCAGCCTGCGCGCGCACCTCGCCGATGGCCGGATCGTCGAAGGAGAAACCCGCATCAGCCGCAGCGGCGCACCTATCGCCCGTATCGACCTGATGCCTGCCTCGGTGCGGCCCTCGCCGGGAATCCTCGAAGCCATCGCCCGCGCCGACCTCATCACCCTCGGCCCCGGGAGCCTCTTCACCAGCGTGATCCCCAACCTGCTCGTCCGCGGTGTGGCGCGTGCCATCCTTCGGTCCCCTGCCTGGAAAGTCTGCATCCTCAACCTGATGTCCCAGCCCGGCGAGACCACGGGACTGACTGCTGCCGATCACGTCGAGGCCATCCACCGCCACGCGCGTTCCCCCTTCCTTCAGTTCGCACTTGCCAACACCACGCCGGTCGCTCGTCCGGCCCTGACCCGCTACGTCCGCGCCCGGGCCGAACAGGTCTCCCTCGACCGGCCCCGCCTGGAGGACCTCGGCCTCAACGTCATCGAAATGCCTCTGCTGGCCCGTGGCGAGAAGATCCGCCATGACCCCGACCGCCTCGCGGCCGCCGTGATCGACCTCGCGCTCCACAGCCGCCGCAGCCGCTTCATTGGCGGCCCGCTCCGCCGCTCCTCCCGCTAAACTTCCCTTCAGGAGCTCCCCCGCAGATGCAACCTGACGTCTCCGCCGTGATCCTCGCCGCCGGCCTCGGCACCCGGATGAAGTCTTCCCTCGCCAAGGTCCTCCACCGTGCCGGCGGCGCGCCCCTCATCGAGCATGTCGTCCGCACCGCGCTCGCCGTGGCTCCGCCGGAGCGAACGGTCGTCGTGACCGGCCATCAGGCGGACCAGGTCCAGGCCGCGGTCTCGCACCACGGCATCCGGTTCCAGTTCCAGGCCGAGCAGTTGGGCACGGGCCACGCCCTCGCCGTCTGCCGCCTGCAGCCCGGCCTCGACTCGGGCCTTCTGCTCGTGCTGTACGGGGACTGCCCCCTGCTCCAGCCCTCCACGCTCCAGGCCCTGCTCGATGCCCACCGCCGCTCCGGTGCTGCTGCCACTGTGCTCACGGCGCGCCTCGCGGACCCCTCCGGTTACGGCCGCATCCTCCGGGATCCCGAAGGCCGCGTCGCGGCCATCGTTGAACACAAGGACGCCACTCCCGAACAGCGCGCCATCGGCGAAATCAATTCCGGCATTTATTGTTTCGACGCCGGCCTCCTCTGGCCTCGCCTCGAACGCCTCCGTCCCAGTCCGGTCACCGGCGAGCTCTACCTTACCGATGTCATCGCCCTGCTCCGCCAGGATGGGCAGTTCGCCGTCCCTTTCCTCGTCGGGGACGCCGCCGAGGTTCTCGGCATCAACACGCGCGTCGAACTCGCCGAAGCCGACCGCATCCTCCGCGCCCGCAAGGCGCGCGCCCTCATGCTCGACGGCGTCACCATCGAGAAGCCGGAGACTGTTTCCATCGACCTCGACGTTGAGGCCGGCCGCGACTCCTCGATCGGCCCCTTCGTCCAGCTTCTCGGCGCCACCCGGCTCGGCCCCGGCGCCCGGATTGGCGCCTGTTCCATTCTTGTCAACGCGGTCGTGGAAGAGGGAGCCGAGGTGCTCCCCTTCTGCCACATCGAGGACTCCCGCCTCGCCCAGGCGTCACGCGTCGGACCTTTCGCCCGCTTGCGGATGCGATCCACTGTCGCCGCGGGCGCGCACGTTGGCAACTTCGTCGAGATGAAGAACTCCACCCTCGGCGAAGGCGCCAAGGCCATGCACCTCGCCTATCTCGGCGACTCGACAATCGGTCCGCGCGCCAACATCGGCGCCGGAACCATCACCTGCAACTACGACGGCTTCCGCAAACACCCCACCACCATCGGCGCCGGCGCCTTCATCGGCTCCAACTCCACCCTCGTTGCGCCGGTCGTCATCGGCGATGGCAGCTTCGTCGCTGCCGCCAGCATTGTCACCAAGGACGTTCCGCCGGACGCCCTTGCCATCGGACGCGCCCACCAGGTCAACCGCGAGGGCTGGGCCAGCGCCCGCCGCGAAAAGGAAAAGGAGAAGCCCGGCCAGTCCTGATCCGCGCCGCGCCCCTCGCGCTTCGCTCCGGGAGGCCGGATTTCCACACTGCCGGCCAGCGGAACAATACTGCCGTGCGGGCTTCGGCCTGCGCAGCGGCGTCTCCCGGCGGAACATTCCGTGGCGGAAATGTTCTATAGCACGACAACCGGATGGTAAACGTTCGGCATCGCCGCCTCGCCGATCGCCACCAGCTCCCCGCGCCCGTTCACCGCTTTGACGTACTTCGCCCCGCCCGCTCCGCGGAAAGGCGACACCCGGAAGTCACGTCCCTGCCGGATCTGCGTCTCCGTGATCGTGTCCACCACCTGCGCCGGGAACTCCGGCAGCAACTCCTGCGCCGGCACCAGCGCTTCCCGCAGACGCCCCTCCCGCGCCAGCTCTTCCAGTTGCTCCAGCGTCTTCGCCTGGCTCTCCCCGAACGGCCCGGAAACCGTCCTTCGCAGGGACTCCAGGTACGCCCCGCAGCCGAGGACCCGGCCCGCCTCGTGCGCAATCGCCCGCAGGTACGTACCCGGGCTGCAGCGCACGCGCAGCCTCAGCCGGCATCCCTCCACCGCAAGCACCTCCACCGAGTGAACGGTCACTTCCACCGGCTTCAGCTCGAATTCCACCTGTTTCCTGGCCAGCTCGTAAGCCGGCCGCCCCGCCACCTTCTTCGCCGAAACTGGTGGCGGCGTCTGCAGGAAGGTTCCGTGAAACGGCTTCAGCGCGCGCTCCACGTCCGCCGCGGTCAGCTCGGGTGCGAGGTCCTCGCCCAGCGGCTCGCCCTCGCCGTCGTAAGTGGTGGTCGCATGCCCGAACCGGATCACCCCCTCGTAGACCTTCTGCCCGGCGCTGAAGAACTGCGCCAGCCTCGTCGCCCGGTTCAACAGCAGCGGCAGCACGCCCGTCGCCGCGGGATCCAGCGTTCCCAGATGCCCCACTTTCCTGGTTCCGGCGATCCGGCGCACCCTGTTCACCACGTCGTGCGACGTCCATCCGGCGGGCTTGTCGATGACAATCGCCCCGTTCAATGTTTCGTTCATGCAGGTGTTCTTGCGGATTCGCGCACCCTCGCGCCGCCCGGCGCCGCGCGCAAACCTTCATTGTAGCCCCTTGCCCGCAGCGCCGCCCCGCCAGCCGCTACACTGGATGCTGAGTGCAGGAAGAGGTCTCGCTCGCCACGCCGTTCGATCTCCGTCTCAGCCGGCGCCTGTTCTCCCTCGTCCTCCCCTGGTGGCCGTACGTCCTGCTGGCCGTTGCCTGCCTGCTGCTCAACTCTGTCCTTCAGATCCTCGGTCCGCTGCTCACGAAGATCGCCATCGACCGCTACCTGGCTCCCGTCCCCTCCTCCACACTGCCGTGGCTCGAACAGCGCCTCCCGCCGGCTCCCGTCGCCGGCATCGCCTCCATCTCGCTCATCTATCTCGCCACTCTTGTCCTCGGCTTCCTGCTCGACTTCTCGCAGCAGATGCTGATGCAGTGGACAGGCCAGCAGGCCATGTTCTCGCTCCGCCGCCGCATCCTGCAGCACCTCCACGAGCTGGAGCTCCGGTTCTTCGACTCCAACCCTGTCGGCCGCCTCGTCACTCGCGTCACCAGCGACGTCGACGCCCTCAACGAACTCTTCGCCTCCGGCCTTGTCTCCCTCCTCGGCGACGCGCTCGTCGTCGCCTTCATCCTTGCGGCCATGCTCCGGTTGAGTCCGCCGCTCACGCTCCTCATGGTCTTCGCCCTGCCCGCTGTCTTTCTCGTCACCGTACTCTTCCGCCGCGCCGTGCAGTCGAGCAACCGCCGGATCCGCGCCGCCGTGGCCCGCATCAACAGTTTTCTCCAGGAGCACGTGTCGGGAATCGCTGTTCTCCAGCTTTACAACCGCGAGGCCCGCGCCGCCCGCGACTTCGCCGGCGTCAATGCCGCCCACCGCGACGCGTACTTCGATGCCATCCGCGCCTATGGCTGGTTCTATCCATCGGTCGAATTCATCAGCGTCGTCACCATCGCCTCCCTGCTCGTCGCCGGCGGCTGGCAAGTTCGCAGCAGCGCCCTTTCCCTCGGAATCCTCATCGCTTTCTTCCAGTACGCGATGCGCCTCTTCCGTCCCATCCAGGATCTCAGCGAGCGCTACAACATCCTCCAGGCGGCGCTCGCGGCCGCCGAGCGCATTTTCCAACTGCTCGACACCCGCCCTGCCATCCTTCCCCCGCCCGCCCCGCGCCCCTTCCCCTCCTCCACCGCGCCCATCGAATTCGACCGCGTCTGGTTCGCCTACAAGGACGAGGAGTGGGTCCTGCGCGACGTCTCCTTCATCATCCATCCGGGCGAGGTCATAGCCGTCGTCGGCCACACCGGCGCCGGCAAGACCACCCTGACCAACCTGCTATTGCGCTTCTATGACGTCCAGCGCGGCGCAATCCGCATTGGCGGCATCGATCTCCGCGAGTTCGACCCGCGCGACCTGCGCCGCCGCTTCGGCGTGGTTCTCCAGGATCCCACCCTCTTCACCGGCACTATCGCCGACAACATCCGCCTCGGCTCCTCCCACGTCACCGACGACGCCATCCATCTCGCCGCCGAACAGGTGAACCTGCTGGACTTCGTCGAGGACCTCCCCGCCCGCTTCGAGCATCCGGTCAGGGAACGCGGCGCCGGGCTCTCCACCGGCCAGAAGCAGCTCATCAGCTTCGCCCGTGCGCTCGCCCACGACCCCGTCTACTTGATCCTCGACGAGGCCACCTCCAGCGTTGACACCGAGACTGAACTCCGCGTGCGCGAGGCTCTGGAAAACATGGTCGAGGGCCGCACGTCCATCATCATCGCCCACCGCCTCTCCACCATCCAGCGTGCCCACCGCATTTTCGTCATGCACAAGGGGCAGCTCCGCGAAACCGGCACTCACCAGGAGCTGCTCGCCCTCCGCGGCATCTATTGGAAGCTCTATCAGCTCCAGTACAAGGATCAGGAGATCCGCCGCTGAACCTTCTGCGCCTCTCTTTCGATCCGCTCCGGCAGCCCGTCCAGCCGCAGTGCCATGGGAACGAACCGTGCCGCTCCCTGCGGCACCGCCGGTCCCAGCGCCCCGAATCCCATCCGCTCGTACATGCCCACACGCTCTTCCACGCCGGAAATCAGCAACGTCCCGGCGCCGGCTGCGCGCAACTCCTCCAGCAGCCGCGCCAGCAGGCCTGCAAACACCGCAGTGTTCCGGTAACTCTTTTCCACCGCCAGCAGCCTCACCTCGCACAGCGGCTGCGGCAGGCCGTCCAGCACGCTCGCGTCCTTCAGGCGCGACTCCACCGAGAACGGCCGCTCCATCGACCAGCACACCATCGCTGCCAGCCGCTCTCCGTGCAGGGCCAGCAGATACCGGCTTTTCGCCTCGAACCGGTCCTCCAGCCGCCCGTCCTCCCGTCGTGGGTGCTGCCCGAGTTCCTCCGCAAATGCCGCGTGATTCAGTCTTCGAAGCTTCTCATAATCCTCTTCACTCTGCGCCAGCCGGTAAACGAATCTCATCGCATCGCCTCGGCCATTCTGACGTTTTCTTCCCGAGATCTTACCGCGATCCGCAGGTACCGGCCCGCCAGGGGGCCGCTGAAAAACTCGCGCAAATAAATCCCCTCCCCTCTCAGCCGCGCCGCCAGCTCCGCCGGCCGCTCCGGGCGGATCAGAAAGAAATTCGCGTCTGATTTCAGCGGATTCAGGTGCCGGACGGCGCGCGTGAACTCTTCCCGCAGCGCCCGCGTCTCCTCGTATTTCGCCCGATAGTAATCCGGATGGCGCAGCGCCTCCATCGCCGCCGCCTGCGAAAGCAGCCCCACCGGCCAGGGAGGCAGCCATTGGCCGAGCTCCTCGGCCCGGTCAGGGTGCACCACCATATAACCGGCGCGCACTCCGCTGAGCGCATACACCTTCGACATGGACTTCACCACCGCGAGGTTCGGCCGCCGCGCCGCCTCGGACTCGAGAGAAAGCCCCTCGCCCGCATACTCCAGGTACGTCTCGTCCACAACCACAAGAATCTCCTCGCCCGCGGCTTCCACCAGCTCCAGCACCCTCTCCAGGGGCCAGTACCGACCCGTCGGGTTGTTCGGGTTCACCAGCAGCACCGCCTGCGGGCGCTCAAGTTGCACCAGCTCTTCCAGCGCCTCCAGCCGCAAGGCGAATGCGTCCGCCTCGCGCAGCTCCAGCCGCGCGAGCGGGCAGCCCAGCAGCGTCCCCGCCAGGTGCTCGTACTCGCCGTACATCGGATCCGGCACCAGCACTTTCCGCCCCGGAGCCAGCATCCTGGGAAGACATGCGAACAGCAGGCTCGACGAGCCTGCGCCCGCCAGCACGCTCTCCCGTGGCACTCCCCGCCGCCGCGCCACCTCCTCGACGAACCCCTCGGCGTGGCTCGGCGGTGAGCTCTTCACCAGGAACGCCAGGTGCCGCCGCAGCGTCTCCAGAACCTCCGGCGCCGGGTCGAACCAGGCGTCCAGCACATCCGCCGTCACCACTTCCCTGGAACGTTCCAGGTGCGTCAGGTCCACCCCGATTGCCTCGAAGGACGCTCCGCCGTGATACGCCTGCGCCTTCGTCACGCCTGCTCCGCCTCCTTCATCCCCTGCCGCACGTCCACCCGCGCCAGCACCAGGATCCCCGCCGCAAAGAACACGATCAGGCTTGCCACCGCCCACTCGTAACTGCCCGTGAATTGCAGGGCCAGCCCGAAAATCAGCGGCGCCAGCCAGCTCGTTCCCTTGTCGCTGATCTCATACAGGGAGAAATACTCCGCCTCTTTTCCTTTCGGGATCATCACCGAAAAGAGCGAGCGGCTCAGCGCCTGCGTGCCGCCCATCACCAGCGCCACCAGGGCCGCCGCTACGAAGAAATCCCCGGAATCACGGATGAAGAACACGCCGCACATCAGCGCAGTCCACACGAAAAGACTCGCCATCACCGTCCGGTACGCTCCCAGTTTTTCTGCGATTCCCTGAAACGCCAGCGCCCCTCCGAACGCCACGAACTGCACCATCAGGATGGCCATCGTCAGGTCTCCCATCGGCATCTTCAGGTGGTCCGCCCCAAACTGGCCCGACAAAGTGATGACCGCCTGGATCGCGTCGTTGTACAAAAGGTACGCCGCCAGAAACAGCAGCGCCTGCCGGTAGCGGCTCAGGCTGCGGAGAGTCCTGCCGAGCTGCGTGAAGCCGCTCTTCCATACCGCGCGCTCCGCCACATGCGCCGAACCCCGCGCTTTCAGCCCCATCATCGGGATCACGGTGAAGAATGCCCACCACGCGCCCGCTGACCCCAGACTGATCCGGACCGCCATCGCCTCGTCCAGCCCCAGACGCGGCGCCTGCTGGTACAGGAGCAGATTTAATCCCAGCAGCAGCCCTCCTCCGAGGTAGCCGATCCCCCAGCCCCGGCTCGACACAGCATCGCGTTCCTCCGGCGGCGCAATGTCGTTCAGGAAGCTGTTGTACACGACGATGGACGCCCCGAACGCCAGGTTCGCCACCAGGAACAGCGCTCCGCCCAGCAGGTACATTCCCCCGGTCAGCGCGAACATCGCCACCGTCGCCGCAGCCCCGGTGTAAGCCAGAGCGCCGAGGATCCGCTTCTTGTTGCGGCTCGCGTCCGCCACAGCCCCGACCACCGGCAGCACCGCCACCTGGCTCACTACGGAGAGTGAGATCAGATAGCTCCAGTAACTCCTCGCGTCCACGGCGATGCCCAGCGGGCGCACCATCCCGTCCGCATCCGCCGCCGCCTTGGCCAGAGCCGTCAGATAGGGCCCCAGGAAAAGCGTCACCACCGTCGACGAAAACGCCGAGTTGGCGAAGTCGTACATGTACCAGGCGCGCTGTTCCTTTGCGCTATGGCCAGCCTCAATCGCGCTTTCCGGCAAGCGACTCCTCCACCATCGCGGCGATCCGCGGATAATCCAGCTTCCCTGTGCCCAGGAGCGGCAGCTTCTCCATGTGTACGATTCGCCGCGGCAGCGCCAGCTCCGGCGCGCCCATCTCCCGCGCCGCTTCCTGCAACGCTTCCCGGCCCAGCCCGGCGTCCTCCGTCGCCAGCACGATCATCTCGCCCCGGGCCGGATCCGGCCGCGCCACCGCCGCATGCAGATGCTTCGGCGACGCCCGCTCCGCAATCCGCTCCGGCAGTTCCAGCGCAATCATCTCTCCGGCCACCTTCGCAAATCTCTTCAGCCGTCCCAGCAGCCGGATGAAGCCATCCTCGATCACCGCCAGGTCCCCCGTTGCGTACCATCCTGCACCGAATGCCGAGTGCGGCGGCTCCAGCACTCCCGGACGGCTCTCCCGCACATAGCCGAGCATCACGTTGGGGCCCCGCACATGCAGCATCCCGCCCTCCTCCAGCCCTTCCACCGGTTCCAGCCTCGTTTCCATCAACGGCAACGGCTCGCCCACCGTGCCTCTCCGAGCCCGCATGGGCGTGTTCACACTGATGACCGGCGAACACTCCGTTGCTCCGTAGCCCTCGTACACGCGCAGGCCGAACTTTTCCACCCAGGTCTGTTCCACCTCCGCCGTCAGCTTTTCTGCGCCCGCCACCAACAGCCGCGTGCGGCGGAAATCGTACGGGTGCGCCCGCTTCGCGTAGTGCTTCAGAAATGTGGGCGTGGCGAACATCACCGTCGCGTCCCGGTCGTAGAACAGCTCGGGAATCACCGCGTAATGCAGCGGCGTCGGATACAAATACACGCGGATCCCGCTCACCACAGGCAGCAGGAACCCTGCCATGAGTCCGAAGCTGTGAAACACGGGCATCGCCGAAAAGATCTTGTCGGCAGGCGAGACGTCCAGCACCGCCAGCGCCTGCTCGATGTCGCTCAGGATCGACCAGTGGCTCAACACCACGCCCTTCGGCTTCCCCTCGCTGCCCGAGGTGAACAGGACCGCCGCTGCCTCCTCCGGCGCCGCCCGCCTCGACGCCGCCCTTGGCGCGCGCAGCCCGAACAGCACCAGCCACAGCTTGTCGGCCGGCGTCAGCTGAGCCCGCAGGTCCTCGAGCAGCACCAGACGCACACCCTCCAGCCTTCCCGCCGTTTCTTCCAGCTTCGCCCGCTCCAGAAACGTCCTCGACGTGACGACCGTTTTCACCTGTGCCGCGCGCAGCGCGCTCTGCATCCCTTCCACGCCCGCCGTGAAATTCAGCATTGCCGGCACGCGCTTCCGGCTCATCAGCCCCAGCACCAGGGCCAGCGTCGCCGCCGCATTCGGCATCAGCACTCCGACACGCTCGCCCTCTTCGGTGAATTTCGACGCCAGCCGGCCCAGCGCCAGCGCCCCTCTCAGCAGCCGCCCGTAGGTCATCCGCGTCCCCGCCGCGTCCTCCACCATCTCCCGCCCGCGCCCGAACATCTCCACCGCCCCCAGGAACGCCTCCCACAGGCTCCGTTTCCGCTTCGCCAGGCACACCGAGCGCACCAGCAGCCGCCGCATCTCTTCGCTGGCCGCCCGCCGCCTTTCACGCCCCGAACGCCCCTGCGGCATCCGGATCACCATGGGGTCGAACCACGTCACGCGGATCTTCGGCAGCCATGTCACCGGATAATCGCCCTTCATCCGCGTGAACCCGCGCGCCCGCGCCGCCCCCTCGATCGCCGCAACCGTCACCGGCGCTTCGGTCTTCGCTGCGATGAACGCCGGGCCGTCGTAGATCTTCATCAGCGCGCCGGTCACCGTGACGCGCCCTTCCGGGAACACCACCACCGTCCTGCCGCTCTCCAGCGCTGCAATGGCATCTTTCAGCCCCATCGGCCGGGTCACGTCGATCACAATGTGGTCCGCCGCCTTCAGCAGGAACCGGAACACCCACTGCTCCATCACCTGCGAATGCACCAGCCACAGCGCGTCCCGCGGCAGCATCGACCACAGGATCGGCGCGTCCAGGAACGATTGGTGGTTCGCGATCACCAGCCCCCGCCCGCCACGCGGCGGCTCGCCCGCCACCTCCAGCCGGTACAGCAAGCGCAGCAGCGCACGGATCGCCAGTCGCAGCATCGCACCTCTTCTTCGCGGCGCCCCGCGCCACGTTATCGCAAGTGTACGACACCCTGCCGCCCCACCGTTACAATCGAAAGGTGCCCGCCACACACCTGACTGCCGAAGGTGCCCGCCGCTTCGCGGGCCGCTTTCCGGAAGCCTCCGCCGCCGGCTTTTACCGCCTCGCGCAGGGTTGCCTGCTCTCCTCCATCGGCATCGGCACCTATCTCGGCGAGCCCACCGAAGAAGACGACGAGCGTTATGCGGCCGCCGTCCGCGCCGCGGTGGCTTCGGGCGTCAACGTGATCGATACCGCCATCAACTACCGTCACCAGCGCTCGGAGCGATCCGTGGGCCGGGCCCTGCGTTCGCTCTTCGATTCCGGCGCCGCTTCGCGCGACGAGATCCTCGTCTGCACCAAGGCCGGCTTTCTGACGCCCGGCGCCATCCCGGAGCGCCTTCTGGATTCAGCCGATGTCGCCGGGCGCATGCACTGCCTCGCGCCGCCGTTTCTCGAGGACCAGATCGGCCGCAGCCTCTCCAACCTCTCCCTCGAAACCATCGATGTCTTCTACCTGCACAATCCCGAAACGCAGATCCGCTTCGTCTCCCGCGACGTCTTTGAACAGCGCCTCCGCGCCGCCTTCGCCCTTCTCGAGCGCCTCTGCCGCGAAGGCCGCATCATGGCTTACGGAATCGCCACCTGGGACGGGCTCCGCCTCCGCCAGGACTCCGACCTGCGCCTCAGCCTGCCGCGCGTCGCCGCCATCGCCCGGGAAGCCGCCGGCGAGGACTGCCACTTCCGCTTCGTCCAGCTCCCCTTCAATCTCGCCATGCCGGAAGCCTTCACCCGCGCCCACCAGGGCGAGCCGCCAAACCACGCCACTGTGCTCGAACTCGCAGCCCGCCTCGGCATCACCGTCATCGCCAGCGCCCCGCTCCTTCAGGGACGTCTCGCCTCCTCGCTGCCCGGACGCCTGCGCGAAGCCTTCCCCGAATGCTGGACCGACGCGCAGCGCACCCTCCAGTTCGCCCGCTCCGCGCCGGGCGTCACCACGGCTCTCGCCGGCATGAGTTCGCTCTCCCACGTCGAGGAGAACCTCGCTCTGGCATCCGTTGCGCCCGCGCCCATCGAGCGCTGGCTCTCCCTGTTTGAAGCAGACGAAGCATGACCCTCGCCGCGCGGATCGAACCTCCCTTCGACCTCGACGCCGTTCCCGACGTTCCCGCTGTCTTCGTCATCCATCTTCACGAGGGCGAGCCTTACGTCAGCCGCACGCGGCTTCTTCGCCGCCGGCTCCGCCGCCTGCTCGGCGGCGGGTCCATCGCCGGACGCGCCCTCCGTCTCGGCGAGCTTGCCGCCGCCGTCGATTACGAACTTGTCCCCTCCAGACTTGCCGCGCTGCTTCGTCACTTCGATCTGCTCGAGCAGTACTCGCCCGGCGCCGCCGCCGCGCGACTCCGCCTGCGTCCGCCCGTCTTCCTCAAGGTGATCCTCTCCAATCCCTGGCCCCGCACCGTGATCTCGTCCCGCCCCGGACGCGGCGCCTCGTTCTGCTTCGGTCCCTTCCAGAACAAAACCGCCGCCTCCCGTTTCGAACAGGAATTGCTCGATCTGTTCCAGGTTCGCCGCTGTCAGGAGGACCTCTCCCCCTCGCCGGACCATCCGGGCTGCATCTACGGAGAAATGGGCAAGTGCCTCCGCCCTTGCCAGCAGGCGGTCTCCGCCCAGGAATACGCCGCCGAAACCTCGCGCCTGGTCCGCTTCCTCGAGACCCGCGGACGCAGCCTTCTCGAGTCCGCCGCCGCCGCCCGCGACCGCTCGAGCGAGGAACTCGACTTCGAACACGCCCGCCTCTGGCATGAACGCTGGCTCCACATCCGCGATGCCGCCGCCCTCGCCGGGGACCTTGCCGCGCCGCTCCCCTCTCTTTCCGGCGCCGCCGTTCTCCCCTCGCCGTCGCCCGGCGTGCTCCACATCGCTGTCATGCTCTCCGGCGCGTGGCTCCCGCTGTGCGATTTCCCCGTTGCGCCCTCCGGGCCTGCCGTCAGCCTCGACTCCCGCCTCCGCGCGCTGTTCTCCTCGCTCTCCCCTCCGCGCCTCCCTCTTGCCACGCTTGCCTGGCACGTCGCCCTTCTCGCGCGCTGGTATTACAGCGCCTCCCGCGACGCCGAGTGGCGCCCGTTCACTTCGCTCGAAGACATTCCCTACCGCGCCCTCGTCCGCGACATCTCCCGTACCGCCTCCCGCTCCCAGGGCGGGCTCTTCCAGCCCTGAGTTGGCTCGCCTCCCTCCGCAGTGTCAAACTAATCCTGAGGGCCGGCGCGGCCTCTTCCGTTCCGGCCCGTCCTCCAGGAGGTCATCCGCCAGTGGCTCTCACTTCCAGGTCTCCCTCCGCGCCTTCCACCGGCAACTCCTCCTTCTCCGTCCTTGCCATCGTCATCGTCGCCGCCATCGCCCTCGCCGGCGGCGCAGTGTGGTGGTTCTTCCTGCGCACGCCGCCCAAGCCGCCCGGGCCGCCGCCGCTCACCGAGGAGGCGCGCGAATACGTACGCAGCGGCTTCCTCGCCCTTTCGGAGGTCGAAATGAAGGCGGCCGAAAACTACATGATGACCACTGTTGTCGAGATCACCGGCAAGATCACCAACAAGGGGCCGCGCCCCATCTCTGCCGTCGAACTCACCTGCCTCTTCCGCGATCCCTACGGCCAGGTCATTCACCGCGAGCGCGTCCCGATTGTCCGCCGCGCCCCCGCCAAGCCCTTCCGCCCCGGCGATACGCGCCCGTTCCGCATGGCCTTCGACAGCATTCCCGCGGGATGGAATCAGGTGCGCCCCGATCTCGTCATCGCGCGCATCGACTTCGAAGACGCCCGCCCATGACGCGCATCCTGCTCATCGAGGACGACGCCGACCAACGCCGGCTCCGCGCTCTCCTGCTCGAGTCCCGCGGCTGTCAGGTATTGTCCGCCTCCTCCCCTGCCGAGGCTCTCGGCATGCTCGCCGCAACTTCCGCGCCGCCCGATTGCATCCTCATGGACCTCCGCCTGCCCCGTGCCGAAGACGGCAAGGCGCTCATCCGCGCGCTCCATCAACGCTTCCCCTCGCTTCCCGTGATCGTGCTCACCGGCGCGGCGGGCTTTGAATCCGAGCCGGAACGCGCCCTCGTCCGCGAAGTTCTCCGCAAGCCCGTCCGCACGGAGCGCCTCCTCGGCGCCCTGACGCGCCTGGCCTCCCTCCTGCTCGCCTGTCTGTTCTCGATTCCTGCCGCCGCGCAATCCCGCTCCTTTCCCTTCACCCTCGGCGCTCCCGCCGAGGTGGTCGCCGAACTCGATCTCGCCTCACCCTCGTCGGACTGGGCCGCCCCCCGCCGGCAGGCGGCCGTCGCCGCCATCGGCCTCGAGGGTGAAACAAAACACCATGTGATTGTTTTTGGCGAGAAAGACTCGCGATCCTACCGCGTCTTCCTTGGCCCCCTCGCCCCGGGCTCCCACACGCTGACGGTGAGCCGCGATTCCGCCCATTCCGCTCCGGAATCGGATCTCGTCATTGGCGGCGCTGCCATCCGGCCCGTCGATCCCGGCGATCCTCTCTACGAGCCTGTCCGCCACGCTCCTATCCTCTTCTCCCGCGCCGGCGCCGCGGACCGTTTCAGCGACGCGCTCCTCCTCGTCTACTGCACACAGGGCCGCGACAAGTCCGGCCCGTGGCTCGAGTACACAGCCGTGTTTTCCAACGAGGACGGCGGCACCTCCACGCGCGATCTGATGGCCCGCTGGGGGCGCACCACGGACATTGAGTACGTCTACCGCGTCTGGCTCGACGCCGGGGGCCGCCCCGCCCGCACCCTCATTCAGACGCGCGAGCACCAGGACGTCCCCTACGACGGCCCGTGGTTCGGCCTCCATCCGCTCCTGGTTCCCGTCACCGACAACAACATGGTGGAGCCGGCCTCCGCCGCCCCCACGGGCCTTCGATATCAGCTCGTGCCTGCGCTTGTCTCCCTGGACGGCGGTTCTCGCGAGATTGTGATGGATCAGGAACCTTTCACCTACGAAGTCGCCTGCAAGGAAATGGCCCGCGAGGCGAAAGTCCGTTCGAAAGGATCCACGTTCGACGGCGAGAAAATCGCTGACCCTCGCCGCTATTTCATCGCCGAATTTCAGGCCGAAACACGCAACGCCGCCGTTCAGATCCTCTACCGTTTCCGCGGCGAGAACCTCTGGCGCGGCTCCGCTCTCGGCATTGGCAAGAATTTCATCGAGCGCGACGGCTGGGTCCGCACCGCTCTCGAGCTTCCGGAAGGCCGCTCGGCCGCCGAAATCGGCGAGTTCGCCTTCGAATGCCTCTCCCGCCGGGATCTCGAGAAACAGCCTGTGCCGAAGAATGGCGCCTGCATCATCCGGCGCACCGGGCGCTTCTTCCCTGTCGATTCCCGCTGCCGCCCGGCTGCTCCTCTTCCCGCAGCTCAGCCCCCGGCGGGCGGCTGGCAACTCGACGTCGGGGAAATGATCTCATTCGGCAAGGAATGACGCTTATGATGTCCTTCTTTTCCGGCTTGATTTTTCGAACCACTTTCAGATTTTTCCGCGTGGAAACACTGAAAGAGCGCCAGCCGGAGTTCTTTTTTTCCCCCGGGAGAAGCCGCCGGAGTCGAAAACGGCTTTTCGCCATCCGGGATTGCCGGTTCCCGGCAGGAAGGTACATTTCCTCACAGATGGAATCCTGATCAGGTGATGCCCATGGAAGTCGCCAGGCTCCACGACCGGTTGAAGGCCGAAGGAAAACTCTCCCTCCAGGTTCGCATCGTCCCGCGCAGTCCGAAGACGGAGTGGGCGGGCTTTCTGGAAAGCGGGGACTGGAAGATCAAGGTCGCCGCCCCTCCCGAACGCGGGAAGGCCAATGATGAGCTCATCCGGTTTCTGGCTGCAGAGTTTAGCGTTCCGCGCTCTTCCATCGAGATCGTCGCCGGCGCCACCAGCCATCACAAACTCATCCGCATCCAGCCCCCGCGCTGAGCGCATGCCGGGCGCCGGAGGCGCGCCCGGGTGAGCGTGCGCCGCCGGCGCGGAACCCTGTGACGAGGATCGGCCATGACAGGAAAGGGCAAATGACGCACCCTACGCGCCGTTCACTTCTGGCAGCCTCGCTTGCCCCGCCGCCTCGTCCGGCGCTGTTCCGGGGAACCTTCCTCCAGCCGTGGGCGCGCCACCTCGAGTGGCCTTCCAGCCAGTGGGACGCTCTGTTCGACTCTCTTGCCGAGCTCGCCTGCCGGGAGATTGTGCTTCAGTGGTGCCGCTACGACGACGTGGATTTCGCGCCTCTCCTGCCGCGACTTCTCGATGCTGCCCGCAGCCGCCGCATGCAATTCGTCGTCGGCCTGCCCTACCAGAGCGCCTGGTGGCAGCGCATCCCCGCGGACCCACTGCAGGCTCTGGGCGGCGTTGTGTCCCGGGCGCGCTCCTTCGTGTCTTCGTCCAGTGCCCGGCAATGGGCTCGTCACCCTGCCTTTGTGGGTTGGTACTTGCCGGAAGAGATCGACGACGATCACTGGCTGCCCGCGCCCCGGCGCCGTGCGCTGGCCGGCGCGCTCGATCAGCTGGCCGGCGCCGTGCGCCCTCTCTCTGTCTCGGGCTTCACAAACCGTTCCTGCGCTCCTTTCGAGCTCGCCGGATTCTGGCGCGAACTCGCCGCCCGCCGCCGCCTCGCGCGGGTGTTCTTCCAGGACGGCATCGGCGCCGGAAAAATGACCCTGGCCGCATGGCCCGCCTATCTGGAGGCCTTGCGCTCACGGCTGGGTAAGCGGCTTGACGTGGTCGTCGAAATCTTCGAATCCGTCCCTTCGGATGACGGCTTCCGCGCCGCGCCCGCTCCTCTCGAGCGAGTCCTCCTCCAGGCGGACATCGCCCGCCGCGCCACCGGCCGCCCGCCCTTCTGCTTCAGCCTGCCCGACTACGCGTCGCCCTTGGCGGGCCCGGACGCCGCCCGCCTCTTCGAGCAACTCTCCCGGCTCCAAGGCTGAGAGCGGCGCCTACTGGCCCGGCTCGAACGGCCACACGGAAGTCGTCGAGAAACCGCCGTCGACGGCGATGACCTGGCCGGTGATGTAGTCCGATCCGCTGCCGCTCAGGAACACCGCCAGCGGGGCGATCTCTTCGGGCGAGCCCAGCCGCGCGATGGGTTGCGTTCCCTTCAGCCACTCGCGCATTGCCGGGGCCTGCCACATGGCGCGGTTCAGGTCGGTCAGGATGAAGCCCGGCGCGATGCAGTTCACCTGGATGTTGTGGCGGCCCCATTCGGCCGCCAGCATGCGCGTCAGGCCTGCCAGCGCCGCCTTCGTCGTGCCATAGACGGCGGCAAACGGCAGGCCCAGGACCGAGGTGAGGCTGCCGATGAAGACGACCTTGCCCCGGCCGCGCGAGATCATGCCGCGGCCGGCCGCCTGCGTCAGCTCGAACAGACCGGTGAGATTGGTCTCCACGATCCGGGCATACTCATCCGCCGTGTAATCGGTCATGGGCTTGCGCAGGTTCATGCCGGCGACGTTCATGAGGATGTCCACGGTGCCCGCGAGTTCGGCGGCGCGCAGGCGGGACTCGCGGGACGCGGCGTCGAGCTCGAGCGCCTCGGCGCGGCGGCCCTCTGCCCGCAGTCGGGCGGCGGCCTCCTCCAGCGCCTGGAGGTTTCGCGAAGCCAGCACGGTCTCCGCCCCAGCGCGCGCGAGCGCTTCCGCTATCGCCAGTCCAATGCCGCGGCTCGCCCCAACCACCAAAGCCCGCCTGCCGTCCAGCCGGAACCACTTCTGGATGTCCATGCCCGACAGCCTACCAGTTCTCTCCT
>Ga0209018_1001511_pt1 | contig 18422 bp, 17 predicted proteins | sample YNPBryBLVA2012_FD_185814 | JGI IMG/M metagenome (GOLD analysis project Ga0209018, IMG submission 185814) | Anoxygenic and chlorotrophic microbial mat microbial communities from Yellowstone National Park, USA - YNP Bryant BLVA 2012 (SPAdes)... ...
AGGGTGTAACAGAGCCGGCTTTTGGGTGTGCAGGCGGAAGTCTGGTTCGAGCCAGGCGGTCAAAGACCAGGACTGCCAGCCATGGCGATAGTATTTACGTGGTTGCTCTGGCAATTGCAAGAAGACGGTTGTTCCTTGTAAGATATATCCTTCAGGCACCATTTCGGCCTGGCTGGCCGTGGCTTCAAGTTGCAAATGGTTGAAATGCAGCGGTTGCATCGGAATTGCCTTTCGAGAGGAGAGGGGTGTCGAATGAGCGAATTCTAAAGCAAAAAAGGCGCTGACGGGGATTTTTTGAGATTGTATAGGTCAGAAAATCAGTTGCCCAAGCAGGGAGATGTTTACGGTTTTCGCAATACTTTTGCAATCTTCTGGTAACTTTGCTGTAACGTTCTTTGATGGGCTTCCCTCCTATAATGCGTTCGTGAAAACTTTTACAGAGATGAGAACGTTCGTAGCCTTTTTCTCAATCCTATATCCTGCAAGGAGAATTGCCTTGCAGAGAGGGTTTGTGCAGATGGAGGTGTATCAGCGAAGAAACACTGTTAAGAATTCATCCTTTCCCCCCTACTCTATTTAGAAGGAGACCTATCATGAACTTGAAATCTGTATTTCGCATGGTCATGTTGTTGGTATGGGTATTCAGTTTGCTTGGCGTCAGCCAGCCTGTGTTCGCCCAGCCAGCCGCGGATGTCGAAGTGGTTGTCCGCGATTTGACCTATTGGAACGGTACGTTTTCTGGTTCGGTCAATGAGGCGCGCTATGAAAAATGGTCGTTCTCGTTCACTGAGCAGCATACGTTCACTGTGACCGCCACAACCACTTGGGGAGATTTGGTGCCGCTGGTTACTCTGTTGGATGCAGGCGAGACCCCTCTCGTCTCCCAGGTTGGCTCGTTCACCAGCACCCAGCCTGCGGGAGACTATTTCATTCTGGTTCAGCCCCAGTCGGGCAGCGGCAATTACAGCCTGACCATTCGTGAAGCCGGAACGCCTAGTGGGACATCTGTCTCTGTGGATGTCAATCCCTCCAGTGTGACCGTAGGGGAAAGCGCCCTGGTAACGGTCAGCCTGAACAATGTTCCTGGCGGCGGCCTGACCAGCGCTGAATTTACTTGCACCTACGATGCCAGCCTGATCGAAGTCAGCGCCATTACCGACGCAGGGTTATTTGGGTCCGATGCGGCTGTGGCCATCAACGGCCCGGCTAGCGGGGCGTTTATCTTTGCCATTGCAGGTAGTAATGGACGAAAAGCCACCACCAACGGTGCAGTATTTACCTTCAATGCGCTTGGCTTACAAATTGGCGAAGTCACCATCACTTGCCAGGCGCGGGTCTCGATTGGTGACCAGACCCTGACCGAACTCTCGCCTGCTTCTGACACGCTTTCGGTCGTTGCCCAGCAAGGAACGTTAGCAGGCACGGTTCATGCCTACAAACCTGTAACCGTCAGTTTGTATGATGCCGGTTCGACCCTGGTTGCCTCTGCCACTGCCAACCAGGACGGCACTTTCAGCCTGCAGGCGCCGGCTGGCGCTTACACGGCTGTTGCCTCTGTTCAGGGTTACCTGGATGCGCAAGGCGCGGCTACATTGACCAGCGGCAGCACGACGACCATGCCCACCATTACCTTGCCGGCTGGCGACATTGACGGCAACGATGTCATTGATCAATTCGATGCCATGACGATTGGCATGAACTACAATGGCTCTACACCGGCGGCTGCCGATTTGAACAATGACGGCATCATCAACGTTCTCGACCTGGAACTTTTGGCTGCCAACTATCGCCTTTCTGGCGCTCTTGTCTGGCAATAAGTGAATAGACAAGGGGCGCGCCTCAAGCGCGCCCCTCCCTTCATGGAGTCTAGAATGAGGCCACTTACATCATTCTTCCTTGCGGTGATGCTTGCCATCACCCTTGTTTCTGCTGCTGCGGCCCAAACGCCAGAATCTATCTGGTTATCGGCAAGCGCCACCTCCTACAAAACCAATGAAACGGTCATTGTCAACGTCAATGCCCTTTCGAGTACACAGATTCAAGGTTTTACATTTCAAATTCGATATGACCCGGTGTGCTTGCAGCCGATTGGCGCTACCAGCCCGCTGCCAGGGATGAACGGCTTGGCGCTTCCGCAGACTCCCGGCCTGGTAGACGCGACGTTTGCCAGTACCACACCGGTGATGGCTGCCGGCGTGATTGCCGAAGTGCGCTTCCTGACTTTGGGCGGCTGCCAGACCCATCTTGTTCTGGAAAGTGCAGCGCTTGCCATTCGGAATGCCGATGGATTTGCTGCGCCCTTACCAAACATTGCTGTTCAAAAGACCGATATAGCCTTGGCGGTGGACAAGGAAGTCGGCAATTCTGAAGTTGCGCCGCCGGTATCGGGTGGCACGCCTCTTCCGCTTGGAATTCAGCCTGATTCCTCGACCGGCGCGGGATTTCCGCTTTGGCTGGTTATTCTGCTGGCTCTTGCTGCCGGTGCCATGGGTGTAATCATTACCGTTCTTGTACTACGTAAATCGTCCAAAGGTTCTTCCATTTCCGCCCCATTTTGAACAGGAAATGGTGAACTATGGCGAGTAAACTCAGATCCTTTTTCAGCGCGGTAGCCCTGCTTCTGTTGTTTGCAGGTCTGTTTCCTATGCAAGTTCAGGCGCTTGCTTTGCCTCCCGAAAATATGTTTCAATTGCCGTGGGAGCGTGGATTGGCTTGGATTGCCATGGATACCATTGACAACGGCACCAAGCGTTTGCCCACCAGCCCGCACAACTATGCGATGGGCGGTGCTTTGGATTTTGCTCCCCATGTCGGCATGAAAATTGGGGAAGATACCTCGAACGCCTGGGTGACGGCTGCTGCCGCGGGTACGGTGTATGACGTTTCCTATTGCCATGTCAAAATCAATCATGGCAATGGCTGGACCTCGGAATATTACCATCTTGCCAATGTCCAGGTGCAAGTGGGGAGCGTGGTGGCGCAAAATCAGCATCTGGGAATCATTGACAACAATGCCAATGGTCAAGTATGCCTGGGAAATATCTGGCCTGGGCCGCATGTCCATTTTACGATCCGCCCAAACCTTGTAGGCGCTACGTTGGCTGGCTGGAAGGTCAATTACAATGTCAAGAAGAACCAAACAACATTCCAGAAGCATGGCCAGAGCCTGGGGTCATACCAGCCCATTCTCAACGATTTCGATGCGCAAGTGGTCATGCGCGGCTTATTGGAATGGAACACTTTCTACACCGGCAATGTAGATGCCTATCGTTACGAACGTTGGTTGGTGCAATTGCCCGAACAGCGCACTTTCACTGTGACAGCCGCTCGTGAAAGCGGTGATTTGACGCCCCTGTTGATTTTGCTGGATTCCAGCGGGAGTGAGATTGCGCGCGCTGCTGGCGCTTTGACCAGCACGCAAGCAGCCGGCAATTACTTTGTCCAGGTACAACCCCAATCGGGGAGCGGCAATTACAACATCATCCTACGCCAACAAGGCACAAGTGAATTATCCGCCTCGGCAACCATAGAGCCGCCCAGCATTGCTGTCGGTGAAACAGCGCTCGTTTCCATTTACTTGAACAACGTGCCTGCCAGCGGCTTGACCAGCGCTGAATTTACCTGTAATATCGATCCTTCTCTGGCCGAGATTGGCAATATCGCAGCCGCAAACCTCTTTGGCAATGACCCGGCCTCTGCGCTCAACGGCCCTCAAAATGGGACCTTCATCTTTGCCATTGCCGGCAGCCATGGACAGCGCGCTACGACCAGCGGTGTGGCATTTACCTTTACCTTGCGAGGCTTGCAGGCTGGGCAGGCCGTGGTGAATTGCTCCGTGCGCGTCTCGCAAGGCGACCAGCAACTCCTCGCCATCCCCTTCCTTTCTGCTACTTTAGTGATTAGCGGAAGCGTTCCCGTTACGCCTACCGCTACCACGCCACCTTCTCAGCCTGTCCTTCAAGGACGGGTACTTTCCTATAAACCTGTTGCCATCCGCTTGTATGCGGCAGATGCTTCTCTGGTAAATTCTGTCGAGACGGATGCTAACGGCAACTTCAGGTTGACTGCTCCGGTAGGCAATTACACCATTACGGCTAGCGCCGAAGGCTATCTGGGCGCGCAGGGGAATGTTACGCTGACAGACGGCGCTGTGGTTGAATTGCCTATGATTACCCTGCCGGCTGGCGATATTGACGGGAACAACGTCATTGACCAGTTCGACGCCATGACGATTGGCATGGGATATAACACCGCTTTGCCGTCTGCCGCCGATTTGAACAACGACGGCGTCATCAACGTCCTCGACTTGGAGTTGCTGGCCGCCAATTATCGCCGTTCCGGCACGCTCGTTTGGCAGTGACGGTTTTACTCGCACCAGGACGAAAACGGCCTCGCTACACGAGGCCGTTTTCTTATGAGAGAGGTCCTTATCTCCTGTGAATCCTGTCGAAGCACAAATCGAGAGATTGGCTCCTCATGGCTGCGCTGTAGAAGACGCCGACGGCGGCAAGAAGTCCAGCCGCGGCGTTGGCGGCGGGCCGGCCGCAAAGCCATCGGCGCCGCGAAACGTGAAATACGTTACCTGACCAGGGAAAATTTCCACCCAAAATTGCTGTTCTTTCTTATCATATTTCAACGAAAGTTTGTAGATTCCTGCCGGCAGGTCGCTTAGCACCAGATTTTCGTCGTAATAAGGATCAGGGTTGGTTGCCCCGCCTCCATACGTGCGCACGGTGCGCAGCGGTTTGCCCTCTGGTTCTGGGCGCACCTCCACGAGATACCAATGCAGGGGGTTCCCTTTTTCGTCCGTCAATCGTCCCACCAGCACGCCCCAGCCTTGCGGCGGCGAGAGCCACAATTCCGGATTGTAGGTATGGTGAAAGGTATTTTCGCCCAATCGCACCTCGAAGTGCAAGTGTGGGCCGGTCGTTTGGCCGGTACTGCCCATGTAGCCGATGACCTCGCCCGTGTTGACCCATTGACCGAGCGAGGCGTTGATGGCCTCCAGGTGCGCATACACCGTGTACAACGCTTGACCGCGATAGCCAAAATCGTGACGGATGGCAACCGCCTGTCCGTAGGGATCGTCTTTGTTGAGCGGTGCTTCGGTGAACAAGCCCCAACCGGCCCACACCACCGTTCCTGGCCCGGCTGCCAGGATGGGCGTGCCGGTCTCATCGGGAATATCTATGCCCGTATGTACCACGTTGGCGAAGAAGATGCCGCCATAGCGGTATTCTGCCAGCGGCCAGTTGACATGTTCTGCGCTGATAGGACGCGCAAAATAGAAATGATCATAGGGGGAAACCGCCCATGGAATCGGATACAACGGCGGACGCCAGCCCGTGACTGCCTCGGCGCGCGGCGTTGGAAGATCGAAACGCAAGGGCGGCGGCGTGGACGTGGCCGCTTCGGACCAACCTCCAGCCTGCTCGCCGTTATCGAAAGCGACCACCGGCGTTGGAGTCTTTCCGTTTCCCCCGGCGCAAGCAGAAAGGAGCCATACCAAACCCGCAACTGCCAGCCAGCGCGCCAACCAGGCGGGGCCATGTCCATGCATACAGCGGCGAGCGTTCATGGCATCAATGGAACCAGGATGCCCGGCGTCGGCGTGGGGCTGGGAGGCAGCGGCGTAAACGTTGCGGTCGGCGGCGGCGGCAGAGTGTTCGTTGCAGTGGCAGGCGGCGGTGGAGCAACCGTGTTGGTGTGCGTCGGCCTGGGCGTGGGTGAAAGGGTGGGCGTTCCGGTTGGGCGCGGAGTGCGGGTGGGGACTTTCGTTTGGGTAGGGATGGGCGTTTTGGTGGGCGTGGGGCTAGGCGGAAGGATGTGTGTTGGCGTTACCAGCACGTCTTTAGGATAAATCTCTAGCATGGCGCTATACCAGTCCAGCCCGCTCGTCATCGCAAATTCAGTGAAGCGTGCGCCGCTGTAGAATGTGCGCCAGTTGGGCAGCGCCGGCACGCGCTCCCAGCCGTATTGCCGCGCCAGGTTGGTGAAATCTACCCAATAGCCAGGCGGAACAGCGGCGTATTTGCCGCCTTGTTCGTAATATTTTGGCTCCAGTTCGTTGCGCGCTGACAGGTCCCACGGTGGCTCATGCAGCGGCTCGCCTTGCGTGCCATCTTGCAATTGGGTGCGCAGGTAAAGTTTCCAGTACGTTTGGGCGCCGTAATCCTGGCGCACGGCGACCATCCAGCCGGCGTTGGTCATCAGCGGATTCAGGGCAAAAGCGCGGCCGGTGTACAGCCAATCCTCGCCCAGGCCGGGGTCGAGCAAGGTGGTGAGCGGGACGAAGGCATTGCTCAAGGCGGCCAGCGCATCCCAGCCGGTTTCTTCGATGGTGCGTTCTCGCAGTGCCATGAAGGCTTCATCGGTCAGGTCGTGCAGTTGCGGGTATGGCGCTTGTACGTTTGGCAGGGTGTTGATGGTGTATCGCTGCGACGGGCCCTCGGCCAGCGGCGTGATGGCTGCGGTCCACAGCGCAGGCGGCGTTTGCATTGCCGCTTGCTTGTAGACGCCCGGCAAAGAGGCTGGCAGAGTGAGTTCACCCCAGGCCAGTCCGCGCACGGGTCCCGGCAGCGGCAGCGGCTGGAGCAGCAGGTCGCCCTTCAGGGTGTAAGCGGTCAGGTAATCCAGGTTGGGGGCCAGGATGATGGCCGTCAGACGGTTGCCAGAAGCGTCCCAGGCCGGCCAGTCGCCGTTGCCGATCCAAACGGCCGGCCGCTCCGGTTGCAGGGCGTTCCAGGCGTAGATGCCGCTCATGCCAAGCGTTTGAGCCGCCGAGGACCAGGCCAGTTGCGCACCGTCGCGCGTCCAAACGGGGTGGTTTTCGGCGGCAAAGGGTGTGTGACTCAAGTTGATGTAGCGGTCTTGCCCGGTCTTGTCCAGGTCGGCCAGCCAGATGTCGCTATCGCCGCTGCGGTTCGAGACGAAGGCAATGCGCCGTCCATCCGGCGACCAGGCCGGGGCGTAGTCGGAGGCGGGGTTTTCGCTGACATCGATGGCTTCTTGTTCGGCGTCGGTCAACGAAAGGACGGCAATTTCCAGGTTTTCGCCGGCGTAACGTTCACAGGCCAGCCATTGACTATCGGGCGACCAGGAGGGCGCCGCTTCGTACTCCGGCGTATCGGTGACGCGCTTCGTCAAGCCGCTGTCCAGTTCCATCACGTACAGGTCCCATTGCCCGTCGCGGTTGGAGGCAAAGGCAATTTGGGTTTCATCGGGGCTGAGGGCGGGGGTGATGTCATCCCATTCTCCATACGTCAGACGGGTAAGCGGCAGTTGTTGTCTAGGGTCGTACATAAAAAGGTGCGCGTAGCCATTTTCTTCTATGGAGAGCAAGACGACCTCTTGCCTGTCAGGGAGAGAAAGCGGCGTAGCCGTCTCGCTTGGGCGGGGAGGTAAGGTAGCGGGGCTGCCCGGTTCGGTCGTCAGGCAGGCAGACAGGCTCAGCACTAGCACGGTCAGCGTTGCCAGGCGTAATGCGTGCATCATAGGAGTTGGGCTGGAGGGCAGGTAGGCGCTCATGTGACGGAATCAGGTCGAGGGGAGTCCGAAGCGCGCGCGCACCGGTTCGGCGGCCGGGCCGTCTGGGTAGAACAAACGCGCCTCGAGCGTCAGGTTGCCATCGGCTGGTTGTGTGCGAATGTGCAAGGTGAATTCCAGATTCCAGGCCATTGGCTCGATGAAACTGGCTGCGCTCACTTCTTTTCCATGCGCATCGCGCAGGCTGACTTCGATGTGCGGACGTTTCTCGAAGGGCGTGATGTCCATCTTGACCAGCACGCGGCGACCGTCTTCGTAGGGGCGCGCTTGTAGAGAGGTGATGCGGGTCGTTTCAGGCGGAGTGCGGGCCAGATCTTCTGGCAAGGAAGGTAAGAAGAATTCCATAGAGTTTACTCATCGAAGAGGAAAGTGGCTTCGGCATAATAGCGCACGCCTTTACGCTTGATGCGTTCCTCCACCCAGCGCTGCAGGTAGGCTTCTTTGTATTCCAGCGGCTTGCCGCTCGAAAGTTCGTGCAGCGGATAGTTGAGGTGCAAAACACGCGGCGACACGGTGAAGCGCGTAATGCCGGCCGGCAGTACCAACCCCTGCCCGGCCAGTGTCAGCACGTTATGGATGTCGAAACGGGGGAAGATGACCAGGGCTGTCAAATCGGGATAGATGCTTTTGAAGCCTTCTACGAGGGTTTGGCTGGTGCGGTCGAGCGAGGCGCGCTCCTTATAGCAGTTGACCAATTCGTGCAGGGCGTTGACTTTTTCCTTTAGTCCAGAGGGGGTATGCGCGAGATACAGGCTGCCGTCCGGCAAGCGAATTTGCGCCGGCGTCGTTTCGGGCGGCTCGAAGGATTTTTGGATATTGATTTTCTGTAAATGAATGGTGGACAATTCACGCAGGCTTTCCAGCAGGCGCTTGGGGCGCAGCCCCCATACGACATGATTCCAGGTTTGCAGGGTCACATGCGGGTCGTGAGCCTCCACCACCTGCGCCACGATGTGAGGAAATTCCATCTCCTTCAGGGAGGTGAAACGGTTGGCGCCGTCCAACACCATGTAGCGTCCCGAACCATCTGGCAGCGGCATGACAATGGGTGGATTGCGCAGGATACCTTGCGCGCGCAATTTTTCCACCAGCGGCAGCGTGCGCTGTCTATCGTGGTCTTCATGCAGAATCAATTTGTCGAGCGGCAGGATGCGCAGCGATGGCAGGTTGGGAATCATAGATTGTGCGTCCTTTGCATAAAAGCCTCATCCAAGCCCTACATGCTTCAGGGCGGCAGCAAAATCGGGTGGATAGGGGACCGAAAACGCCTGGTGCTGTTGCGACAAGGGATGAAAGACAGCAATCGAAACTGCATGAAGGGCCGGGCGGTCCAGGCTTGGATTGGCCCCCGCGCCGTACAAGCCATCGCCCAGCAAGGGAAACCCCAACGCAGAGAGATGGACGCGAATCTGGTGCGTGCGGCCGGTCTCTGGACGCGCTTCGACCAACGCCGCCGCCTGCCCCCGTTCAAGGACATGGAATCTCGTCTCGGAGGCTTTTCCGCGCTCCCCGTCCACGATGGTACGGTGGCGCTGGCCCACATTGGCGCGCAGCGGCATCTGGCAGATTTGCTCCTCCCAGGGGGGAGTCCCCAGCACGATGGCGTGATAGACCTTTTCGACCTGACGCTGGTCGAACTGGCGGTTCAAGGCGCGATGGGCTTCGGCGGTGCGCGCAAAAAGCATCACGCCGCTGGTAAATTTGTCCAGACGATGGACCACCCACAGCCGCCCATATTCTTGCTGCAAGACGGCTGTCAGATAGGGCGCATCAGGCTGCCAGCCATCTGGCAAAACAGGCAGCCCGGCGGGCTTATTGACCACCAGCAGGGCATCGTCGAGGTAGATAGTCTGCACAGGAGGAGGCGGATATTCTTGTGCCAATGGAAATCCTCTTCATCTGCCGTCAAGGCGCCGCTTGCGATTGAATTTGACTGAACAAGTCGGATACGGTGCTGGCAGTGACGGTCAGGCTGCCCTTGGTCAGCGTTCCCAAGTAAGCCTCGCTGCCGTTGTGGGCAATCCAGCCTTCCAGGTTGAAGGCCAGCGGGCCGTCGGCCGGAATCCACTCGCCGTTGTATTTGCGCGCCACATGGATATGGGTGCCGGTGGTCTGCCCGCCTTCACAAGACGGGTATCCAATGGGTTCACCGGCTTTCAAAGACAAACCGATAGGCGCGCGGCCTTCAGAGCCGACATGAATATAAAGAATGACCCACCCGGTGCGTTCGTCTCCGTCCCCATCCAGGTCGAGCACCACGGTGCCGGTCTCAGAGCGGACGACGATGCCGTCGGCCATTGCCAGAGCGTAGTCCTTTTCGTCTACAGCAAAACAGCCCGAAAATTCGGAGGGGGGCGCAAAGTCGAGCGCAGCGAAGGGTAATCCATGCCCAAAGCCGGTATGCGGGCCGCCGGTCAACGTCCACACACGGCCAGGCGGGAAAGGCAGGCGCAGGTTGGGTTGCTGCAAACTGCCGGGTATGAGTTCGGTGGAATCCTGCCAGGGGTCGCCAAACAAGGCCGTGTAGACGGCGCAGAGCCCTTCGGGTGAGACGGCCAGGCGGTATTCTTCGGCGGTCAGCACTTTGGAAAAGTAATATTGCAGGGCTACGGTGGCGGCATTTTGCCAGGGATCGGGGCGAATCAGGCTGCCATCTTGCAGTTCGAATTCGGTCAAACTGCCATCACGCCATCCATAGTAGCCATTGTTGAGTGTATTGGCTGCTCCTACCAGTTGCAAGTAGACGCTTTCGTAATAAGTGCGTTGATAGCCCAGCAGATAGCGCGTTTGGGGTTTTTCGGGCTGGCTCAACCCGCCCGCCTGATATTCGAGCAGCGCCAGCAGCAGGCGTGGACTGACGCTGAAGTTTCGCCCTACATAATTGACAATCTCAGCCCCGCTGCGCCATTCGTTTCCGGCCCAGGCGCGATACTTTTTCAGCCAGCCGGGTTGCGAGGCAACGAAGGCCGAGGTATCGAAGCCTATCAAGGTGGGGCCGTAGACATACGTGTGATCGGGCAAGAGATGATCAGGGTTGTCCCACAGCGGCAGATAGTAAATGGGGATTTTCATGGGCATGCCTGGCGGCATGGTGGTTGCGTTACGTGGAATGAAGGGATTGGCGGCGTAGATTTCTTCCACGCTGGTGTTGAAACGCCCTGCCAACGCAGGGAGCGTATCGCCCGATTGGGCAATGTAGTCCACCAGTTCACCGGGGGCGTATTCGGGGCGTCCCTGCCAGGTAGGCGCAGGCGGAACGGGCGGGGTGACCACGAACAGCGGCAATCCGCCGGCCGGGGCGGCCGGTGCGCAAGCGCCCAGCAACGAAGTTATAGTCAGCAGGAGAATGAGCGGCTTACTCATCGGCTTTACGGTAAATGACAGAAGAGGCTGTTCCGAAGGGGTTGGCAATGATGGTGGTGTCGCCTTTGGTCATGGTGCCTTCGTAGGGTCGTTCGCCCGCGTGAACTGTGTAGCCGCTCAGGACGAGCGGAAAGGCGCCTTCTGCCAACACCCATTCGCCGTTGTATTTGCGGACAAAGTGCAGGTGAGTTCCGGTGGAGGCGCCGCCCTCGCAAGAGGCGTGACCGATGCGCTCATCCTGCTCGACCCAAACGCCTGCTTTGACGCGGTCTTTGGTAGCCACGTGCAGGTAGAGCAGGATCCACCCCGTCTCTTCGTGGCCGTCACCGTCCAGGTCCAATACCACCACGCCTTTGTTGGAACGCACCACCAGACCCGACGCGGCGGCCACGATCCACTTCTCCGATTCGACACAGCCGGAGTGGTCGGTGACCGGCGCAAAATCTACGGCTGCCAGCGGGCCTTCTGGCAGCCAGGCGCCATGCGGGCCGCTGGTGAAGGACCATTCGCGGTCTGGCTCGAAGGGCAGCACCAATGTCGGCGCGGTCAGGCCAGGCGGGAAGATAGGGCCGGCGTTTTGCGCCCGCAGCCAGGGATCGCCAAATTGCTCGGCGTATCTGGCGGGGAAGCCCGTGTTCGGATCCAACACATGCTCCCATTCGGCGCGCGTGTAGAGTTGGGAGAAGAGGTATTGAACAGCGACGCTGCCGGCGTTCAGGTCAGGAGAGAGGCGCAGGGTCAAGCCGTCGCGAAAGGTCAATTGGGTCAAGGTTCCACTGCGCCAGCCGTAGTAACCCTTTGATAACTGGTTCACAGCCCATACCATTTGGCTGAAGATGCCATCCTTGAATTCTTTTTGATAGCCCATCGGATAAGTGCGCTTCAAGAAATTGTCAGGGACGCCGGTGACCCAATGGCCCTGATAATCGAGCAAACCCAGCAGCAAGCGCGGGTTGATGGAGTTTTCGTGCGCTAAGCGGTCAATGATGCCGGCGCCTGTCTCCCAGCCAGTGGAATTGAGGTATTCGCGGTATTTGGAAAGTTCGCCGCCCGCCTCGGCCACATAGGCTAATGTATCGAAGTCGGCTGCCGTGGTCGAGAAAATCACTTCGCTGTCGGGGATGATTTGCGCGTTAGGTCCCACCTCTACGAGCCGGTCGGGGATGACCAGCAGGGTGCCGGGGTCAATCAAGCCGCTCTTCGGCAGAGATACTGCTGAGGTAATTTCTCTCTCCTGCACGCCAAAACGGCTGGCAACGGCGGCCAGGGTATCGCCGCTCTGCGCATAGTAAAGGATGGGAGGCGAATCCGGCGTGGGCAGCAGGGTGGGAGTCGCGCTGGGCTGTTGGCCGGCCTTGGCCACCACCGGCGTCTTGGAGGGAAACGGCGGAAGGACGGTTATCGCCGCTGCCGCTTGCCTGCCTGCTGTGGGGACATTAAGCGGTCTATCTGGCGCAGCCGCATAGCCAGCCACCGCGCGCGCGGTGGGGGTGGGTCGTGTTCCCCACAAGGCAGGCTGAGCCTTACATGCGCTGGCAACCAACGCCGGCAGGAGCAGTAAGAGAGAAATGCGAGGGTTCATGCTCAACTCGATTATACCTGCGGAGATTAAATCTCGCTGAAGGCTCTAGCGCGCAATCTGGTTCAGTTCGTTGCGTCCGTCCCAGGCTTCGATGACCTGTTGGCCGTGGGTAAGGAAGCCATCGTATTCGATGCCGTTTCCGCTGGAGACCCAGCCGTCCAGGACGAAAGGCAAATTGCCATCGGCGGCAATCCACTCGCCGTTATATTTTCGGGCAATATGGACGTGGGTCCCATTGGAAAAACCGCCCTCGCAAGAAGGATGCCCGATGCGTTCCCCAGCATATACGTATGTTTTGGGCGCCACTCGGTCGCGGCTCTCGATGTGCATGTAAAACACCACCCAGCCGGTTTGCTCGTAGCCGTCGCCGTCCAGGTCTTGCATCACCACGCCGTCGCCGGTGCGCACGATCCATCCATCGGCTACGGCCGTTACCCATTCGTCGCTGGGCGAGCAGCCGGCCGCTTCACCGGGGGGAGCAAAGTCGAGAGCAGCCCAGGCCGAGCCGCTATCCCAACCGCCGTGCGGACCGCCCGTAAACGACCACGTCACCCCTGGCTCGAAGGGCAAGAGCAGAGGGGGTTGTCGCAATGTGGCCGGCACAAGCGGCTCGATGGCATAATCGAAAGGATTCCCAAACAGGAAGAAGTAACTTTGAAACAGCCCAAAGGCGGTCACATCCCCCTGCCAGTCGAACATTCCGTCCAACTTGGAGAAGAAATATTGGACAGCGGCTGTCCCAGCGTTGATGGTTGGATCAATGGGCAGCACGCTCCCATCTGCCAGCACCCAGGTCGAAAGGGCGTTGACGCGCCAGCCGTAGAATCCCCAATTGAGCGTATCGGCGGCCCAGGTCAATTGCAGGTAGAGGCTGTCGTGCCAGGCATCCTGTAAACCTAACGGATAGTCCAGGTTAGTTGGCGCCGGGTTGCTTACCCAACCGCTCTGGTGTTCGAGCAGCGCGAGCAACAGGCGCGGATTGACCGAATAATTTTGCGCCACGCGCGTCACGATTTCAGCCCCGCTGAGCAATTGGCCATCCACTTCTTCCTCATAAGCAGCCAGGTAACCGCCTTCTCGTTGGACGAACGCCTCGACATCGAAAGTCGCGCTGGCAGGGCCATAGACCAATTCTGAATCGGGAATGACCTTGAAATCGGGGCCTTGCTCGCCGGGCTGAGGCGCAGGGATGATGAGCACCTGCCCGGGCTGGAGCATATCCGCTTCGGACAACCCGTTGACTTCCATGAGCGCCAACAGGCCGACGCCATACCTTTGAGCGATGTCGCCCAGCGTGTCGCCCGTCTGGACCACATATTGGTCGTTAGCCTGGCGGGGCGTTGGCAGCGTGCGCGCTATATCTGGCGTGGGAGAGACAATGGGCGTTCCTGGCAGGCGTGTAGGCGGGAGAGTGACGCTCAGCGCCGCCAGCGTGGGCGTCGGCCCCACTCGTTGGGTGGGGGTGAGGGTTGGGGGGATGGGGCTTGGCTCGGGGCTGGAGGCGTTCGAGCCGACCGCTGTCGAGGAGGCCAGCGGCACAAATGGATTGTATTCGAGTGTCGCAGCGGGCGTTCCGCGGTTGCTTGCTGTGTTCCCTGTTAGGGAGGGTTGGCAAGCGGATGTGATGGTCAACAGGAGGAAGAAGAAAAGGGCAGTCTGACGCATGAGGAAAATTGTACCAAATGGCTCCCTGTTCTTCCCATAGTCAAAAGGTCTGGGTAAAAGATGCGCCGCAGGCTTTGGTGCGGCGCATTCTTGCAAAGCAACTTGTCGCTAGAAGCGTACTACCCCATGTGCCGAATCACTGCATCTCCAAACTCAGAGCATTTGAGCAAGGTAGCGCCCTCCATTAACCGTTCGAAATCATAGGTTACCGTCTTGGCGGCAATGGCGCCTTCCATTCCTTTCACAATCAGGTCAGCGGCTTCTGTCCAACCCAGGTAGCGGAACATCATCTCGCCAGAAAGGATGACCGAGCCGGGATTGACCTTGTCCAAGTCGGCGTACTTGGGCGCCGTGCCGTGTGTGGCTTCGAAGATGGCGTGGCCGCTTTCGTAATTGATGTTAGCGCCCGGCGCAATGCCAATTCCGCCTACTTGCGCAGCCAGCGCATCGGATAAGTAATCGCCGTTCAAGTTGAGGGTGGCAATGACATCGTAATCGCGGGGGCGGATGAGCGTAAATTGCAGACTCACATCGGCAATCGAATCCTTGATGAGCAACATTTTCTTCCATTGGCCGTTGCCGTGCGTGTCCCACAGTTTCAACGCCTCTTCCACTTCGCGCTTGATGTCGTTTTGCTGGTCGGGCGACATCATATCGAAGCCGGGCTCTACCATCCGCGCGTTGTCTTCCACGCTCAGATTGGGATTGGCTTCCTTGTTGCCCAGAATCCACGACTCACGCTCGGTGACGATTCGATCCCGAAACTCTCGTTTAGCGAGGGCATAACCCCAATCCTTGAACGCGCCCTCGGTAAACTTCATGATGTTGCCCTTGTGGACGAAGTTCACGCTCTTGCGATTGTTGTCCAACGCCCATTGAATGGCAGCGCGCACCAGGCGCTCTGTACCTTCGATGGAAACCGGCTTGATGCCGATGCCGGCCGTCTCGGGGAAGCGTATTTTCTTGTACTCGGCCGGAAAATGCTCTTGGAGCAATTGCTTGATTTTCTCGTTCTCTGGGGTGCCTTGCCGAAACTCGATGCCTGTGTAAATATCCTCTGTGTTTTCGCGGAAGATGACCATATCCACGTATTCGGGATGTTTGACCGGTGAGGGGACGCCCTTGTACCAGCGCACGGGACGCTGACATACGTATAAATCCAACGCCTTACGCAGGGCCACATTCAGCGAGCGGATACCGCCGCCGATCGGCGTGGTAAGTGGCCCCTTGATGCCCACCAAAAATTCTTTGAAGGCTTCCACGGTCTCGTCTGGCAGCCAGGTGTTGAACAATTTGAAAGATTTTTCACCGGCGTACACTTCCATCCAATGGACTTTGCGCTTGCCGTGATAGGCTTTCTCGACAGCAGCGTCGAACACCCGTACCGAAGCGCGCCAGATGTCCCTGCCGGTGCCATCCCCTTCCACGAAGGGGATAATTGGATTGTCGGGAACCTGCAACTTCCCATTCTTGATTGAGATTTTTGCCCCCCCTGGGGGGACTTTTACGTTGGTATATGCCATCCTGTAACTCCTTTGGAAATATCGGGCGGATTATAACACCAGCAGCGCGCCCATGCTTTTTCTGAATGAACTGCTTTTCTTTCGATGCACATAGCCCAAATAGGTTGCATAACGGTCGTTTTTTGCAGGAGAAGCAACCGCCGTTTTCTTTCTCTTCCCCCGCCCAAGTTCTGGTAGAATTGCGCCTCGTGAAAGTTAGAGCCCTCATTTTCGATTTCGACGGCTTGATCCTGGACACCGAAACGCCCGAATTCCAGGTCTGGCAAAATATCTACCGTGAATATGGTCAGGAACTCCAGATAGAACAATGGGGCATGATGGTAGGTGGTTTTGGACTTGGCGTTTTCGATGCTGCCGGCCATCTGGCAGAATGGGTCGGAAACGGCTTGCAGCCCGACGAACTGCGCGCCCGCCACAAAGCAGAAAGCGACGCCCTTATCCTTACCCAGCCCATTCTGCCCGGCGTGACGGACTATCTGGACGAGGGTCGCCGCCTGGGACTGCAACTGGCCGTCGCTTCCAGTTCCCCTCATCGTTGGGTGGACGCGCATCTGACTCGGCTTGGACTTGCTCCCCGTTTCGATGTCATTCTCTGCTCCGAAGATGTCTCGCCGGGCCGCACCAAGCCCTATCCCGATTTGTTCTTGAAAGCGTTGGAGGTATTTCGCTTGCAGCCCTCGGAAGCGGTCGTATTCGAGGATTCCCCCAACGGCGTTCGGGCGGCGCGCGCAGCCGGTCTTGCGGTTGTGGCGGTCCCCAATCCCATCACTTCTCTGTTGGGCGTGAACGGCGCCGACCTGAGCGTTCCATCGCTGGCGGAAATTTCCTTGACAAATTTGCTTAATCGGTTGCACAAGTTGTGATACAATTCGAGTGCTTGACCGTAGGATTTGTGTGTTTTAGCCGCCAAACCTGACGCAGGTGGGCGGTTTTTTTCTTAACCCCTCAGGAGAAGAGTACAGTATGGAATCCAAACTCTACGTCGGAAATCTTTCGTATGGCGCGACCGAAGACCAGTTGCGCGAACTTTTTGCGCAGGCCGGCACGGTGGCATCCGCCAGTGTGATTACCGACCGGGAAACAGGCAGGTCGAAAGGCTTTGCCTTCGTCGAGATGAGCAGCCCTGGCGAGGCCGAGAAGGCCATCCAGATGTTCAATGGCTACTCTCTCGATGGCCGCGACCTGCGCGTTAGCATTGCTCGACCACGCGAGGAACGCCCACGCGGCTTTGGCGGCGGCGAGCGTCGCGGAGGCGGCTATGGCGGCGGCCGGGAACGCCGCGGTGGGGGCGGTCAGCGTAGATATTAATCTTTTTGTGAAAAAACAAGAGACCGGTCGAATGCCGGTCTCTTTCTTTATTGGTCAGTATCGCTTGGTGTTCAGATGGGTAATCGCTACTGCCAGGGCATCGGCGGCATCGTCGGGGCGGGGAATCGCCTCTAACGCGAGTAGCACGCGCACCATTTCTTGCATTTGACGTTTGTCAGCCGAGCCGTAGCCTGCCACCGCTTGTTTGATTTCGTTGGGTGTGTACTCGAATACCTGTAAGCCGGCTTGCGCCAGGGCGAGCAGCGTCACGCCGCGCGCTTGCCCGACTGCGATGGCGGTCGAAACATTGCGTTGGAAGAATAGCTTTTCGACGGCGGCTGTATCGGGATGGAATTCTTGTAGCAGAGCGCGCAATGCCTCGTAGAAGGTCGCCAGACGGACGGGGGCGGGGGAGGCCTTAGGGGTGGTGATAACACCATAAGAAACGGCCAGCAGTCCCCCGTCTGGTTCGAGGCGGACGAGACCGTAGCCTGTCGTGGCGGTGCCGGGGTCAATTCCCAGGGCAAGCGTCATGGTAAGGCGCAATGACGTGGGTCGTCATCGCTGGGCGGCGCTCAACTGGCTTCGAGCGTTGCCAGAGCCTCATCCGAAACCTTCAGGTTGGAGAAGACGTTTTGCACATCGTCCATTTCTTCGAGGGCTTCGATGAGTTTCATGACCTGTAAGGTCTGATCTACGGGCAGTTCCAGTTCCTGTTTGGGAGTCATGCGCAGGCCGGCTTCTTCTGGCTGCACCTTGGCGGTGTGCAGGCGGCTGGCGATGTCTTTGAAGGCTTCTACCGGCCCGATGATTTCGATCATGCCCTGGTCTTCGCTTACATCGTCGGCGCCAGCCTCGATGGCCAGTTCGAAGGCTTGGTCGTACGACATGGCGCTGGAGGGGAACGAAAAATAGGCGACGCGGTCGAATTGCCAGGCCACCGCGCCTACTTCGGCCATGCTGCCGCCGCTGCGACTAAGCACATGGCGGATTTCGGATACGGTGCGATTGCGGTTGTCGGTGACGGCTTCGATCATCAACGCCACGCCATGCGGGGCGTAGCCTTCGTACATGACTTCCTCGAATGCGCTGCCTTCTTTGTCTTCTCCCGTGCCGCGTCGGATGGCGCGCTCGATGTTCTCTTTTGGCATGTTGTTGGCGCGCGCCTTTTCGACTGCCAGCGCCAGGCGGAAATTGCTGTCGGGGTCGCCGCCGCCCTCGCGGGCTGCAATGACGATTTCGCGCGCCAGGCGCGTAAAGACGGCGCCGCGCTTGGCGTCGGCGGCGCCTTTTTTGCGTTTGATGGTTGCCCAATGGCTGTGACCAGACATACATTACTCCTTCGTAACCCGCCAGGAGGCGGAGATATGTTCACAGGGGAGGGGAGATTATACCATGTCGGCAAAGAAACCGACCCCAAGGGTTTTGGGTCCGCC
>Ga0209018_1001512_pt1 | contig 18417 bp, 12 predicted proteins | sample YNPBryBLVA2012_FD_185814 | JGI IMG/M metagenome (GOLD analysis project Ga0209018, IMG submission 185814) | Anoxygenic and chlorotrophic microbial mat microbial communities from Yellowstone National Park, USA - YNP Bryant BLVA 2012 (SPAdes)... ...
GGTGTTTCCGATCCCGGCGTTCGAGGTGACGGGGCTCGGGCGCGACAAGCTGCACGAGGGGGCGTTGGAGCACTTCGGCACGATCAATCTGCTGAAGGCAGGGATTCTGGGCGCCACGCGCCTGACGACGGTGAGCCGGCGATACGCCCAGGAGATCCAGCAAGGTGCGTTCGGCTGCGGGCTGGACGGCGTGATCCGTCAGCGTGGGGCAGACCTGAGCGGCGTGTTGAACGGCATCGACACGGACGTATGGAACCCAGCAACCGACGGTAACCTGCCGGCGCGATATCGCCTCGGGGACCTGGGCGGCAAGGCTACCTGCAAGGCGGAACTGCAGCGGGAAGCCGGACTGCCGGTGCGTGCCGACGTGCCGTTGTTCGGGCTGGTGACGCGGCTGACCTGGCAGAAGGGCATCGACGTGCTCGCGCAGGCGCTCGACCGCGTGCTGGAGCTGGATCTGCAGCTCGTGCTGCTCGGCATGGGCGACCACGAGGCGGAGGCCTTCTTCCGGCGCGTGTCGGCGGACAGGCCGGACAAGATCCACGCCTGGATCGGGTTCGACCATCGTCTGGCCCACCGCATCGAGGCCGGGTGCGACTTCTTCGTCATGCCATCGCGCTACGAGCCATGCGGTTTGAACCAGATGTACAGCATGCGGTACGGCACGCTGCCTCTGGTTCGGGCGACGGGAGGGCTGGACGACACGGTCGACAACTACGACGAGGCGACGGGAGATGGAACCGGGTTCAAGTTGTACGACCTGAACCCAGGGTCGCTGTTCGACCTGATTGGATGGGCGGTGTCGACGTGGTTCGACCGTCCGCGGCACGTGGCGTGGATGCGCGACCGGGCGATGCGCCGCGACTTCTCTTGGGACCGGGCTGCGGCGCGGTACGGTGAGATCTACTGGGAGGCCGCTCGCAGCACGGGTCGGGTTCCCTGGTCACGCGACATGGGGGCGCTTCTGGAGCGTCGGACCGGGACACGGGGGTAACGCGCGCTACCGCACGGCGCGGATGGCTTCGTGGAACTGCGAGGCCGCGACGAAGTCGGTGAACCGAGCTCGCTCCACGCCGTTGGAGTCCAGGATGATGACGGTGGGCAAGCCGGCGACCTTGTACTTCTTCTGCGCTTCGAGCACCGCGGGGTCGTCGTCGTTGGTGGCGTCGACGCGCAGCAGCACGAAGCGATCGATCTCGGTGCGCACGGCCGGGTCCGTGAAGGTATCGCGAGCGAGGCGTTTGCAGGCGGAGCACCAGTCCGCGGTGAAGTCGACGATCATGGGGCTGTCGTTGGCCTTGGCGCGAGCCAGGGCGTCGGACTCCTTCGCGAGCCAGGGCAGCTCGCCTTTGGGCATTTCGATCCAGGTGACGGCGACGACGGAGCCGAGCACGGCCAGGACGATGCCGGCGATTTTGCGGGCAGCGCGCGCCTTGCCTTCGTCGAAGCCGAGGTGGACGGCGCCGAGGGCGAGGCCCGCGATGGTGGCGGCGACGGCGGCGTAGAGCACGAAGGACGAAGCGGGCACGTAACGAAGAAGCTGCGGGAAGGCGTTCTTGACGTAGTACAGGGCGACGATGACGAGCACGATGCCGAAGAAGCTTTTGACGCCCATCATCCACTTGCCGCTCTTGGGGAGTTGCACGGCGAAGGTACCGACGATCCAGAAGGGCACGCCGAGGCCCAGGGAGAAGGCGGCCATGGCCGCGGCGCCGAGCCAGGGGCTCTGGGTCTTGCCGATCCACAGGAGGATGCCGGTGAGGACGGGACCGGTGCATGGCGCGGCGACCACGCCGCTCACGAGGCCGAGCACGAAGGCGCCGGCGTAACCGATCCCGCCCATCGTTGCGAGCTTGTTGGTCAAGCCGGAGGGAAGCACGAACTCGAACAGGCCGAACATCGATCCGGCGAGGACGAGGAAGACGGCGGCGATACCGAGCACGACCCAGCGATTCGACAGGGCGGAGCCGAACAAGCTGCCGGTCAGGCCCGCGCCGACGCCGAGGGGGGTGAACATCGCCGCGATGCCGAGGACGAACACGGTGGACAGGAGCATGGCCTCGGTGCGCGACTTGGTTTGCCGGGCGCCGAACACGCTGACCGTGATGGCGATCATGGGATAGACGCATGGCGTGAGCGCGGTGAGCAGGCCGCCGAGGAAAGCCGCGAGGCCGGCATAGATGGGGCCTTTTGCCACGGCCCGGGCGAACTCGTTGTCTGCGGCGAGGGCAGCGGAGCCGGACGCAAGGATCAGGGCGAGGATCGGGAGGGTGCTGAGCAGGCGTGCGGGGCGGAGTCGGTGGAGCATGGGACGGATGACGGGTTGGAGCGCTGCACGGGAGGCAGGATGCGTGGGATCTACCACGAGCGGCGGGGGGTCAGTTGATTTCGAGCGCGGCGAGGCGTTGCTCGGCCATGGCCAGCTCCGCGGACAACGAGATGGCGACGGCGGGCCGGCCGTTTCGGGTTCTTTCGATGAACGCGCGGAGGTAGCGCTCCGCATCGCGGACCCGGCCTGCGTGGGCGGACAGCAGCCCGAGCACGAACCGACCGTAGCCCTGGCCGCAGGGGGCGCTGGCGAGCTGGTCGATGATCTGGTCGAGGCTGTCGACGGGTTCGGACCGTTCCAGTCGTACGAGTGCGAGGTGGCCGGCGGTCAGGGGGCGGTCGGTGGTGCTCCAGCGCACGGCGCGGGTCAGGGCCGCCTGGGCTTCTTCGAGTCTGCCAGCGAGGAACAGGACGCTGCCGAGGGTCCACAGGTGGAAGGATCTCCGGCGGGCCGGAGCGCAGCGGGCGGCGAGGCGCAGGTGGTCGGCGGCTCCATCGATGTCGCCCATCTGGACGAGTGCGCGGGCGGCGTCCTGGTGGCAGACGTCGGGCAAGGTATCGAGGGCGAGGGCCTGTTCGGCGATCTCGACAGCCCGGCGGAAGTGGCGCTGTTCGAAGTGGGCGAGGTAGAGCTGACGCAGCAGCATGGACTGCGTAACGGGATCGAGGGGGGAGTCGGTGGCGAGTCCGCGGCGAGCCAATCGGGCGCGCGACACGGCGCTTCGGGCTGCCATGGCTCGCTCGAGCAGGTCTTCCGGCGAGAGCGAGTCTTGCGGCTGCGACCGCGCGCGCTTCATGCTTCTACGTTAGCAAGCCCTGCACAGGCGTCCAGAAACCGGCATTTTTCTGCCGGCCACCGATCCCGGGTATTTCCCGCCCAGCGTCGAGTTCCCTTGCGGATCGTCCGACGTCGCGGCAAATGTCGGCGGCGGACTGGGTCCGCCAGCGGAGTCGATCGTGAACCACGCGCCATCCTGCCCTGTCCGTGTGCCCATGCTGACGGTCGTCGTTGCGGCTGCGTTCGCCCTGGCTGGTTGCCACCGTGCGACGGAGCAGGATTGCGAGAAGATCCTCGACCGCATCGTGGAGCTGGAACTCAAGGACCAGGGCATCCAGGATCCCGCGACCGTGGCGTCGCGCAAGGCGGACGCGCGCGCAAAGCGGCACGACGACCTCATCAAGAGCTGCGTGGGGAAGAGGCTTCCGCAGTCATCGCTGCGGTGCATCGAGAAGGCGCAGAGCGCGGACGAGATAACGGAGAAGTGCTTGCGCTGAAGGGATCAGGGGACGCTGGCCGCGTGTTCGGCGGAGTGCGCAGCGGGCGGCTTGCGAAGCAGCGGGAAGCCCAAGGCCTCGCGCTGGGCGAGCCACGCCTCCGCCACCGCGCGTGCCAGAGCCCGGACGCGTCCGATGAACCGCTGTCGTTCGGTGACGCCGATGGCTCCGCGGGCGTCGAGCACGTTGAAGGTGTGGGCGGCCTTGACGACGAAGTCATAGGCAGGGGCCACGAGCTTGCCGGTGGGATCCTTGGACAGCGACAGCAGTCGTTTGACCTCGGCTTCCGCGTGGTCGAACGCGGCAAAATGCGCCGCGACGTCGGCCTGCTCAAAGTTGTAGGTCGACCATTCCCACTCGCCACGCTTGAAGATCTCGCCGTACTTGACGTGGCGGTTGTATTGGAGGTCATAGACGTTGTCGACGTCTTGCAGGTACATCGCGATGCGTTCGAGGCCGTAGGTGAGCTCGCCGGAGACGGGGCGGCAATCGATTCCGCCGATCTGCTGGAAGTAGGTGAACTGGGAGATCTCGAGGCCGTCGAGCCAGACCTGCCAGCCCAGGCCCCAGGCGCCGAGGGTCGGCGATTCCCAGTCGTCTTCGATGAAGCGGACGTCGTGTTGCAGCGGATTGGTGCCCAGCGCGGCGAGGGATTCGAGGTACTGGTCCTGGATGTCGAGCGGCGAGGGCTTGAGGATGACCTGGAACTGGTGGAACTGCTGCAGGCGGTTCGGGTTTTCTCCGTAGCGGCCGTCGGTGGGGCGTCGAGAGGGCTCGACGAACGCGACGTTCCACGGTTCGGGACCGAGGGCGCGCAGGAAGGTCGCCGGGTTGTAGGTGCCGGCGCCGACTTCGGAGTTGTAGGGCTGAACGATGAGGCAGCCGCGTTCGGCCCAGAACCGCTGCAGATTGAGGATGAGGTCCTGAAAGTACATGGCGTGAGGCGCGGACCTTACTTCGCCTCGGGGGCGAATGGAACGGGCTATCGTGCGCGTGGCCCTGGCGCCTCGGGACAGGAGAGCCGACGATGACGGTGAGGCTTTGCGTGGAGGACAACGAGGTTCGTGGCGAGCTCGCGCTTGCGGTGCCTCCGGGCACCCCGGCGGCACGCAGGGATCGAATGGTCGACGATGTGCTGACCGATCCGATGTTCGACCTCGCCGCCGAGCTCGGTGTGGTGCTGGCGGCCGACCCGCATGCGTACGCGCGTCCGCTGGACGGCCGCGACGAGCAGGGGCGGACGCGGTTCGAGGTGCGGGGCAGGACAGAAGGCGGGCGGCTCATGCCGGTCAAGCGGGGCAAGCTTCGAGGGCAAAGGGGGTGAGCCGATGCGTGGATCATGTGACAGGGTGCTCGTGCTCGGGGACATCAACGCGGACATTGCGATACGCGTGGAGAGCCTGCCGAGGCTTGGGGGAGACACGGCCGGGCACGGGTTGACGGTGGGCAGCGGCGGAGGCGGGCTGAACGCCGCGGTGACGTTCCGCGCGCTCGGGTCGCAGGCGCGGCTACTGGGCCGGGTGGGCCGCGACCGGTTCGCCGCGGTGGCGCTCCGGACCGCGCGCGACCGAGGCGTGGACTGCAATGCGGTGCAGACCGATGACCTGGTCAACACCGGCGTGTGCACGGTGCTGGTGACGCCCGAAGGCCAGCGGTCGTTCGTGAGCTTCCGGGGTGCGAATGTTCGCTTCGATCCCAGATGCGTCCGGGAGCACGTGTCCTCGAAGCCAGCGCTCTGCTACGTGAGCGCGTACGCGATGCTCGAGGGGCCGCAGGGCGAGGCAGCGAGGCAGCTCGTCCGGGATGCGTCGTCGAACGGGATCCCGGTAGCGCTGGACCTGTGCGTGCCCGCAGCCGAGCAGTGTCGCGACGAGATCCTGCGCATGATGCCCGACCTGACGTTGTTCTCGACGAACGAAGACGAGCTGCGGGTGCTCTTCGAGGGGTTGAGCGAGCAGGAGGCGGTCCAGAAGCTCCTGGGCGCTGGGGTCCGCTACGTCGCGATCAAACGTGGCGAGCGAGGTGCTGCCGTGTTTGCTGGCAGCGATCGCGCGGACGTGTCCGTGCCGGACGTGCGGGTGGCCGACACGACCGCGTGCGGGGACGCCTTCGCGGCGGCGTGCGCGTTCGCATTGGTCCGGGGCGGATCCATCCAGGATGCTGCACGGCTTGCGACCGCCGTAGGCACCCAGGCGGCCCTGCGTGCGGGTGCGGCCGACTCGATCCCAACGCACGCGATGCTTTCCAACCGCCTCGAGGCGCCCCTGCTCCAGCTTCTCGTCCCACGTCGCACGGCCGACGACAAGAAGACCTCCTGCCCCAAGTAACGGGACGTCGTCGCGGCGAGTTGTCCCTCCGCGGTTCTGTCAGGCTTTACGCAGCGTCTCCTCCGCCCCAGGGAAACGTGCGACCCTCTCCCAAGAGCACCATGGAACAGGTCGCTGCACTCGCCGAGCGCATCAAGACCCTCAAGAGCATCGCGGCGTCGATGCGCGAAGGGGCATTCCACACCAACCTCATCCCGGAGATCGACAAGATCCTCGCCCTGCCGGACGACCTCTCGTTGGCATCGGTGGGCGAGCGGGAAGCCATCACGCGCCAGGTGCGAGAGTATGAGCAGACCTTCGACCGGTTGGGCTACACGCTTCTCGAGCAGCTCATGCCCACCATCGGCGTGTCGCCGGTCTTCCGGATCGTGCAGGCAGCCGATGCGTTCAGGCGATCGCTCCGGTCCAAGGTAGGGCAGACCTTCGAGGTCGACGGGCGCACGGAGCGGTTCGACCAGCGGCATTTTGACGTCGTGACGCGAACGAGCATGTCGATCGGGACGCCACCGGTGACGGACGGGATGCGGAGCCTGATCTCGAGGCTCGTCTTCGGCACGGATGTGGACAAGCTCCATGACTATGCGGAGACGCTGGGGTGTGACGCGGAGGTGGTGCGGGATCTGGTGGGCGCGTTCCGGGGGCTCATCGACGGCAGTCTGCATTACAACACGGCGGCCGAAGAGGCGGCATTCCTCGCAGAGGCCGCTGATTTTGCCAACTTCGAGGGCGGCAGGATCCTGAACCGGGTGGTGATCACGCAGAGCCCGGATCGGGTGGTCGAGCTGATCCGGCACCATGTCTTCGACAAGCTCGGACCGGGTGAGCAGACCGCGGTCCGGATCGTGCCAGGCGTGGACAGCATCGATTGGGATCTCGTTGCGCGAATGCAGGCCGAACCGAATCACGTCTTCGTGGTGCAGGTGACGCGAATCCCCTATTGGCTGTTCCAGCCCACGTCGGGGGACAACGCCTGGCGCAGCGTACTTGGGCGGCTCATCCTCATCGACGCGTCGGACCGCGCGCGCATGTCGAACACCACGGTTGTTCACACGCTTTTCCCCCATGTGGCGAGAACGCTGCGCAACGTGCAGACGAGCTTTGCGGGGCGCCCGGCGAACACGCAACTGCTGCTGCGCCGTATCCTGGAGCGCTACGCGCCGCCGACGTTGACTGCCGTTCGCGAAGCGGTGGACGCCAGGCTTGACACGCTGGAGCGCGAGGGCGTGTGCGAGCTGTCCGTGGAGCAAGTGCGCAGGCTCGAGTGGCGCAGAGACGCCCTCTTCGACTATCTTACGCTGAAGAAGCTGCGTCGCATGATGGCGTTCCTGGAGGAGGTGTCGTCGGGCGATGACGACGGCCGTCGGGCGCTCGGGGGCAGAATGCGGGAGCGCGTGGCGGGCTTGTGGATGCGCTACTTCTACGCGGGGCTTCCGGCGGACCGGTACCGTGCCGTGGTGTTGCCCGGCGGAGGGCGAGGCGCGCTGACGATCGCGGGAGAGTATCACCGGCACCGCGTGCGGGACCTGGTGGCAGAGTTCGCGCGCGACAGCCTGCCCGCATGTCGCACCCGCCTCGAAGACATCAAGCGTACGCTCGAAATACCGCATGGCAGCACCGACGAGATCCTGGCCGCGATAAAGCAATCCCAGCTCAGGGCTCAATCGCCGACCGAGGGATTGACAGACAAGCCGCACGCGCGTCTGCGAGATCATATTCCGCGCCGCGTGCTCTATAGTGCCGTGGACGCGGCGCGCCGAGTGACGGACACGACGCAGCGGGGGCTGGACCGGGTCACCTACGGCAACCTTACGGGCGGCATGGCGGCGTTCGTCAAGCATCGGATGTCGAAGATGGGATTCGGAGCGTTGCACGGCAGGCTCGACGACGTGGTGGGCGATCCGATTAGGCGCTACGACCAGAACCTGCGCCAGATGTTGCAGCCGCTGCACGATGCAGTCCGTGCGGTACGCAAGACTACGGAGGACATCAAGGGTGGAATCGACCCGGTGGCGGTCGGAGAAATCGAGGCGATGCTGGTAGCGATCGAGCAAGGTGCCTTCTATCCGACGCTCATCCTGCCGGAGCTGTCGTGGACCTACGGCGACGTATTCCCGGAGAAGTACTACCCGGCCAAGTGGTCCGTGCGCATGCCGCTCAACGATCGGTACGAGATGGACCCGATGGCGCTGCTCGGGTATCTGGAGCGGCTGCGGTACATGCTCCGACACTTCCCGGAGGTCTTCGACCTGTGCTGCCGCACCATGCTCCTGGTCATCAACTCGCCGCACAACCCGACGGGTGTGGTGTATCGCAGGGAGACCGTGCTGCGGCTGCTGCAGATTGCGGGGGAGTACGGGCTGACGGTGGTCGACGACAACTCGTATCACAAGCTCGTGACGAGCGCGTGCAAGGCGCGCGAAGGCGAGGATTGCGTCGCACAGCTCTATGAGAAGCACCGCGGCAGGCTGCCGGGCGACTTGCGCATCATCACGGTGAGCGCGACGACCAAGGGGCTTCAGGGCGCGGGGGACAGGACGGGCATCCTGGTGTCGAATGTCGATGAGGTCGTACGCTTCGCGCAGAACAGGGCGTCGGACCCGCACCTGATGTCGCTGTACATGACGCAGCTCAAGCTCGAGAGTGGGGTAGCGGTCAAGCGCTGGACGCGCGAGCTGGAGGATCTGGCGGCGGACCTGCTCAAGCCTGGTGCCCAGGAGACGCCGTCGCAGCGGATGGAGCGGCTGCTGGAGGCAGAGCTGGCGCGGGTGGCCGATGAGCAATTCCCGGTGGCGCTGTTCGACTTGCTGGTCGCGGGCTACGACGACTTGCTGCGGCTACAGCAGCGGGGCGCCGTGGTGACGGACCTGTCGCGGTACGTGAGCCAGCTCGTGTCACGCGTCAAGCGGCTTCGGCCGGAGCGGGCGCTTCGGGCCGACGTGGAGAAGCGCATCGAGCAGGTGCGTGCAGCGCGAAAGAGAGTCATGCCCGGCGCCGAGGAGATACGACCGGAGGGGGCGTTCTACTATTGTCTTCGGATCTCGCCGAGGGGTGACGAGCGGGGCATTCAGGAGTTCCTGCAAGCGCTGTGCAGGTATCGTAAGGTCGACCTCACGTACGCGGGCCACGGGTTCGTGCGTCTGTCGTTGGGTGGTGCGATCCGCGGTGACGACCCCAGCTATGAGCGATTCGGGCGGGTGGTGGAGGTGTATCTGGGGTTGCTCGGGCGCTACTTCGAGGCGTTCGAGAAGACCGGTCGGGACACCACGAAGCTCGAGGCGATCTTCAGCAAGCCTGGGGAGCCGCTGCTGGACGGCGTGATGCGGGATCTGGGGCCTCTGGTCGGGCCCGATGCGGGCGAGAGCGGGCATCGTGCGGGAGAGCCGGTGACGCGGGCGGAGCGTGGGGTCGTGTACTGCATCGAGGAGGGCCGATCGGTGACGGACAAGGTCTTCGTGGAATACCGAATCTGCGCGAACCCGGCGGAGCTGATGGCGAGCCCGTTGTTCCGGGTGGTGTATCGCAGGCTGTTGCGAAAGGTGTACCGGAAGCACCCGGCCCTGGTGGATCTCACCTTCCCTCAGGTGGAGAACCAGTATGGCCCCCACGCATGCCAGAGGGCGTATCAGGACAGGCAGCTCATCGACGACCTGTTCCGCAAGCTGGTGCGAGACATGTACGAGCTTTGGCATGGGGGTAGCACGGTCAAGGTCTTGTCGGCAAAGCTCGAGACGGGCCGGCACGGCGAGAAGGTAGCTGCGCTGCACGGCGCGAATCGGCGGCTCAATGAGCTCATCAACGAGCTGATGCACGCCTTCGATGTGCCGGACGACGCGGTGAAGGACAGCGGAACGTTCGACATCGGCTACGAACTGCTGCGCGGGCTGCGGGCCCACCCGGCGTTGCCGGCGTATCTGCGGAACGTGATCGAGCGCTGCGACTTCGCCGGCGCGACGACGCCACTGAATCCGAGCCCCAACGCGGTGACGGGCGCGGCCAGGCGTGTTTCCGACCACCGCTACGGGTTCATTCGTCGCGATGGGGACCGACCGGGCAAGGTGCCCGGGGCCAATCCGTCGCTGGAGCATTTCCGCGCGAGACTGACGGCGTTCGCGGCGACGTCGGACCTCGGCGGATACGTGTGCAAGGCGGTGCAGGTCGGGCCGTTCAAGCTGCTTCTGGTCATCCACAAGTCGTGCTTCCACCTGTTGAGCGATGAGATGCGGTTGTTCCCTCAGATCGAGGACGTGCAGACGCGGTCGAACATCGATGGTCTGCGCTGGGACGGCGTGCTGCTGTACGGGATACCGGCCAAGACGATGGGCGATGGTTACAAGACGGGATACGTGCTGGACCGGGGCGACGACGGGCGGTTGCTTCCCGTGGCGTGGGTGGCGCGGGAGGACGCGACAGACTACGTAGGTTTCCTCAAGAAGTCGCTGCTCACGTTGCACAATGAGCTGGTGAAGGCGCTGGGTGGGATGCCGGTGCATGGGGCGATGATCACGATCACGTTCAAGAACGGGCTGCGCAAGACGCTGGTGTTTTCCGCGGACAGCGGCACGGGCAAGAGCGAGACGATCACGGCGATGATGGAGCAGATGATCGCGGGGACGGGCCGGGCGAGCGAGGTGCGGAGGGTGGATATCCTGGCGAGTGACATGCTGTCGTTGTGGCGCGGGGAAGACGACCAGATCTACGCGTTTGGCACGGAGGTGGGTGATTTTCTGCGCACCAACGACATCACGGAGAGCTGGAAGGCACACTTCGGAGACCTGCTGATGCGAGGCAGCTACTCGAACATCGACCACCCGAAGAACGCGCGGGTGACGATCCCCGGGATCTGCCGTGTAGAGAACGTGCTGGCGCCGACGCGGGTGAACGGCTTTTTCTACATCAACAACTATGAGCCTGTCCGCGGCCGGAGCGTGGAACTGAGTGACGATCCGAATCATGTGCTCAAGCACACGCTGGTGCGAGGGTTGCGCAAGAACAAGGGCACGAGCGGGGACCAGCCGAGCCTTCGTGCGGGGCTCGAGCTGGCGGGCGAGACCGACCTGGTGGTTCGCTTCCGCCATGCGATCGACGAGCTGGTGGACTGGCAGGAGCGGACGGTCGGCGGGAAGACGGTGACGTGCCTTGGTTTCCGCGACGGATCGGGCGATGTATTCGCGGCGCGGGAGCTGGTGACGCTGGCGTTCAAGGGAAGGACGTTCCGTTGGGAAGGCGAGGCCGACCGCATTGCGACGGTCGAGTACGACGTGCTGGAGAACCTGTTCTGGGCGTGCTGCAGGTCGGGCCGACGCCTGGTGTTGGACAGGCGGATAGCGGATCAGATCTACGAACCCTTGACGAGCACGTTCTGCGGCAACCCGTTCGTGGACCCGGAGGGGATGGACCGGACGCTGGAGGTATTTGCGCGGACGCTGTTGAAGGCGAAGGTGCACACGGGGGTGATCCGCACGCAGCTCGCGCGGGCGGGGTACGAATTCGCGGGGCCGGCGCGCGCAGCGCAGGACATCATCGCATTCCTGCTGGAGGACGAGGAGGTCAATGCACGATTTCAGCGTAACAAGGGGAAGGTGAACGCGGCGATGCAGGCCACCTACGGGGGTGTACTGGAAGCCGGGAGCAACCTGCCGGTGGAGCTGGAAGGCTACAATCTGCTCTTGTTGGAGGAGCACGAGAGCCGTCATGTGGCGTTCCGGGGGCTGCAGGGCGAGCCGTTCGTGCTGTCGACACCGTTCTATCGGTTGGATGCGTCGCGCGACGACGCGGCCCGGGCGTTCGCACCGGCGATAGCCATGCCGGAGGCGGTCGAGGTGATCAGGGACATCTGCCGGAACGCCGACTACGACGCGGATTTCTCGGAGTTCGAAGTCGACCTGACGCGCTATGAGCCAATCGGGTGGTGGAACAATGTCGAGGAGCTCACGTGGCAGGTGCTGCTGTTGCACGGGGTGATCGGGCTGGGGTCATCGGAGTCGGAGGTGGCGCGCTTTCCGATGGAGGTGCGCAAGGCGCGGCACATCGCCGAGATGCTGCGCAAGCAGAGGCCATCGCGGATGGGCGCGTCGGTGCGGCGCCCGTCGACCTTCCCCTGGAGCAGGGCGGAGACGGCGGCGCGCAACTGATGGGTTTGCTGCTTCGCCGCTGGCATGGGCAACCAGCGCCCCGCTGCCCGCGCAGGCTCCCGCACTCGTGGCGACGGCCGCGCTAGCGCGCCGACTATCCTGCCGTCCACCCGGCGGAACGCAGTGCCCCGACCGTGCGCGATGCGCTGGGGCCGCCAGCTTTCATCAGAATGTCGGCACGCCAAGACGCGCGACCTGTGCACGGGACTGGAAGTCGCTGCCGCACGCTTCGGACCAACCGACTAGGCTTCCATGATCGGCCGACGACAGGGTCTGGATTGCCGGGTTGCCCCACCCCGCAGCCGGCGGTTGCAGCACGCAATCGGAAAACGTCTGCGCCTGACGGCCACTCGCTCGAACCACGACGGTTCCGCCGGATGGGTCCGCCGCATCGAGCCCGGGCACGAGATTCCACCCGAGCGAACGACGCGCGGCCGGACCAAGAACGGGCGGCAAGCACATCCGTACCCCAGGCAGGCGTCCTCGGCCCCAACCTGTTTCTTCACCTTCGCGCCCACCGGCGTCGCCACGCGCGCCTGGCGGGACCATTGTGCGCAGCCCGGCAAGCACCAAGCATCTGACCGGGGCGGCTCCAGCCCTCACTCGCCAAGCACATGCACCACGACCGACCGTCGGTGCGCGGTGCGCCTGTGCTCCCACACGTACAGCCCCTGCCAGGTGCCCAGCGCGAGCTTCCCTTCCACGATCGGGATGCTCTCGCTGGTGTGCGTCAAGGCGCTCCGTGCGTGCGACGGCATGTCGTCCGGCCCTTCGTCGTCGTGCTCCCAGCGTCGGCTCTCGGGTGCGATGTCTCGCATCCAGCGCTCGAGGTCGCGCAGCACGGCTGGGTCGGCGTTCTCCTGAATGAGCAGGCTCGCGGAGGTGTGGCGGATGAACACGACGCACAGGCCGGTGGTCACGCCGCTCTCACGCGCCACCTTGGCGACCTGGTCGGTGATGTCGTGGAAGGAGTAGGGACGGGTTTCGATCGACAACGTTCGCTGAAGCTGCTTCACGCGGTCGAACCTAGTGCGAACGGCGCGCGTGGGGAAGCGCCAGCAGATTGTGCGACCAAAACTTGGCCCTCCCGGTGGGAAGCTCCTATCGGCGTGATTCGGTGGTGAATTCCCACGGGGTCACCTCGCGGCTCAACCACCGGGAGGATTTCGGCATGAGCGTGGATAAGGAACGTCGCAGCGGAGGACAGCGGATCCCGATCAAGACGCTGGTCGAGATTGGTGCTGGCGAGGGTGGCTCCGCAGCGTTCGAGGCAGAATCGGTCGACATCACCACCGCAGGCATGCACCTGAAGACCGCGTACCTGCCGGAGGTCGGCGAGCCTCTGGTCTGCCGGTTCGAAGGCAATGGCAAGGAGATCGTGGTCCACGGCGAGGTCGTTTGGCGGAACGAAGATGCCTACGGCGGGGACTTCGGCGTCCGTTTCCTCGAGCTCGACCAGGAGAGCATCGAAGCGTTGCGCGAGGTTCTCGGCGAGGTCGTCGAACCATCGCAGGCCGCCGCCGGGGGCGACGCACCGCGCGCCGCGCGCAACACGAGGGTGCGTCTGCACATCGACGGGCTGGGCGCGCCGATGAAGGCGCGCGTGCGCGAGGTGACCCGCTCCGAAGTCCTCGTCGGGTCCAACCTCGAGTTCCTGAAGGTCGGTCGAAGCGTGGACCTCGAGAACATCGACTGCGCGGAAAGCCGTCCCGCACGGATCGAGCGTGTCAACATCGAGATCGACCCGGCATCGCACATTCCGCAGCTCATGGTCGCGCTTCGATACCTCGACGCAGCAGCCAGCGTCCAAGAGGATCCGTGCGCGCCGCAAGCGGCGTCCCCGCGTGCCCGCAGGGAGGACGACGAGGACGATGACGTGCGCGCAGAACAAGGCGATGCAGAGGATGAGTTGCAGGAGCAGGCCCAGGGGCGTTCCGCCATGCTGTGGAGCCGTGTCAAGCAGATGGGGCCGAAACTCGCTGCGCTCGGCGGCAAGGCGAAGGACCTCGGTGGGCGCGCGAAAGACGTCGTGGCAAGGGCAATCGACCGGGCTCGCGCCAAAGGCCGGGCCGACGCCGACCTTCCCTTGCGTCGCACGACCGCTCCGCCTCCGAACGGAGGGCTCCGCGGAGAAGGACGCCGCCTCACCCGCGAGTCGCTCGAAGAAGCGCTCGAAGAGATCCCGCCGCAGAAAAGGAAGCTCGCCAAGCGCGCCGCGGTCATCGGCGTCGCTGTACTGATGATCGCCGTCGTGGCCGTGGCGCTCAATCGCAAGCCGAAGACGGCTGCCACCGCGGCCGTGGACCCCACCGCCGAGTCTGCGGATTCCGCTGGACTCGTCGTTCCCGACGATCTGGGCGGCACGGCGGTGGCTGTTGCTTCGAACGGCGGTGCCATGGTCGCCAACGTCCCGCTGTTCGGCCCCACCCCGATGGAAACCGCCCCGGCCCCCGCGCCTGCGCCGAACCCCGCCGTCGCTGCCGGCGGCCCGGCCGCCTTCCCTGCCGCCGTCGCCGTTCCTCCGCCAGGCGACGCCAAGCCCGCTGCCGATGACGAAACAGCGGATCAGGGCGACGACGACGACGGGTCGGACACCGGTGCCGTTGCAGCCGCCGTCACGGCCCACGACGATGCTGCGGACGAAGGAGAGGACGACAGCGCCGACGACAGCAAGCCCGCTGCCCGTCCGAGTCGCCAGCATGCTTCGAAGCCCGCATCCGGCAAGGCGTCTGCAGGATCGTTCTCGCACGGCAAGGTGCGCAATCCGACCGTGCTCTCGCTCCGGATGAACCAGAGCATCAAGTCCATCCGCGGCAACGGCAACGCCAGCGGCTTCACCGTCGAAGTCAGCGGTGCGCGCAGCCAGGAGGCGGCGGCTGGCCTGGCACGGCAGGACCGGCGCATCGCGAGCGCCAGGGTCACCAACAAGGGCAACAGCGCCGACCTGGTCGTTCGCTTCCGCGAGCCGGTTCCGGGCTACCGCGTCGTGGCGCAGGGCAACAACTTGCGCATCATGCTCGGCAACGAGAAGAAGACGGCCAGCAACGCCAAGCCCGCAACGCGCAACCACAAGCCCGCCGCCAAGAAGAACCCCGCCGAGAAGTCCACCGGCAAGCACTGACCCCTTCGCCCCGGTTCACGACCTCGCCAGCTAGCGGACCCTACCCGAGCCCGACACCGCATCGGCAATCTCGGCCTGCGCGGCCCATGCCCCGCGGTACACGAGGCGCCCGACTCAGCACACCAGCACCCAGACATCGTACAGGGCGTGGCTCCAGACCGCGGGCGCGAACCCGCGGAACCGGTACACCGCCACGAACCCCAGCCCGCACACCGTACGAAACACGAACGACCCGAACCCGAACGGATCCCCGAACGGCCCCCAATAGTGCCACGCCGAAAACACCATCGACGTGACCGTCGCCCATGCGATCGTCCACACCAACGGGCGCTTCTTCACCACGCGGGTCAACAGCGTCGCGCCGAGGCCGAAGAGTACGACCCGGAATGCAACCTCCTCGTAGAAGCCGGCCCCGAGTGACATGACCAGCCCCGCGAACGGTCCGGCGTCACCCGCGCCCAGGCGAAGGGTTCCCACCACATACGACGCGACCAACCGCAGTGCGACCGCATAGGCTGCGCCCTCCACCAGCACCAGGCCGAACCGCTGCCAGCTCAGTCGATGACCGCGGCCCATGAGCACCAGCGTCCCGACCAGCCCACCGCCGATCGCGATCGTGAGCGCCAGGTACGCCAGGATGCTGTGTCCTGCCACATCCGCCAGCAACGACGACATGAAGTCCGCGGCGTTTCGCTCGGGAAGGAACGCGACGCCGACGTGATAGCCCAGGAAAACGGGCAGCGTCAGCCCCAGGTCCGTCCACGGGTCGGACCGACCTTGCAGCGCCTTTTTCAGCGCCTCCCAGGGTGCCGACCGGTTCGCTGCCCCGGCCCCCGCGGTCACGGCAACTCCGCGGGACGTAGTCGATACACAATCGCGAACACGACGACCGCCCACACGACGATGTTGAACACGAAGAGGCCGTCGCGGAGCATCTCCTGCGTGGGCGACTCCGCCTTGGGTCGTCTCGCGACGAGCTGGAGGAAGCGCACCACACCCAGCACGGTGAACGGGGTGGTGGCCCAGAGCCAGTCGGACTTGAAAAACGCCCGGGTCGCCGGGTCGAGCGTGTAGGCGACATACGTGGCGATGGTGGCGGTGCCCGTCAGCGCCAGCGCAATGGTGAGCGCACGCGGCGAGTATGCTTCGAGCGCCGCACGTTGCTTGGCGGGGTTGGCGGTCTGCGCGAGCTCGTGCCGGCGCTTGCCGAACCCCAGGAACAACGCGAGCAGCGCCGTGCAAGCGAGCAGGTACCAGCTCACATGGATCTTCGCCGCGAATCCGCCGGCCACCACCCGCAGAACGAACCCCGCCGCGATGCACGACACGTCGACGTACGCGACCTTCTTCAGCTTGAACGAGTACGCCATGTTCAGCGCGAAGTACGAGGCCGCCACCGCCGCGAAGGGCAGCGACAGCACCACCGCACCGCCGAGCGACACGACCACCAGCGCCACGGCCATCACGCGTGCTGCGCCCCATGGCACACGGCCCGATGCGATCGGGCGGAAGCGCTTGACAGGGTGCGCCCGGTCCGCCTCCACGTCGACCAGGTCGTTCATGGTGTAGACCGCGGACGCCAGCAGGCAGAAGACCGCGAACGCGCTGAACGCCGGGATCAGCAGGTCGAGACGGAACACGTCCTTCGCGAAGAAGACAGGCGCCAATACGAAGATGTTCTTGACCCACTGGTGGGGGCGCATCGTCTTGACGAACCCGGTGAGCCGCCACAGGGCGCCGCCGCTCATCGGCGGCGGATCGCTCAGGATGAGCGGAGGAGCCGGGTTTGGCGCCTCTGCAGCCTCGACACCCGACGGGACCGGGTCGCTCTCCTGGTGCGATAGGGCTTCCTTGATGCCTTGCAGCTCGCTCATCGATCCGACCTTTCCCGCTCCTCGAAGCTCTGCGACAGGTCGCCTATCTGGCACGCGCCCCCCGGTTCCGTCAAATGGCCCTGGTCGTTGGCTCCAGCCCTGCGTCGAGCATCGGCGTATTGCACAAACCTTGGCAAGCGCAAACAACTTGCATTCCGTGGGCAGGAGGAAACCGATGACGCGCCAACGCGCCATGCATCGTGCGCAGCCAGCAGGTCGTCGACGAGTCGCACACCCGGGCGCGATGGGAACGGTCGTGCTCGCAGCAGCGCCGGTGCCTTGCGGAGAGACGGTCACGGCAGCGCAACCCAGTACGGCACCGAAAGTCCATTGCTCGAGCGGCATGACCGGCAACGAATGCCAGGACCAGAGCTGCTGTCCGTCCATCCTCGTGCCCGGCGGCGTGAACCCTCTCGCATTGCTCATGCCGGACCACGCACAGCGCTCCGAGTCTCCCGGCGCGGGGCCCCGACGAGTGCCGAACGCCGCGACCCGTTGCGAGGCCTGCCAGCCCACAAGCCCGCCACGCGTGACCGCATCGTGATGCAGGCAAGACGATAGCTACCCCGCCTCGCCCACGGCCGCTTGCACGAACGCGACATCCAGCCTGACCTACGTGGCCGTCTGCTCCAGCGTCATGCCCGACGAAACGAGTCGCCTCGTCGCGTTCGCCAGTCCTTCAACCCTGCCTTGGGCCTCGCCTTCGGCCCGCACGTCGTCGAGGCTGCCGTGTCCCGCGCGCCGCAGCAGGTTGCGAAGCGTCGCCGCCATCGCGGCTTGCCGATCGTAAAGAGCCTCGACCCGCACCGGATTGCGAAGCTCGCCCGCTGCGCGAAGCTCCTCACCCGGCAAGGCCACGCGCATCGGCTTGCCCTGCTCGTACACCTCGACACGGTGCGATCCGGCAAGACGCACCAACCCCAGGTACTTCGTGCCTCCGCGCAGAAGGTCGTCAAGCTCGGCGCGAAGCTCGGCTTCGTCCTGGCCGGTGTCGGCGTACTGCACGGCCAGGGGAGGCACGCCTTGGGTCCATCCCGGCTCCGCCGGCACGTCTACCAACCGCGATGTCCGGGGCGCGCAGCGTCCCTGGTTCGGGCGAGCAGCCCACGTCCATGCCGGAGCCCGAGCCTCTCTGCATGCGCGCGCCGCGCAGCGTCCCTGGTTCGGGCGAGTAGCCCACGTCCGTACCGGCTCGGGTTACGTGCGGGTCGGCATACCGTGACCGGCCGTGACCGGGATCGGACGGAGCATTCGGAAGCAGCCGAGGCGGGTATGGGCAGCTTGGGCCAGACCGAGCTCGGGCCGGGGACCAGCGCGCTGGACACGCCTCCGGCGGGCCCACCCTCCTGACGCCACCGGAA
>Ga0209018_1001513_pt1 | contig 18413 bp, 13 predicted proteins | sample YNPBryBLVA2012_FD_185814 | JGI IMG/M metagenome (GOLD analysis project Ga0209018, IMG submission 185814) | Anoxygenic and chlorotrophic microbial mat microbial communities from Yellowstone National Park, USA - YNP Bryant BLVA 2012 (SPAdes)... ...
GACCTTGTGCCCCACAACCCGAAAGTCCGCATCGAACACCCGCTGGATTTGCCCTCGCACCGGCCCCGTGAAGCTCACCTGCCTTTCCAGAAAACCATCGTAGCCAAACTCCAGCCCCACCCCAGCCCCGCTGCTCACCCCGGCGAGCCTGCCCGCCAGGTCATACGCAAAGCTCACCTGCCCCCAGCTGGAGTCCACCGCCGCGAGCTTGCCCTCCCCGTCGTAGGTAAACTGCACCACCTCGCCATCCGGCCTGGCGATGCTCACCAGCCTCCCCTCCGCATCGTAGCTGTACCGCGTGGCCGGATCCCAACCCCCCACCACCGGCGGCAGGTACGCCGCTTGCCTGCCCAGCACCGTGTACTCGAACCCGTGCTCCGGCCTGCCCGGCGGAGTAAGCCCCAGCAGCTGGCCCGCCGCATCGTAGCGAAACACCACCTGCCTCCCATCCCCAAACCCCTGCCCCACCACCCGGCCAGAGGCGTCGTACGCGTAGCTCACCACCCGCCCCAAGGGATCGGTGACGCTGGCAAGCCTGCCCAGGGCATCGTAGGCAAACTGCGTGAGCCGATCCCCCTCGCGAACCGCCGCAAGCTGGCCCTGCCCGGTGTAGCTGTACTCCACCGGCACCAAACCCGGCACCTCCAACCGCACCACCCGCCCTTGCCCATCCAGCACCTCCTTCCGCTGCCGCCCCGAAGGCTGGGTAATCGTGCGCAGGTAGCTGCCATCGGGCTGCTTGGCCACCGTGATGGTGGTGGTCCTGCCGTTGGTGGTGATGCTGTCCACCTGCAAGGTGAGGCTCAGGGGATCCTGGGGATTTGCCAAGCTCACGGTGCGCGAGGCCGTGGTGGTGCGGGTAAGGCCCGAGGGCAGCGTGACCTTGCTTTGTGCAAGCACCGGCGCCAAAAGCCCCCACCGGGGATCCGGCTGGGTCTTGGTGACGCTCACGGTGCCGTCCCGGGAAGTGCTGCGGGTGGTGCCGTCCGCCTCCACCACGGTTTCCCCTTGGCTGCAGCCGCAAGCACCGTTGACCACGGTGCTGGTGCGCTTGCCCGCGGCGGTGATTTGCTGGCGGTAAATCGTTTGCTTGCCCGAGGGCGTGGTGACCACCAGCTCCTGCCCATCGGCAATTTCGCTGCGCTGGTACTGGGTGACCCCGCCCGCCGCATCCACGATGCGCACCACCCGCCCGGTGGCGTCGTAAGCGATTTGCGCGGTGCGGCCCAAGGGGTCCACCTCGGTGACCATGAGCCCATCGGCGGTGTAAGCGTAGCTGTGGGCTTCCCCGGCGGGGTTCGCCACCGAAGCCAAGAAGCCGTTGGCGTCCAAGGCCAGCTGCGTTTGCTCGCCGGAAGGGGCGGTGATGGTGATGCTGCTGCCGGAGCGGGTGATGGTGGTGGTGCGCCCTTGCCCGTCGGTGACGCTGGCAAGCCTTCCCTCGCTGTCGTAAGCGAACTGCCAGCGCAAAGCCCCGGTGGTGGCATCCTTGGTCCAAAGGTGCTTGCCCGCCAGGTCGAAGAAGTACACCTCCTCGCCCCCCGGGGAGGGGATGAGGTAGCCGTCGCCGGTGGGCGCCAGGGCCGGGGAAGAGAGGCGCCGAACCACGGGGCCACCGCTGTAAGGCGGGGGGTTGCAGCGGGATTCTCCCAGGTAAACCCTGCCTTGCGGATCGGCACCGGCGGTGAAGATGTTCCCGAACACCGTGGCCCGGGGGTGCCCGCCGTCGGGAGCGGCGCAACCATCGAAGGAATAGGAAGGCACGCCCGCTAGCAAGCTGGCCATGCCGTGCTGGTCAATCCGCCAGATACCGGCCCAGTTGAAGATGGACTTTGCCACGTAATACTTGCCGTGGCGGTCGAAGTTGCCTTTTAAGACAGTCGAGGGCAAGCAAAGCTCACGGGCTGGCCCGGAATCGCTGGCTGGGATTTGGGGATCAGGGTTGCTGCACGGCTTGGTCACGTTCCAAATGATGCCCGAGCGATCCACGCGCCTGACGAACCTGTAGAAACCGCTGTCAAGGATCCAAAGAGAGCCGTCTGGGGCTACCGAGACGCTCCTGGGCTCAGCAATGCAAACTGCCGTAGCCGGGTAGCCCTCATCTGTCGAGTAGCAGCCGCACCAGTAGGGACACTGCCACCCGCGAGGCCCGCCCCCAGCAAACGTGGAAATTATTCCCTGGGGATCAATGCGGCGAATGCGACCGCCGAAGGAGGCCACCTGCCCGATCTCCGCGATGTACACCGACCCGTCGGGCCCCACCGCAATGTCCGTGGGTCCCTCGAGGCAAGCCTCGACCGCCGGGCCACCGTCGCCGCGGTTGGGGGGACAGTTGTAGTAGTTCCTTCCTGCCAGAAGCTGAACCTGCCCGTCGGGCGTACGCTTCCACGCCTTGAAGCACGAGCAATCGGCGTCTACGTTCGTGAAGTACACGGTGCCGTCGGGACCCACGTCAATGCCGGTGATGGCGCCGGTCCAAACGGTAGGCTCCAGCACGTGGAGGATGCCGTCCGGTGTAATGCGCACCAGCTTGGCCCCTTTGTACCGCTCGAAGTTTTGCAACGCCAGGTAGAGGCTGCCGTCGGGACCGAAGGCAAGGTCGTTCACCTCATTTTCCAGCGGCGAGCTGGTGGCGGGTACGCCGTCAATGGGCTTGCCAGGAAAGCGTGTTCCCGCCACGGTTTCCACCCGCCAGCCGGCAAAATCCGCGACGTTCCACCTGCTGCCGTCGCCAAAGCGCAGCAAGCCTTGGGTGAAATCGAAGCTGTGGTGCACCGCAAGGTCCCAGCCGCCCAGCCCTTGCCCCCGGTGATCCCAGTGGCGCAGGGGGACCGTGAACTCCCGCCAGAGCACCAGCTCGTCCCGGGTGGGGGTGGTGGTGATGCGGGTGCCGTTGCCGTTGTAGCCGAACCGGGGGTTTGCCTGGTAAACCGGCCGGTACACGTAACCCACCTTGATTTGCGCCGGGACCGTGCCGTAGACGGTGCGGCCGTACGCGTCCTTGCCGTCCCAGATGACCTCTACCTTTTGGCTGGCAGCAGCGGGGTAGCGCTGCCAGGAGCTCTTGCCGGCAATGCTCACCGCAAGCCAAATCCCTTGCAAGCTTGCGGGGATGCTGGGGCCGGAAAGCTCCACGCTCACCGCCCGCCCCGGCCCGAACCCGGTTTGGTTGGCGGAGCTGTAAGCCAGGGAAAAAGGCGTGCCCACCAGCTGCACGCTGGTGGCGAAGGCTTGGTCGGCGGAGCCCACGGTGCTAGCTGGAGCGCAGAGGTCGCAGCACTGCTTGGGGTCGGTGCAGGGTTTCGGGGCAGGGCCTCCCCCGGGGGTGGCATCAGGGGGGACCTGGGCGCCCATGTTGCAGTCCCAGGTGTTGCTGCAGTTGCAGCCACCGGTATCCAGCGCCTCCACCGCCAACCCCTGCCCTGCGCGCTGCGCCCGCGAGCCGTTGCCCACGCCAGGGATCAGCACCCGCCAAAGCTCCTTGCCGGGGGGTAAAGCGAGGCCAGCTTGGCCAGCTCCCCCGAGGTGAACCCCCACTGGGCCAGGGTTTCCTGGGTTTCCCCTTGCCCATCCCCGTCCAGGTCCACGGTGGCGATACCGCCGTCGGTGGCGAGGATCTTCAGCACCACCCCGTTGTCGTGGGGCTTCCAAACCCCTTCCCGGGGATCCAGGCTTCCCAAGGGCACCCCGGTGCCCACGGCAAAGCCCAGGAAGTTGTCCACATAAAAAGGCAGCGGCTGCGAAAAACGCACCTGCCCTTCCTCCCCCGCCTCGTCCAACCTGATATCCACGCAGTAGGTGTAGGCCACGTTGGGGGGAAGCGGCGCGGGCATGGCCTTGGGGCCGTCCTGCCCTACGGTGTACTCGGTGATGCGCACATGACCCGCGGACAAGAGCTGCACGGTGCCATCAGGGGAAAGCAGCTCGGCGGTGGTGCCCTCGGGGACCAACAGCGTGGCGGTGCGCGGGCCGTCCCCATCGGCCACGGTGCTGCTTCGGGCCACCTGCACCGCGGTGGCGCCGAAGCTCACCTCGGTGGCCACCGGGTCCAGGGGGGTGAGCACCACGTCTTCCAGCACGTAAAAGTCGTTCCAACCGGTGGCAAGCTGCCGCTCCACCGGCAAGAAGCCAGGCTTGGAAAAGCTCACCCGCAAAAGCCCCCCGCCGTTGACCGCCAAATCGAAAGACCCATCCTCGCGGGTGACCGTGTAGCCTGCGGCTTCCTGGCCCACCACGCTCACCTTCACCGCTTCCCCGGGGCTGCCGTCCCGCAAACGCACCTTGCCCCGGAGCACCACCACCCGCCGGGGCTCAATGAAGCCCGGGGTGGTGTCGAACTGCACCGGGTTGGGACCTTGCCAAAGGAAGGAAACCCCGTCGGCAAAGCCCGTGGCCTGGGAGGAAGGCAAGGGGGGCGCCACGTCCTGGGGGTCCGGGGGCAGCGGCAAACCCACCAGCAGGGAAACCGGTGCCGAGAGGTTGCCCGCCCGGTCCTGGAGCTGGATGGTCACGGTATCCCCGGCCCGGCCGCCCAGCTCCAAGGCAAAGCTGCCCACGGCACCCACTGGCGCTTGGGTCCGGTCGCCGGTGCGGGGGTTTTCCGCCAAAGCCAGGGTTTCGGGCTCGCAAGCTCCAGGCTGGGCTTCCACCCGCAGCCCCGAAGCCAGCGCTTGGCCCCGGAGCTTGGCCAGAACCGGTGGCGCGGGGGGCACGGTGTCGCGGTACACCAAAAGCGAAGCGCTGGCCTGGTTGCCGGCGCAGTCGGCGGCTACCAAGGAAAAGACGTTGGGACCTTCTTGGGCAAGCGGCAGCTGGGCGCCGAAGCTGCCATCCTCGGCCACGGGGTAAGCTTGCCCGTTGATGGTCAGGTGCGCCGCCTCGGAAAGCCTTCCCGCAAGCTGCAGCTGCGTTTGGTTGGTGGAGCTGCCATCCGCTGGGGACAGGGCGAGAAACGCTGGGGGCCGGGTATCCACCTGGAGGTCGGTGCGGGCTTCCCCTTGGTTGCCCTCCCGGTCCCGGGCGGTGACTCGCAAGGGGTAAGCACCGTCGGCAAGGGTTGCGGCGAGCTCGCAGGCGAAGCGGTGCTCGGTCGTGGAGCAGCTTGCGGCAAGCGCTTGCTCCCCCTGCCAAACCGTGAAGCTCGCTGGATCGAGCCCGGTGCCCACCTCCTGCCACTCCCCTTCCACTACAAGGCGCGGCTGGTTGGTGCAGCTGCCGGGGCGGGGGAACGTGATGAAAAGCTGCGGCGGGAAGGTATCCACGTACAAAAGCCCAGTCTCGGCGGCGCCCAGGGGAGGCAAGGCAAGCTCTACCGCAACTTCCCCTTGGGGGCTGGAGCGCCGGGCGCGGTTGGGAAAGATAAGCCAAACCGAGCCATCCCGGGGGTTGGCGGCCAGGGCCCGCACCGCCGCAGCATCCTCAACCCTCAGCTGCACGGCAACTTCCCCGTTGGTTCCCAGGCGCGAAAGCCAGCGGTTATCCAGCACCCAAACGCCCCCGGGGAAGGCAGCCAGCGCCCTGGCTCCAGGCCAGGGGAGCGCCCAAGCCACCTCCCCCCGCTCCAGCAACAGCAGCACCTTCCTGGCCAAGACCCAAAGCAACCCCGGCTCGCCGAGGCTCGCCGCCTGCACCGGCCCCCCAGTTCGGAGAGACACCGGAGGTAATGGGGTGCCGGTGGCAGCATCGTAGGGGAAAAGCGCGGTTTGCCCGCCAACCCAGAGGGTGCGGGAGTGCTGGTCCAAGGCCAAGGCCTGGGCTTGCTCGGCAAGCGGCAAGCTGCCCAAGGGAACCGCCTGGGCATCCAGGTGCAAAAGCTCCTGCCCCCGGGCGAGCCAAGCGCTGCCGTCGCTTTCAAGCACCGCCAGCAAGCCTCGGGCCGGGGGTTTAGGGCTGGTGAGCGCCGCAAGCTTGGCGAGGCGCTCCCCGGTCCAGCTCCAAACCTCCAGGCCAGCAGGGGAAAGCGAAAACAGCCGCAGCCGTGCCGTTCCAGGGCCAGAGCTTGGGCAAAGCGCAGCTCACCCAAAAGAAGCTCCACCCGGCCCGACTCGTTGATCCGCGCTGCACCTTGCTGCGCCGCCACCCAGAGGGCGCGGGGGGTATCGTTGGGCACCGGACCCGTAGCCTTCCACACCGCAAGCCGCAGCACCACCGGGACCGCCACCAGAGGCACCAGAGCAAGCAAGCGGAACCGCATCGCCCCCTCCTTCGCTGGTGGTGAACCGTGCCAAAAAAAAAAGCGATGTCAAGAGGGGGGTGCGTTTTGCGGGGTTTGGCAGCGCGGCTGGGCGGCAGCCGCGCCTGGGGTCGCCTTAGCGCACGATGCCCAGGAGCCGGCCCAGCAGCTCCACCGCCTCCTTGTTGACGAACAAGATCGCGAACAGCAGCGCCCAGGACCAAAGGGTGATCTTGCGGTCCATGGCAAGGCGCAGCGCTTCGATCTTGCCCAGCAGCTCCTCCCGGGTGCTTTCGATCTTGCCGATGAGCTCCTCCCGAGTGCTCTGGATCTTGCCCAAAAGCTCCTCGCGGGTGGTGCGAATGAGCCCGTAAAGCTCAGCCTCGCCCTTCTCTATCCTCCTGAGAAGCTCCGCCTTGTCCTTCTCGGTCTTCTCGTACAGCGCTTCGATCTTCCCGAGGAGCTCAGCCTTGTCCTTCTCGGTTTTCTCGTACAACGCTTGGAGCTTTCCGAGAAGCTCCGCCTTGTCCGCCTCGGTCTTGCCCAAAAGCTCCGCCTGCAGCGCCCCCATCCGCTCCTCGAAAAGCTCCCGAGTCACGAACTCCCGACGCATCGCCACCAAAAGCTCGTCCCGGGTCCGGGCCCAGCTCACCTCGGTAGCCCGGTTCACCGCATCTTCCAGCCCCCGGGCCACCACCAGGGCGTCCTCGGTACCCAAGTGCCGCTCCAGAAGCGCGAAGGCATCAACCGGCAGGGAGCTCGCCATGAGCTTATGCTGGCAAGCATGCGCTTATGCTGGCAAGAACGCTTGGCCGTGTCAAGGGTCAAGGCAAGCTCTTGACCCGAAGAGGCAGGGCACCCTTTGCCACAGTGCTCTGAGTTTCGCGGCAAGCGCCGGGACAGGCCCCGGAAGCCAAGTTGGCAAAGGGAGGAGTTCGTGATAGATTTCGCAAGCGGCGCTGTGCCGCAGGGAGGTGTTCCGATGGCCGATATCCGCCCGTTCCGGGCGCTGCGCCCCAGGCCGGAGCTCGCCGCCCAGGTGGCCGCCCCCCCTTACGACGTGATTTCCAGCGCCGAGGCGCGGCAGCTCGCCCAGGGGAAACCTTACTCGTTCTTGCACATCAACAAGCCGGAGATCGACCTTCCCGAAGATGTGGACCCCTACGACAGCCGGGTATACGCCCAAGGGGCCGCCAACTTGCGGCGCTTCATGGCGGAAGGGGTGTTCTTCCGGGAGCAGGAGCCCCGGTTTTACGTGTACCGCCAGCGGATGGGCAACCACGTGCAGGCAGGGCTGGTGTGCGCGGCTTCGGTGGCGGAGTACGACCAGGGCTTGGTGAAGCGGCACGAGCTCACCCGCAAGGACAAGGAGGACGACCGCACCCGGCACATCCACGAGCTCAACGCCAACGACGAGCCGGTGTTCCTCACCTACCGCAAGCGGGAGGAGATTGACGAGCTGGTGCGCCGGGCGCAGGCGGGCGAGCCGGTTTACGACTTCGTGGCCGAGGACGGCATCGCCCACACCCTGTGGGTGGTGCCGGCGGAGCTTACGGCGCCGCTGGTGGAAGCGTTCAAAAACGTGCCAGCGTTGTACGTGGCGGACGGCCACCACCGCACCGCCGCCGCCGCCCGGGTGGGGCGGGAGCGGGCCGCCGCCAACCCCCACCACCGGGGGGACGAGCCCTACGCGTACTTCATGGCGGTGCTTTTCCCCCACGACCAGCTGCGGATCCTCGATTACAACCGGGTGGTGAGGGACCTGGCGGGCGCCTCGCCGGAAGCGTTCCTCGCCAGGGTGAAGGAGCGCTTCGCGGTGAGCGAAGCTGCCTCCGCCAAGCCCGAAAAACCGCACCAGTTCGGCATGTTCCTCGGGGGGAAGTGGTACCGCCTGGGGGCGTTGCCCGGGACGTTCGCGGAAGAGGACCCTATCGGCTGCTTGGACGTGGCCATCCTCCAGAAGAACCTCCTGGAGCCGGTGCTGGGGATCGCGGACCCGCGCACCGACAAGCGCATTGATTTCATCGGCGGCATCCGCGGCCTGCAAGCGCTGGAGGAGCGGGTGCGCCAAGGGTGGGCAGTGGCGTTCGCCCTCTACCCCACCTCGTTGGAGCAGGTGATGGCGGTGGCGGACGCCGGGCTCATCATGCCCCCCAAGTCCACCTGGTTCGAGCCCAAGCTGCGCTCGGGGCTTTTCCTGCGCACCTTGGACAGCTGGTGAGCGCCGGTTCGCCGGCGAGAAAGGAGAGGAAGCGATGCTGATCCTCATTTGCGACGCCTTCGACCCTTCCCTCCCCGACAAGCTCCGGGTTTTCGGGGAGGTGACCGAGGATCCCAGCCGCCTGGGGGAAGCGGAGGTGGCCTTGGTGCGCTCCAGGACCAAGTGCACCGCCGAGTGGTTCGCCCAGGCCCGCAAGCTCAAGCTGGTGATCCGCGGCGGGGTGGGGATGGACAACATCGATCTGGAAGCCGCGAAAGCCCGGGGGGTGAAAGCGGTGAACACCCCGAAAGCCTCGGCCATCGCGGTGGCAGAGCTGACCATGGCGTTGATGCTGGCCCTGCCCAACCGCCTGGTGGAAGCCCACAACTCCATGAAAGAGGGCAAGTTCCTCAAGAAGGAGCTCAAGCGCACCGAGCTTTTCGGCAAGACGTTGGGCCTGGTGGGCATCGGCAACATCGGTCGGGAGGTGGCGCTGCGCGCCCGGGCGTTCGGCATGCGGGTGCTCGCCTACGATCCTTACGTGAAGCAGTCCGACTGCGCGATCCTCGTGGCGGGGCTCAAGGAGCTCTTGCCCCAGGCGGATTACGTGTCGCTCCACGTGCCGCTCACCGAGGAAACCAAAGGCCTGGTGAACAAGCAAACCCTGGCGCTTTTCAAGGACGGGGCTTACCTGATCAACACCGGGCGGGGCAAGTGCGTGGTGGAGGAGGACGTGGCCGAGGCGCTGCGCTCCGGCAAGCTTTCGGGCTACGCCACCGACGTGTACGCCACCGAGCCGCCGGAGCCGGGCAACCCGCTGCTGGCGGCGCCCAATACGCTGCTCACCCCGCACATCGGCGCTTCGTCCAAGGAAAACCTCCTGCGCATCGGTGAGGAGGTGGTGAAGATCCTCGAGGAGTACACCGGAAAGCGGGCCTGAGCCCGCGCCGTCTAGCCCCAAGGAGGCAACCATGCAAAGAGCCCGTAACTTCAACCCAGGTCCCGCGGCGCTGCCGCTTGCGGTGCTGGAAAAGGTCCAGGCGGAGCTTTTAGATTTTGCCGGTACCGGCATGTCCATCCTGGAGGTCTCCCACCGCTCCAAGGATTACGAGGCCGTGCACAACGCTGCCCAGAGCCTCATGCGGGAGCTTGCCGGGATCCCCGAGGAGTACACGATCCTGTTTCTCGGAGGCGGCGCCTCGCTGCAGTTTTCCATGGTTCCCATGAACCTCCTAGGCCCGGGGGGTTCCGCGGACTACATCATCACCGGTGCCTGGTCGCAAAAGGCGTTCAAGGAAGCCAAGCTCGTGGGCGCGCCGCGCATCGCCGCTTCCACCGAGCAGGACGGCAAGTTCACCCGCATCCCCACGCAACAAGAGCTCGATCTGGACCCCAAGGCCCGCTACGTGCACATTACCTCCAACAACACGATTTTCGGCACCCAGTGGCACCAGTTCCCGGAAACCGCATCGGTGCCACTCGTGGCGGATATGTCCTCGGATTTCTTCTGGCGCCCCTTCGACGTCAAACGCTTCGGGCTGATTTACGGCGGGGCTCAGAAGAACTTGGGGCCAGCTGGGGTCACGGTGGTGATCATCCGCAAGGACCTGCTGGAATCCTGCCGGGAGGACATCCCCATCATCCTCCGCTACAAGACCCACGCTAAGGACAACTCGCTCTACAACACTCCTCCGGTGTTCGCGATTTACATCCTCAAGCTGGTGCTGGAGTGGATCAAGGAGCGCGGCGGTCTTGCCGCCATGGAAAAGGAAAACCGGGCGAAAGCCGAGAGGATTTACGGGGTCATAGACGCCTACCCGGAGTTCTACCGGGCCCCGGTGGAAAAGCAGTCCCGCTCGTTCATGAACGCGGTGTTCCGCCTGCCCAGCGAGGCGCTGGAGGCCAAGTTCTTGGAAGAGGCCAAAGCGCAGCGCTTCGTGGGGCTCAAGGGGCACCGCTCGGTGGGGGGCATCCGGGTTTCCATGTACAACTACGTGGAGCGGAGCTGGATCGAGGAGCTAGCCAGCTTCATGGAGGCTTTCGCCAAGGCCAACGCCTGAGCGACGCCAAGAACCAACCCAAGGGGCAGGGGAACCTGCGCCTTTTTTGTGCCTTTTATCGAATCCCTTTGGGACCGGAAAACCTCGATTTATTTCGCTGTTTCCAGCGCCTCCCAGTTTATTTCCGAGCCCAAAAGCGAATGGGGAACCGCGAAAACCGCCAAAGTGACCAGCGAAGCCACGAGCACCGGCCAGCGCTTGCCGCCGCGGCTTTGCAAAAAAGCCCAAACCCAGGCCAGCACCGCTACCACGGTCTTGGTATCGGTGAGGTCCCGCCCCAGGGGAAAGCCGCTCCAGTAAACCCCGAACGCGGCCTTTTGCACGAAAGGGCCCAGCACCAGCCCACCGAAGGCCAAAAGCCCCAAGGTGGGGAGCACAAAACGCTTGATCGAGCTTTCCGCGAAAAGCACCCCAAGCCCTGCCCGGTTCGCGAAAAGCATGCCCAGGAACATCGCCAGGATGTGCGGCAAGAGCAGCACCGGGCTAACCTGGCCCTTGAAGCGCAGCACCACCGGCTGCGGGGGGATCGCGAGCTCGGCTCCTCCAGCTTTGGGAAAAAGCCGCAGCTGGTACGCCACCTTCCCCGCGGGGGGCTGCTCCCGCAGGTACCCCACCAGCTTGTCCCCTTCCTGGGCCATGGCCAGCTCCTGCCAGCCCTCCCGGCTGGGGGTGCGCTTGTAGCGCAGCACCGCCCCCCACCCAGGCAAAGCCGGGATGGCGATGGCCGCGCGCTTGCCCACCTCCGCCGAGCGGGGCAAGCGGTAGGCGAGCTTCCGCCCGTCGGCAAGCCACACCTTGCCCCGCACCGGCCAGGTGGGGCCCGAAACCCGCTGCCACGCCGCCGCTGCCAGCGTGACGATTACCGCGCCAACCCAGAGCCAAACCCCACGCATGGCCCCATTCTGGCACACCTGGGCCAGCGGTTGGCTTTTTCGCTAAACTCCCGCCATGGAGAAGAGCCTGCAGGAAACCTACGCCCCCGAAACCACCTGCTTCGGCTGCGGCCCGGCCAACCCCAAGGGGCTGCAGATCAAAAGCTTCCCCGAGGGGGACGAGCTTGTGTGCCGCTTCCGCCCCCAGCCGCACCACGAGGGGTACCCAGGGTTTGTAAACGGCGGCATCGTGGGCACGCTTTTCGATTGCCACATGAACTGGACCGCGGCTTACTTCCTTATGCAGCGGGACAAGCTCCCCGCCCCGGCCAACACGGTCACCGCGGAGTTCTGCGTGTTCCTGGAAAAGCCCACCCCCGCTGACCAGGAGCTCGTGGTGCGGGCGCGGGTGGTGGAGGCGGGCAACCGGCGGGTCACCGTGGAGGGGGAGCTTTTCGCCGGCGACCAGCGCACTGCCCGGGCCCGGGGCGTTTTCGTGGCGGTCAAGGAGAACCACCCCGGCTGGGGCCGCTGGTCCCGGTGAAACGCTCTGGCGGGCGCTGGGAGGCGAGGAAGGGGAGCAGCAGCTCCAAAAGCGGCTCGGGGGCTTCCAGCGGGAGGAGGTGGCCGCAGGCGGAAATCAGCGCCAGGCAGGCGCCGGGGATGCGCTGGGCCGCGAACTGCGCCATGGCGCGAAACTCCGGGATGTCCGCCTCGCCGGCCACCACCAACGTGGGGCAAGCAATTTCCCCGAGCCTTTCGGCCACGCTCCAGCTTCGGTCGGGCTCGTCCCGGGCGGTGGCCAGGTACTCCCCGGCAGGAAAGCGCAGCACCATGGCTTCGAGCTTCTGCCGGGTGCGGGGGTCGCGGAGGGCGCTGGCAAAAAGCGGGTGGGGAAGCCAAAGCTGCCGCACCGCTGGCTCCACCCCTTGCTGGCGGATGGCCCGGGCAAGCGTGCGGAAAAACCCCACGAACTCCTCCGGAAGCGGGTAGTCGGGGACCAGGGGGCCCAGGAGCACCAGGGAGCGCACCAGCTCCGGCCGCCGCAGCGCCGCCTCCAGGGCGATGCCGCCCCCCTTGGAAAGCCCCACCAGGTGCGCCCACCCCACCCCCAGCGCGGCCAGCAGCGCCGCCAGGTCCGCCACGTGATCCCCGAAGCGGTACCCCTGGGGCGGGGAGCTGGAGCGCCCGTGCCCCCGCTGGTCGTAGCGCACCACGCGATAGCCCGCTGCCGCCAGGGGTTCGGCGAGCGGGTCGAACACCGTGTGGTCCAAGGAGTGGCCGTGGAGCAGCACCACCGCCTCCCCTTCCCCCTGCACCTGCACGAAAAGCTGCACGCCCGGGGCGGTTTCGATGAACATCAGCGCACCCAAAAGGCGAAGCTTGCGGCGGAGGCCAGCTCGTTGCCCGCAAGGTCCTCCACCGCCCCCCGGTCCAGGGTGACGTGGAGCTTTTCCCGGGAAAGCTGCTCCCTCGCCTCCCAAACCACCCACCAGTGGGCGGCGTCGTAGCTGGCGAGCCCCGGCACCAACCCCGAGCGCTCCCCCAGCACCCGTACCTTGCCAGGATCCAAGGAGTGCGGGTCCAGCGGCTCGGAAAACGCGAAGATCACCCGCACTTTGCCCGGGGGGACCTGGGCACCGGCAGCGGGAAAGTGGGAGGTGACCAGCGGTGCTGCCCGGTCCGGGGCGGGCCAGGGGCCAGCAGCCAAGTCCAGCGTGAGGTGGAACGCCAGGTCCACGAGCTCCGGAGGGGGCAAGGGGGGTTCGGGGAGCTCGTGCTCCTTGGCCCATTTGGAAAGCGCGATGGCCGCCACCGCCACCACCACCACGCCGGCCACCACCAGCGCCACCGGCACGTGCTCCAGCACCGCTTCCACCTTCACGAGCTCGCCACCGGCTAGCTTCAGCTTTCTGGGCTTTTCCGGCAAGGGCACGATGTTTCCCGCCTCGTCAAGGCGGGCGGGGAAACGCAAGCGGTAGGTGCCGGGGGGAAGCCCGGTGACCGCCCAGCGGGGGGCCAGGGAGCGAAACACCGGCTGCCAGCGCCCGTGCTCCCGGCGCTCCAGCTCGCCGAGGACCCCCTCGGGACCGGGGCGAGCCGCGCGGCGGGCGGCGTCGTCGGCAAACACCACCACCGCCACCCCCGCCTCCGGCGTGGCCGATGACTCCCGGGTGGTGCGCACCGCCAGGCAGCCGGAGAGCTCCGCCACCAGCAGCGGGACCAAAAACCGCGCCCCCCAGGGCCTCACGCCCCCTCCCTCGCCACCTCCACCTCCCCGGGAAGCACCAGCACCTCCCCTTCCTGCCACACCCGTCGCGCCCCCACCTCCAGGGGCACCGCCCCCAGGCGCAGCCCCGCGGTCCAAGCCTCCACCACCCACCCTTCGGGGGTGGGGTCCGCCACCCCGCATTCCCCCGCCTGGGGGTGGAGCAGCTCCAGGGGCAAGCGCTGCAACACCCACACCGCCCGCTTGCCGGGAACCACCCCCTGGTGGAACTCCACGGCAAGCGCCAGCGCCTCCCCCTCGGGGGAGGTGAGGAGGCGGTAGGAGCCCTTGGCCGCCCCCCGGGCAATCACCAGCGTGCCTTCCTGGGCGAGCGGCGCTCCCTCCCCCCGGGCCAGCTGCACCCCGTCCAGCACCACCCCGTGGGTGCCCAGGCAAAACGCCTCCAGCCCCTCGGGCCCGATGCGGAACTCCACGTGCCCCGCCCGGGAAATGCTCTGGGCCAGAAGCAACAGCGCCGAGTCCTCCACCACCTTGTCCAGGGGCGGCGCCAGGTCCACGTGGTTGCCGAACTGGGCGAAGCTCCCCCGCCCCAGGCGCATCACCGGCCCCAGCACCACCTCCACCGGCTTTCCCCCCACGAGGAAGTTCTCGACCACCTTGAGCTTCCCCTGGGGCTTGCGGAACGCCACGGCTTTCGGCGCCACCACCCCGCCCACCAGGCTCTCCAGCGCCTCCACCACCGAAAGGCGGGCGGCGAAGGAAAGCTCCGGGCGCTTGAGGAACCCCAAGAGCGCGCGGATCGCCTCGCCAGCCTTCCCTGGAAACGCCCGGGCCCGCTCCTTCTCCAGCTGCACGTAGTGCTCCACCACCTCGTCCCCCGGCAGCTCCTCCGCCACCCGGTCCAGGAACGCTTGGGCCGCCGGGAAGTCCCGGTCCGCGAGCAGCCGCTGGAACACCTCCCCCAGCCGCTGCCGCAACCCCGCCTTGGCCCGATCCGCGAGCTCCGCGAGCTCTCGCTGCAGAGCCGAGGAAAGCGGCAGCGGGCTGCGCAGGCTCTTGCCCTTGGCCGCCAGCGCCAGCACCAGCTCGTAGGGGGGGTAGGTTTGCTCCAAAAGCGCTTCCGCCCGCTCCTTGCACGCCTTGGCGCTCACCTTAGCCTTGCTCTTGCGCTCCCGGACGTTGGCCTCGTAAAGCGCCTCCACGTCCCGCAGGCGGGCGAGGAACTCCAACGCCGTGGGGGGCCGCCGCTCGGGGTCCCCCAGGCAGCTTTCCAAAAGCTCGTCCATAGCGGGGGGCATGCACTCCACCATGTCCGAAAGCAGGTCCGGGGCGCTCCAGCGGGGGTAGGGGATGCCGGCGAACACCTCGTAGGTGAGCGCCGCCAGCTGGAACACGTCCGAGGCGGGTTCCACGGTTTCCCCGTCGCTGGAAAGCCGCTCCGGGGGTGCCCAGGGAGCCACCGCCCAGGGCCCGAACCCCAGAAGCTCCGCCCGCCGCCGCAGCCGGGGCGGCACCCCCAGCCCCAGGAGCGTGGCGTTGTGCTTCTTGTCCAGCATCACCACCCCCGAGCGCAGCTCCCCATGCACCACTCCCGCTCCGTGCACCGCCGCCAGCGCCGCCGCCACCTGCCCCACCACGTGGAACGCTTGCTCCGCGGGGAACCCCTGGGCCCGCCCCTGGAGCAGCTGCTTGAGGGTCCCCCCGCCCACCCAGGGGGCGGCCAGGTAAGCGAGCTCCACACCTTGGGCGGTGGTCAACACCCCCGCCTCCTGCACCCCCGCCAGGCGGGAGTGGTGCGCCTTCTTGCAGGCCTCGGCCCAGGCGAGGAAAAGCTCCCGGTCCGCCTCCTCCTCCACCAGCTCCGGGCGCAGCAGGCGCAGGGAAAGCTCGCCCTGCTCCCCCCTGGCCCGCACCACCCAACCGGTGCGGGTGGCGTGCACCGGGCCCAGGAACACCAAGCGCCCCTCCCGGTCCAACGGGGCTTCCACCGGAAGCTGCCCCAGCCACCCGCCCACGGCAGCGCTGCTCGCTCGGCTTGCCACGCTCATGGGAACCTCCCGTATCGCGGAAGCTATTGTACTTCGGCCGGGGTCTCGGGCAAAGTCCCGGAGCTGGCCCACGAGGCAGCGCTACCGATGGCAAGCTTTTCCCACCGCGCTCAGCGACCGGCGGTGGCGGCCCGCAGGGTGCGGACGAAGCGCTCCACTTCCCCGGCGAGCTCGGGGCAGTCCCCGAGCTCGGCGATGCGCGCCACGATCGCCGATCCCACCACCACCCCGTCGGCGAAGCGCGCCAGGCGCGCCACCTGCTCCGCGTCCGCCACCCCGAACCCCACCGCCACCCGCTTGCCGGTGAGCGAGCGCACCAGCTTCACCTGGTCCGGAAGCTCCGGGGGGAGCTGCTTCTGGGGACCGGTGACCCCGGTGCGCGAGACGAAGTACACGAAGCTTTCCGCGAGCTTCCTCACCCGCTTCACCCGGGCGCGGGTGGAGGTGGGGGCGAGCATCGGCACTAGCTCCACCCCTACCCGCCCCAGGGCCTGGTGGAAAGGCCCGGCTTCCTCCGCCGGCACATCGGTGAGCAGCACCCCGTCCACCCCGGCGGTGGCCGCATCCAGCGCAAAGCGGGAAAGCCCGTAGGCGAGGATCGGGTTGGCGTAGGAGAACAGCACCACCGGCAGCGAGGAGCTGTAACGCAGCTCCCGCACCGTTTGCAGCACCCCAGCCAGGGTGGTCCCCGCCGCCAGGGCCCGCTCCGCCGCCTGGCAGTTGATGGGACCGTCGGCAATGGGGTCGGAGAACGGCACCCCCAGCTCCACCACGTCCACCCCGGCCCGCTCCAGCCCGCGAAGTAGCTCCAACGTCCTGGCAGGCGTGGGGTCGCCGGCGGTGATGTACGCGATGAACGCCGCCCGCTTTTCCTTGGCGGAGCGCCGAAAGGCGGCCTCCAACCGCGCGCTCATAGCCGCACCCCCTCCAGGCGGGCCACCTCCGCCACGTCCTTGTCCCCCCTGCCGGAAAGGTTCACGAGGATCGCCTCGGTGGGGGGGATGTTCCTGGCCACCTTGGTGACGTACGCCAAGGCGTGGGCGGTTTCCAGGGCCGGGACGATCCCCTCCAGCTCCGCGAGCAGGTGAAACGCGGAAAGCGCTTCCTCGTCCCGCACCTGCACGTACTCCACCCGCCGGGAATCCTTCCAGAAGGCGTGCTCCGGGCCCACCGCGGGGTAGTCGAGCCCCGCGGACACCGAGTGAGTTGGGGCGGTGTTCCCCGCCGCGTCCTGGAGCACGTAGGTGTAGGTGCCGTGGAGCACCCCGGGAGCGCCGCCGGCAAAGCGCGCCGCGTGGTGCCCCAAAAGCGGTCCCCGCCCCCCGGCTTCCACCCCCACCAGCTTCACCTTCTGGTAAGGCACGAAAGCCGAAAAGATCCCCGCGGCGTTGGAGCCGCCCCCCACGCAAGCCACCACCAGCCGGGGGAGCGCCCCGTGGGCCTTGCGCATCTGCAGCCACGCCTCGGTGCCGATCACCGATTGGAACTCCCGCACCATCATCGGGTAAGGGTGGGGCCCCAGCACCGAGCCCATGACGTAGTGGGTGGTGGCCACGTGGGTCACCCAGTCCCGCAGCGCCTCGTTGATGGCGTCCTTGAGGGTGCGGCTGCCGGCGTCCACCCCCACCACCTCCGCTCCCAAAAGCTTCATGCGGTACACGTTCAGCGCCTGGCGCCGCTCGTCCTCGGTGCCCATGTAAATGCGGCAGGAAAGCCCCAGAAGCGCCGCGGCGGTGGCCACCGCCACCCCGTGCTGCCCCGCGCCGGTTTCCGCGATGACCCGCACCTTCCCCATGCGCTTGGCCAAAAGGCACTGGCCCAGGGCGTTGTTGATCTTGTGGGCCCCGGTGTGGCAGAGGTCCTCCCGCTTGAGGAAGATGCGCCCCCCTCCCAGGTGGGAGGAAAGGCGCGCGGCAAAGGTGAGAGGCGTGGGACGCCCGCAGTAATCCCGCAACAGCCCCTCCAGCTCTTTGCGAAAGCTCCGGTCGCGCATCGCTTCCCGGAACGCGGCCTCCAGCTCCTCCAGGGGGGCCATGAGCGTTTCCGGCACGAAACGCCCGCCGTACGCCCCAAAGTAACCTCGCTCGTCAGGTACCCGCTTCACGCAACCCTCCTTTGACCGCGGCGAGGAACGCCCGCACCTTGGCTGGGTCCTTGCGCCCGGGGGCCGATTCTACCCCGGAGGACACGTCCACCCCGGCGGGGGCACAAGCAGCGATGGCCTGGGCCACGTTGCCCGGGGTGAGCCCTCCCGCGAGCCAAAACGGCAGCGGCCACGGGGGCTGCCGCAGCAGCTCCCAGGGGAAGCTGCGCCCGCTCCCGCCCCCCGCGTCGAAGAGGATGCGAGCCACCGGGGCGTAGGCCCGCACCAGCTCCCAATCCACCCGGTCCGCCACCTGGATCGCCTTGATCACCCTCTCCGCACCCCCCAGCGCCGCGCAGAAGGAAGGGGGCTCCTCGCCGTGGAGCTGCACCCAGGCGAGCCCCGCCGCCTCCGCGGTGGCGGCGATGAACGCCGCCTCCTGGTCGCGGAAAACCCCCACCTTGGCGGGGAACGGCAGAGCCTTGATCCAAGGGCAGTCCCCGGGGCCCAGGGTGCGGGGGGAGCCCGGGGCGAACACGAACCCCAGGTAATCCGCCCCGGCCTCCGCCGCCACCATGGCGTCGAAGGCGGAGGTGAGCCCGCAGATCTTCACGGTGATCACGGCCCTCCCAGAAGCTCCCGCAACGCTCGCTCCGGCTCCTGGTGGCGCAGCAGGTATTCGCCGATCAAAAAGCGCCGCACCCCCCGGGCCAGGAGCGTGCCGAACTGCTCCCGGCTTGCGATCCCC
>Ga0209018_1001514_pt1 | contig 18413 bp, 14 predicted proteins | sample YNPBryBLVA2012_FD_185814 | JGI IMG/M metagenome (GOLD analysis project Ga0209018, IMG submission 185814) | Anoxygenic and chlorotrophic microbial mat microbial communities from Yellowstone National Park, USA - YNP Bryant BLVA 2012 (SPAdes)... ...
AACGCTGCGCGCACATTGACGACAAGACGCTGTGCCATAGCACGACACAGAACGCGCGCACCACTTTGCGTCCTGCTGGCGACGCGCCGCATAACGGTTCGCTTCACCCGCTCGGCGGTGAAGTAAAGACTCCTTCGCGGGGAAGACTCGCTGGAACTACACGAAACTCCGCGAGGGCAAGGCGGTAGCCGAGTCGGGTGCAAGCAGTGTTGGGCGGCGTTCTTGACCGCCTTCTCTGTACCACCAGAGTCACGGCAGATAGATGCGCCCTGTACGCATTTTCCAAAGATAATATTTCTCAAACAGCAGTTTTGCCCAATGCGCCCATGGGCCAGGTATCAAAATTTCAAACTTGCGTGGCGCAAAGATGCGATCAGAGACCATGATGACACCTTGTTTGCCCGCGTCCATAATGCACAATGCTTTAATATCGGCGAAAGGCAGTTCTTTAGGGGGCTTGCCCGTGATTTCGGCGGCAATGTTATGCGCGGCAATTTGCGCCATAACTTCAGACATATAGCCAGTCTTGGGCACACCACACGGCACGGGCGTAGGCGCAGGTGGACTAACAGCGACGGCAACGCCCGCCGCGTAAATATTCTTATAGATGGGATGCTGATAGCGAGCGTTCGTCGGCACAAAGCCGCGCTCGTTACCTAATCCTGGCGAGTTACGGATGGCTTCAACCCCCTTAAACGGGGGAATCATAATCGCATACTTGAAGGGTATCTTGCGACCATCCTGCAAGTGTACCTCTCCAGGCGATACTCTCTCCGTTGCTACATTCACGATGGGTTCAATCTTGATAAACTTGTAGAACAATTCCAACATCTGTTGCCCCTTACCCACTCCGCCGATGCCAAAGTGCCCCAAGAAAGGTTCGGAGGTAATGAAGGTAATGGGCGCGCGGTCGCGCACTTTGGCTTCGCGTAACGCGCGGTCAATGTTGAAAACCATCTCATACTCTGCGCCAAAGCAACTCGCGTATTGCGTTGCACCCAAGACCACAGGGCCGGGGTCTTTCAAAAACTCACGCCATGCTTTGGCGGCGTCTAGCGCATGGGGCAAGGAGCAAATGGACTGCGTATGACCGCCATGAGGTCCCATGCCGGGAACTGCTTCCCAGTCGAACTGTGGGCCAGTAGCGATGACCAAGTAGTCGTAGGGGAATTCGCCTTTGTCTGTGATGACCCGATTCTGCTCAGGTTCAATCTTGTTGGCGCGTGCGGGAACGAAACGGATACCTTTCGGCTCAAGCGCCGATTTCAAATCGAAGGTGATTTGCTCCGGCCTGCGCCAGCCGGGTACAACCCAAATGAGCGATGGAATGAATACAAACTGCTCCTGTCGGGCAATAACCGTGACATCAGCCTTATCCTTTAGCGTTTGCTTGAGGTCAAAGGCCGCGGTGAGTCCCGCGAAACTTCCGCCAAGAGCAACAATTTTGGGTTTCATACACACATCCTTTCATAGGCTGACTGTGGGAACTGCAACAAGCCGCCCAACATAATTATAGACTGCTTATTTTTTATAATTTATATGTCTACATATAGCCATTTATGTCTAGATATAGAAATAATTGTCTAAATATAGAAACATTTTACCTGTCTAAATATAGACATTTTAGGGTGAGCGATTTTGGTTCATTGGCTGGCTCCTTCTTATTTTTATTTCATTATCCGATCTTCCAGTTGTAATATCTGGACATATTTAAACGGCAATTTCCAGGCTTTCTTATGACTATCCCAACGCCCACCTAAAGCTTTTACCTGCTGAGCTAATTCACGCTCACCATATTCGATCCTCAAATTCATAATTTTGTTTGGCGGAATACGGGATTTATCTAAGGCCCATTTTTGCTGATCAATGATAATTTCTACTGTTGTTAATCTTTGCTGATTTTTTAAATCATATCGATATCTAACACAGATTAGTCTATCTCCATATTCGTCAACTAATCTTTTCGTACCTGGTTGACCAGGCAACATTGTACGCTGAATTTTCATATTGCTACCTGTTAGAAATCAGCCGGACTTTTTACTCCAAGTCCTCCTTTGCTTAACACATGTGTATAGATCATCGTCGTTTTGACATCCTTATGACCTAACAATTCTTGTACAGTCCGAATATCATAACCCGCTTCCAGCAGATGAGTGGCAAATGAGTGCCGGAAAGTGTGGCAGCTTGCGTGTTTGGTAATTCCTGCCTTGCGGATCGCTTGTTTAATTGCTTTTTGTAATACCGTCTCATAAATATGATGCCTTCGCTTTATCCCGGTTCGTGGATCAGTCGATATTTGCGTGGCGGGAAATAAAAATTTCCAACCTAATTCTTTCCCGGCGTTGGGATATTTTCGTTCGAGAGCATAAGGTAGAGAAACAGAAGTGTACCCATCTTTTAAATCTTTTTGATGTAATTCTTTGACATATTTTAAATGTTGTTTTAAAGGTTCAATCATTCGTTCCGGTAAAGGCGTTACTCGATCTTTTGCTCCCTTCGCACTATGAACGGTAATTTGTTGGTACTCAAAATCAATGTCCTTGACTCGCAATTGCAGGCATTCGGTAAGTCTTAATCCGGCTCCATATAATAACATTCCCATCAGCCAATTCATTCCAGTAAGCTGGCTCAGTACGGCTTGAGCCTCACTCCTGGTAAAAACAACAGGAACCCTATCTGGCTTTTTCGCCCAGACAACATTACCCAGATCACCGATATCAATTTTAAGCACCTGCTTATAGAGAAATATGATAGCACACAATGCCTGGTTTTGTGTGGACGCTGAAACGTTCTCTTTTACTGCCAGATGAGTAATGAATTGATTGATCTCCCTTTCGCGCATATCTCTGGGATGACGCTTATTGTGAAATAGAATGAATCGTTTAATCCAGTGGACATAAGCTTCTTCGGTTTTCAGGCTGTAGTGCCTGGTGCGGATAGCTTCCCTAACCTCATCTAACAGTTTCGGCTTCTTTTCAATGGGAAGATTCTTTGTTACTGGTTCCATTCCATAAATCCATGATTGTTTCTCGTGGTCGGATCAATTGATGATACCAGCCAATTGTAAGATGCAGGTGAATAGATCTGAGATGAATCAAAAAGAGGGTAGCTACGATATAACGTCCAGGTGAGGCTTCACCTGCAACAATATTTTATGATTGAACTTATGTTGTTGCTAATATAATATATTTCTTTCCATTTGTCAAGAACTATTTTTTTAAAAATCTGCGAGAGGTTGAGAACCTCTTATAAGGTCTAAAAAGCTTTGCCTTCTTTGATCGCACCAGCCCAAATTCCCCAGTAACCCAATTCCCCAATTACCCAATTACCCAAATCACTCCTTTACTCCCCCCAGCATAATCCCCTGAATGTAATACTTCTGCAGCGCCATAAACACGATCAACACAGGCAGGATGGTGATCACCGAGCCCGCCATCATCAATTCGGGATCAGGGGTGTGCTCGCCCAGCAGATTGGCCAGGGCAACGGGCAGGGTGTACATCTCCTCTTTGGTCATCACGATCAATGGCCAGAGGAAATCGTTCCAGGTGCCCATGAAAGTGAATAGGGCGAGCGTTACCAGCACGGGTTTGGCGAGGGGGAGAATGATGCGCCAATAGATGGCAAAATCTTTGGCGCCGTCGATGCGGGCGGCTTCGATCAAACTATCGGGCACGCTCTGCAGGTACTGGCGGATCAGAAAGATGCCGAAGATGCTGGCCATGCCTGGGATGATGATGCCGAAATAAGTGTTCAATAATCCCAATTTGTTCAATAATAAGAAGACGGGCAGCATGGTCACCTGGCCAGGGATGATCATTGAAGATAACAAAAAGACGAATAGCGGGCGTTTGGCTCGAAAGCTGAATTTGGCAAAGGCATAGCCCGCCAATGAATTGACGAACAGGGAAACTAAAGTGACCGCTACGGCCAGAATGAGGCTGTTCAAAAAGAAGCGGCCCAGGTGCATCCGCTGGAAGAGAAATTGATATTGATCGAGCGTAAATTGGCTGGGAATGAATCGAGGCGGGAACGTGCTGGCTTCGCCGTTTTTCATGAACGACGCCCCGACCATCCATAAGAACGGCAGCAGCGTGATCACGGAAACGATCACCATAGTGAGATGAAGTCCAACGACGGCCAAATATTTTCTAAAGGAACGATTGGCTTTCATGCTTCGCCTCGCTTTCTGAGTGACAATTGAATCATGGCAAAAAAGAAGACGATGATGAACAAAATAAAGGCAATGGCCGAGGCATAGCCCATGCGCCACCAGCGGAAGCCCTGTTGGTACAGGTAGAGCACAATGCTGAGCGTAGCGTTCAATGGCCCGCCCTGGGTCATCACATACGGCTCGGCGAAAAATTGGAAGTAGCCGATGATGGTCATGATGGTCACAAAAAAAGTGGTCGGCGCCAGTTGCGGAATCGTGACATGAAAAAACTGTCGCCACCAGCCCGCGCCATCGATGCGGGCCGCCTCATAGAGGTAATCGGGGATGGCTTGCAGTCCTGCCAGAAAAATCATCATCTGGTAGCCGAAGTTCTTCCAGATGGCCAGCAGAATCAGCGCAGGCATTGCCCAATGCGGATCGCCAAGCCAATCCACGCCTTGAATGCCGATTTGCGACAGCAGATAATTGATGATGCCGAATCGGGGATGATAGAGATAGCGCCAGACCACGGCCACGGCCACCAGCGTGGTGACCACGGGCATGAAGAACGCCAGCCGAAACCAGTTGCGAAAATAGAACAGGCGGGAGTTCAATCCGATGGCGGCCAATAGGGCCACGATAATGGTCAGCGGGCCGCCGACGATGACGAAATAAAAGGTATTGGCCAGCGCCTTCCAGAATAGGGGATCGCTCAAGAGCTGGGAGTAATTGCCGAACAGGATAACCCTGGCTCGCTGCAGATTTCCCAGGGAGTAGATATCGAAATCGGTGAAGCTCATCAGAAACGCTGCCGCCACGGGCAGAAAGAAAAAGATGAGTAGCGTCCCCAATGCGGGGGCTAAGAAGAGGTAGGGGGTATAAATTCGTTTGCGCATAATTGATCGGTCAATTCTTTTGTGATCTTGTCCATGAATGATAAGCTAAACCAACCCTTTCAAAGGTCGCTAAGCCGTTGAAAGGGGAGGCGATAGTCATCTATCCGTTGGTGAAAAATATACTCGACGGATGGATGAAGCCAACGGATTACCTTTTCTGGGAACAGGGGGAATGCTCTGTTTGTTTGGATTTAATCTCGATTAATCTCGACATCCCCCTGGCCGCCCTTCAGGGGGAATTGTATTCGCACACTTTCAAAGATTCTTAAACCTTTGAAAGGATGTCCCCATAGTATCCGTTGGTTTCATCTATCAGTTGGTGAAAAAAATGCCCAACGGATAGATGAACCCAACAGATTTTTTTTGATGTCTCACTACTTTTCACGGATGATAAAGCAATCATGGATATATTTTCCAAAAAATCAGCAGAGGCGCTATCATCCATTGGGCACAATATCCGTTGGTTTCATCTATCAGTTGGTGAAAAAAAATGCCCAACGGATAGATGAAGCCAGCGGATGTCAGGTCCTATTCTTCGCCAGCAATCAGATTCTTCGAAAGCAACCACTGCCGCTTTTCCAGAATGCGGTCCACATCTCGGTTCAAATTGGCCACGGCTTTTTCCAGGCTCACCCGCCCAAAAATTACCTGTTCCAGATGCTCCTGAATTTTGACCGCCACCTGCTCCCATTCGGCAATTTTTGGAGTGGGAACCACATGCTCCAATTGGGTGTAAAAAGCCGCCATTTCCCGATCCTGCCTGATAATATCAGCCTGCCAGGCCGATTTGACCGCAGGCAGATCCAGCGTCAATTTGAAAAATTCGATCTGAATCTCGGGCTGGGATAAAAATTCGATCAATTGCCAGGAGGCTGCGGCCCGTTTTGAATTTTTGAAAATCACCAGGCTGGAGCCGCCTGCAATGGAATTGAAATTTGCCCTGCCAGGGATCGGTGCCGTGCTCCAGCGATCTTTTAATTCGGGATAGCGCTTGCGGATTTCGTTCACGTTCCAGGGACCGGTGATCATCATGGCAAAAAGGCCATCGGAGAAGCCCTGGTAAATATTGGACACTTCAGTCATGCTGCGGATGGCCAGGCTATCTTGGAAAAATTTGACATAGAATCGCAGCGCCTCCAGAGCAGCGGGTTCATCGAATGCACCGTAGCAGTCATTATTTTTCAACAGCCGCCCGCCATTGGCTAAAATGAGGATGACGGGCACGCCCCAATCATTATAAATCAGCGAGAAAAATGCGGCGTATCTCCGCTGCTGAGGTGAAGAAAGCTTTTTGATTTGGTAAGAAAGCTCCAGCCATTCGTCCCAGTTTTGAGGGGGCCTGGAAAAGCCAGCCCTGGCCAGAATATCCTTGCGATAGAACAGCAATCGGGTGTCCACATACCAGGGGATGCCATAGGTATTTTTGCCGATGATATTGGTATTCCAGATGCCCTCGAAATAGTTATCCTGGTCAAGGATGGTGGAATGGGCGATCATCGAGTCCAGCTCCAGCAGCGCTCCGATGGCCTGAAATTCAGGGATCCAGGTGTTGCCGAGCTGGCAGACATCGGGCGTGGATTGCCCCGCCACAGCGGTGAGCAGCTTTTCATGCGCTGCGCCCCAGGGGATGGATTGCACTTTCACTTTGATGTCTGGATGCTGCGCCTCGAATTGGCGGATCAACGGCTGGACATTCTCGCCCTCGGCGCCCATGGCCCAGAAGGTGATTTCGGTCTGGTCGGATGGATTTTTATTGCAGCTTCCACCAAACAGCAGTGCGAGCAAAATCAAAAAAAGAGAGCATACTTTAATACGAGGAACGCTATCGCAATTCATCGGTCAAATACCTTTTCAAAGTGGTATGGCATGGAGTGGAAACGGTTACTTGAATATATCATTTTCAGGGATCGTTGTCAATGATTTTTTTATCTGGAGAATAATACCATTTCTGAACCTTCGAGGTTTGGGAATGCTTTTTCAAAAATTTTTAGTGGCATTTTGATTTAAAATTTCTATATTAAAGGGCCTGAATGGATGATCATATAAGCCAGCAATGCACTCAGAGCCGACCGAACGCACAAAAAGAATACTTGCTGATTCGAAGCGCATTTTTATGGCAGAAGGATGGTCAGCAGGTGATGGTAATTATTCTGCTGAAAATCATCCTGCCATTGAATTGGATGTAAAATGCTCTTTTGAATCCATGGATGGGATCGACAAAGTAATCAGAACAAAGCGAACGCAGAAAAAATATCGCTTGCTGATGCGGGAGGCACTCACATCGCAGACTGATGGATAACAGGATGATTGTAATACTATTTAATCAGATTAAAAATAACCACAAAATTTTCGGTACTCGAGCCTCTTAACATCCCCCTTAATCCCCCTTCAAAGGGGGACTTGATATCGTTCCCCCCTTTGAAGGGGGCCAGGGGGGATGTCATTAACTCCAAAAAAGAATGGTTATATTAATCTGACTAAGTAGAGGTAATTATTCTGCTAAAAATCATCCTGCTATTGAATTAGATGAAAATGGCTATTCTGAGCCTGAGAATTAAATCGACCAAGCACTCATAACTGAAAGCCTGCAAAAAAATGATTCTGAGGCCGTTCATTTCTGAGACCATAAAAGAAATATTTTACAAAGGAACAGATTCAATGAAAAAATTCAACGTCGGCATCGATAGCTACAGCATCAGACCCCTGCAACTTTCTCCCTTTGAAGTGCTGGATTGGGCGAAAGAAAATAATGCGGATGGGGTGCATTTCACCGAATTGAACCTGAAGGCAGGGCAGACCATTGATAAGCCATTCCTGACGGATTTAGCCCAATATGCGAAGGAAAAAAATCTCTATCTGGAATGGGGCGGCTTCCAGCATATCCCCTTCAATACGGCCACCTGGGAGCGCATCGATCTGGAAAAGATCAATCGCAAGGTGGCGGAGGAGGCCAGCACCCTGGGCGTTTCCGTCGTTCGGTCCTGTTCGGGCGGACTGATGCGCTGGCAGGATAATTCACCCCCGACCGAAACTTTGCTTCGGGAGATGGCGAAAAGTTTAACCGCCCAAAGACAGATGCTGAGGGACTACAACGTCATTCTGGGCATCGAACTGCATTTTGAATTTACCACATTTGAATTGATCAAATTATTTGAAATGTGCGAAGCCGAGCCTGGCGACTATCTGGGCGTCTGTCTGGATACGATGAATTTATTGACCATGCTGGAAGACCCCGTCATGGGCACCGAGCGGATTCTGCCCTGGGTGGTTGCCACGCATTGCAAAGACGGAGCGATCTTTTTGAACGACCAGGGCTTTGTCTCCATGACCTGTGAGGCAGGCACGGGAATCCTCGATTGGGAAAAGATTTTGACACGATTGGCGACGTTGGAGCGGAAGGTCAATTTATCCGTCGAGGACCACGGTGGCAGCTTCGACATTCCTATTTTCGATCCGACGTTTCTATCCAAATTTCCTGATTTAACGGTGCTGGAAATGAGTCGGTTATTGAAACTGGCCGATAAAAGCAAAAGAAAACTCGATGCGGGTGAGATAGCGATCCTGCCGAGGCCTGAATGGCCCAGGCATTGTGAGCGAAGAATGAAGAACGGGATTCAGAATATAAAAGCGATAGTGGAAGGTGGTTTTGATATTCGATCCTTTCACGGTTTTAAAAATATGAAAGGGTAAACATTTTGGGGAGATAAAAATGAATCCATTCTAAAAAGGCTATTTTTCATTTTGAACGGAGCACAGCAGAGGGATAACTTTACCTTAATTCGCCACCGTATTATAAATTATGCTTGCCGTTTGCCACCTTCCTTTGCTGTTTCACCAGGTAGGCAGTTGCCCGTCGTATGGTCTCTCCCACCGACGGGCAGCCGACAACTAATATCATTTTTGACCTTAATGGGGCATTAATTGACTTTAAAAATCTTTGGATACCACAATTGCCATGAGCTATGAATGCCATTTAAAAGTTTACGACGAACAATTCAAGGCTTATCTCAACAACAACATCTTCTTCACCTCATGAAATTGGTTTGCATTGATAATATACAGGTAAACACCAGAGCTAACAGCCATACCTCGATCATCTTTGCCATCCCAGCGAACCGAATAAGCGCCAGCCAAATGTGTTTTATCCACCAGCGTACGAATTTGCTGACCCAACAGGTTATAAACCGTAAGAATCACCCGACTATCTTCTGGCAGTTGATAGTGGATTTCGGTTTCGGGATTGAAAGGATTGGGGAAGTTTTGTGAGAGCGCATATTTTTCAGGGGTGTTAACACTGGCAACCACAGGATCGGATGCTTGTTGTTTGGGCAGTTCCATGATGGCTTTGCAATCTTCTAATTCTAATTTTGCCACCACGGCTAAATCATGATCAGGGCTGGCGTTCAGAAACTGGGTGAAATATTGCACCGCCAATTTATTGTCGTTCAGACCATATTTGTAAATCATGGCCAGTTGAAACGGCAGATAGCTGCAAACATATTTATTGGATTGATACTGCTGCTGCAAAATTTCACAGCGTTTAATGGCTTCATCATATTTCGCCGCGGTCTCCAACCACGGGACCGAATGCACCATGGCCCAATATCCAATATCCAATATCTTGCTTTGGATATTGCTCAGCTACTTTATCCAGATACGGAACTATCTGATCCTGCCAGTCCAATTCTTGATAGCAGAGCACAATATCAGATAGGGCATATTTAGCATCTTCTGATTTGGGATTATCGCTGATGATCTGTTCAAATATGGATAACGCTTGCTCCAGCTCACCCGCCGCGAAATAAATTTCGCCCCGCTGCAACCGTGAAATGTGAGACGTATCGTCACTGGCTAAGGGTGGGGTGAAGCCCGCTTTAGCTGGATTGCCAGGGTCATAGTTTAAATACGGACGAGCCAGTAGCAGGCTATTGTTGCAGGAATCTGGGGGCGGACCGCTCTCCGATCCCCACCAGTTATATTTAGCAGTGATGGAATAAGAGCTATTGCCATTCCAGATTTCAACACTGCCGTTGTCACAAATGCTATTGTACCCTGGCGATGAAGACGATTCACCTAGATGGGGCTGAGATCCGCTGTTCGCCCGAATTCCGTTACCACCATTCCCGGTCAATCGCACATAGCCACCATTGGGATAAGTTTTGGTGTTGCGATAGATTATAGGACTACTGCCGGGGCTACCCGTACACCAGATGCCATGCTGGGTATTGTTAGAAAACTTACTTTGATCGGCTTCCATCGTTTCGATTGAGCCCAGCTTCGGCGAAGAATTACTACAAAACAGCCCGGAATTGTCGTTATTGGTGGCGCTGATATTGAACATCAGGGGCGACGAGGTCATTAAAAATACCCCATAAACCGAATTGTGATGCAGGTTATTATATTTGAAGGTAGTGGCGCTGGTATTATTCTCAAGCCGAACGCCATACTGGGAACACTCTTTGATGTCGCAATGCTGAATAGTTGGATTGGCATTGGCGCCATTAACCCAGATACCAGTCTTGGCATATTCGATATCACAATAATTAAGATAACTGGAGCTAGCATAGTTATCAATTCTGATGTATTCCCAATTGCCTCGACTGGGCGTTGTCGCTGCAGAGGTAAATTTGATGTGTTGCGACGCAGAACCATTAGCAGTTAACTTGCCCTGTACCAGAAGATATTTGCCACTATAGAATTTTACTGTGCTATTAGGTTGAATCACCAGCGTCTTGCCCGATGGAACGGTGATATTGCTACAGATATTTACCGTATTGGATAGGGTGTCGGTCGCGTTCACAACAGTCTTTTTAACTCAAAGACTCGACCTCGGCCAGCTAATATTTTGATCTGGCGGAAAATTTTATCACTGGTTACATAAAATTCATTGGAATATAAATCTTTGATCCGGTAAGTCCCAGCAGGCATAGAATCTGCCAGCGTGACATCAATGTTTTGGGGATAAGCATTGACCCAGAAACCGGAGCTATCCCGATTGCAACGGCGGTTGATGAGCATAAATCGCTCATAATTATTATTGCTGGGCCGCGGCTTGAAAACACATACCTCTATCGTCCGATGGGTATTGGGCGGTGACGGTCCATCGGTAGAATCGCCAGTAATGCTTTTCAGATATTTGTAGCGAGTGCCCGTCCAGGTAAAAGCGGTATGAACGGTGTCATCTAAAATAGCTGATCCCAATGTAGCCAGATGGTCATATAATTGAGTTATATTATCATAGGGCTTATTATAAGCAGGAGTATTTATTTTTTGTCTGGTGGTGCCATTGTCGACTAATCCAAAAGATCTTAAACTGGAAGCATTATATGTTCGATAAACATAGGCATGAACCCCTTTCGCTCCACGGGATAATGCCAAAAATGCATGCAGCCAGAGCTCAGCCTGGGTTGGACGACGCCAGAAATGCGCACTAGTTCTGTTCCATTCCCGATGTGCTTGATAGATCAATTCCCATCGGGTATATTTATTTCCGCTATTTAGCAGCGCCTGTCTCACCAAATTATAGCTATCGATAAGTTGATTATCGATCAAGTTAATTTGAAAGGCGTCAGTATTGAAAATTGTGCTATCCGTCGGTGGATAGCTGGGCTGGCTGCCGACATGAAACGGATAGAATTCGTGCTGAAAACAATTCAATGAATCGACGGTGCGGAAAAAATTCTCCAAATCAGCAAGTGTCCAACCACCGGCATTGTCGATCACTAATGAACGCACATTGTCGCCATAATTAGCGTGAATCAGAGAACAGGCATATTGGATGTAGGGCCAATGATCCGCTTCATGGGTTCTTCCCTGATGTGCCACCAGAATCGCTCCCAGGCCTGGTTCACTGGGATAGGTCGCATGGATGTTAGTGATCAATTGCCGTATTAGGGTACAATCAATGGCTGACGCTGCATTAAGGCAGATGTAGTGCCAGAGTGAGGTATTATCATTTTTATATGGAGAAGGATAAAAAGGCCCGCTGCCTGGTATAGAGGTGGGATCATTTTCAATGCAGGTCTTTAAATTATTGGTGTTGCAAAAAGCAATAAAATCATCGACCAGCGAGGTATCGATCAGGCCATAGATGAAATTACCATGGGTGTCCCGGATCAGCGCTTGTTCATTGGAATTTAAAGCATGGCCCGGAAAAGGCTCATCATAGCCGAAGATGCCGCTGGCGAAATAATTCTGACCGTAAATACTATGATCAAAGTTTAAAGAAAAAAAGCATAGCAAAACCCCCAGGACAGCTTTTAACCATTTGAATATTGCTTCCATGATTCGCTCCTTCGTGTTATTTAATTAAACTGAGTTTGATGGATCGTTTGAAATCATTAAATTTTAAGACCCCGATATAAATTCCGCTGTTCACCTCCTTGCCATGTTTATCTTTGCCATCCCAAACGATTTGATACAATCCTGCTAGTTTAAAATCATTGATCAGTGTGATCACCTCCTGTCCATTTAAATTAAAAATTTTGAATAGAATTGTACCGTTTTTGTTTAGATTGTATTTAATAGAAGTATATTTATTAAAAGGATTGGGATAGTTTGGATACAGCAAGAATAATTCTGGCTGATGAGCGAAATTATCTTTTTGATCGATCGTGGTTGTAGTCGTGTCATGCAAGACGGAAACGCCTCCGCCCTGGGTGGCGAACCAGATGTCTCCCTTGTTATCGACAAATATATCCCATACCATATCAGCGCCCAATCCGTCATTATGATTAAAATGAGTAAAACTTCGACCATCAAATTTTCCTACTCCGAGCAAAGCAAAATAACTAAACCAGACATTATTGCTGGAATCGATAGCCACGGCCCAAAGGTCGTCCCGCAATAATCCATCGTTTGTCGTATGGGAATAAAAATATTTTCCATCAAACATTCCCAAGCCCCATCGCCAGCTGCTGGTAGAAAACCACATCCGATTTTGCTTATCAAATGCAATGTCATCGACAAGGGACCCCCAAAAAATATAATCAGTTAGGGTGGAAATACCCCAGTCATGAGCAAAATAGAGTTTCCCCAACCGATCGGTTTTAATTTCATTCACCATGGAATAAACCCCTGTGCCAATAACATTATAGGGATGCCACTCGCTGCCATCAAACCAGCAGGCTAACCCATAAAGGCTCATGCCACACCAGATCTGACCCAATGAATCCTTGCCCAGACAAGTTGGGGTAGCCATGCCTGCATTAATATTATAATAGATTGTAATAGAGTCATTGAATTTTAATATATGTTCACGATAACGTGTCTTGCCATACCACTGGTCATAGGAAAGCCAGACATTATTAAGACTATCAAATTCAATATCATCGATGAAAACAAGGCTATCCGTGCTATTCCAGTAATTTGTCCAAACGCCATTGGTATCCAATTTGCTCAAACCAGCAGCCCAGTGCCCGAACCACATATTGCCAAATTTGTCCTGGTTAATACAAAAAACCGTATCCCCGGCCAGCCCATCGGCACGAGTGTAGGTTTTCCAGATGCCCTGGGAGAGAGCCCAGTGATCCGTGATCAGTGAAAAGAGAGTGATCAGTGAAAAGAGAGTGATTAATTTTTTCATGGTAGCTGCTCCTTTCGTGGGTTCAAATAATGGGTTGGTTGTTCAATTCATCAGCGGGGCGCCAAGAAAACGACACCAAGCTGGCTCGCCCTAAGGCCATGGGGCAACGGTCTACGGCAGTCATCTCAGCTTCAGGTGCGCGTGTTTTTAATCGGAGTGCTGGTTCAAATGAGGTTTCGTTGTTGAGCCATGGCAGAGATAATTTACACTCAATGGCGGAAAAAAGCCAGCGGTTTTTTGATCGTTGTGCCTGCTTGGCAATCCATCGATTACAAGAGCGGCCACTGACCGGTCGCTGGCAGCGACCGGTCAGTTCCTGAGAGCAGGTATGGTGTTACCGAACCAGCGCCAATTTCTTACTGGCCACAAATGCGCCAGCCTGGAGGCGAAAGATGAAAATCCCGCTGGACAAATTAGATCCGTCTGCTGATGCTGGTGGCAGGCATTGACGTTACCAGGCTCCAACGACGACCGCGCTATCAACCACAGCTCGGTCAATCCTGAATAAAAATTTTGATCTAATAAAAAAATGTGTTGATTTATTCGGTTAGATTTCTTATATTTAACCCAGGCAAATATCCCCGCAGGTTATCAAAACCTGCCCACCGATGTCGCAACGCTTCAGGCAGAAGTCATCTATCTGCGTCAGGAATCGGTTATGCCCTGACGCAATGGCCGCGGCTCATTCATTACATCGAACACGGCATACTGGAGGGCGACAATAACTTGATCGAGAATCTGGTTCGGCCGCTGGCGCTTGGCCGCAGGAACTATCTGTTTGCCGGTTCGCATAACGGCGCTCGCCGCGCAGCGATGATTTACTCTTTGATCGCCACAGCAAAAGAGCATGATGTGGAGCCGTTCGCCTATCTCAAAGATGTGCTCGCCAGAATTGCCGATCATTCGTTCAAGCAACGCCACCAACTCCTGCCGCACACCTGGCAGCCTGGCAAGTAATTTCAGCTTTTCAAAGAACGATTTGGTCAATGGCAAGGTGTAGTTGACCGGAGGGATACAATTCGGATGCTCGTCCAATTAAAGTATAGTTACCAGGCTTAACGTCAAAAAAATATAATAGTAAACCTATTTTGTAATATTGACAATTGTTCTAATACAAGTTTTAGATCTTCAAGCGGTTTTCCCGTGAACGGTGATTCAGTAATTTTTCCATCCTGAGTGTGAAAATGATGGGGAAAGGTCTTTATTTCTGGAAAATGTTCTTTATTATCCCAGCGGCAGATTGGCTCTTCGCTGAATACTTGTTATGAATAATCGCAATGTCCCTGGTTATACTAAATTCTGATTTGGAAAATTAACGCAGAGAATATTGGGGTTCTGATTTTGAAAGCAAACTGCTCGGTGGAAAAAAAAGGAAGTTTCTACTATTCTCGGATCATCACAGAAGGCAGAGCGATTGAGGAGATAAATGCACTGCGAGTAACTGATGGAATCGTATCATACCTCAGTTTTCCTTTTCATTCCTAACCAGCTTTCTAACATTTCAATGGCAATTTTCCAATCCAGCGCATCTTCCTCCTCTATCATTATCCTTTTATGCAATTGTTCATCAGATCCAGCCTTGTGGGCTTGTTCCGATAAATATTTATTAAACTGACCATAATTCATGCCATATTTTTGTTCAAATTTTCTGATGATTCCCTGGTAATGCTCGATCTGATGTAGCGTATAATCGACCATCAAATTTCGAACGGCGATCTCGGCATTTTCAAATAATCCCTTTTCAACGAAGGGATGGACAATTTCTGCAAGGTCCTGGGAGATTTTTTGTCTCCATGTTTTTTAATAAATCAAGTCTGAGCGCTTCGCTAGTATCGTGCTCGAACAAAATTTAACCAACTCACGTTTAAAATGCAAGCGAATTGTCAAATAGGTCAAGCTTTATCAAACCCGCAAGGTTTTGGAAAGCTAATCTATTGAACAAAGTGATTAACATTAGGATCCTATTTCTACTTCTGCAGGTGTCGACATGATTATCTAATCACAAGGAATTCAGTATGCCAAACAACGTTGATCTGGCCAGAAAACACGCTCGCTTCAAATTCAAAGACAAAGATGCCCTATTAAAAAAAGCCGAAGAATTAGGCATTGATCTCCCTTTCTCTGATGACATTCAAATTTTATTTGAACCAGTAAAAATCAATGGCAAACGAACTCCCAATCGCCTGGCTGTCCACCCCATGGAAGGATTCGACTCGGAGCCCGATGGGTCGCCAGGCGAGCTATCGTTTCGCCGCTATCGTCGCTTTGCCTCGGGAGGCAGTGGATTGATCTGGTTTGAAGCCACAGCGGTTCTGCCCGAAGCCCGCTCCAATCCCCGACAGCTCTATATTCACCAAAATAACGTTGATCAATATAAAAAATTAGTCGAGGAAACTCGAACAGCGGCCCAACAAAATTTCGGCAGGGATCATAATCCCATTCTCATTTTGCAATTGACCCATTCGGGCCGCTATTCCAAACCGTTCGGCAAACCGAAACCGATCATCGCCCATCACAGCAAAATCCTGGATCCACTTCATCAATTACCACCCGATTATCCGCTGATCAGCGATGCAGAATTGGATGATCTGCAGGAGATCTACGTGCAGGCGGCTCAACTGGCAGCCGAAGCGGGATTCGATGGCGTGGATATCAAAGCCTGCCACCGCTATCTGGTCTCGGAACTGCTGGCGTCATTCACCAGGGAAAATAGCAGGTACGGCGGCAGTTTTGAAAATCGAACTCGATTTCTTCTGGAAACGGCACGAAAAATCAAAGAGAATGTGAAAGGCATTTTCGTCACCAGCCGACTCAATGTGTACGACGCCATCGAATATCCCTATGGCTTTGGCGTCGATAAAGAAGATTACAGCCAGCCCGATCTGACCGAGCCCAAGGCATTGATTCGAGAACTCATAAAAATTGATTATCCGATCATCAATCTCACTATTGGCAATCCCTATTACAAACCCCATTTCGGCCGCCCGTTTGATTTTCCCGTCGTGGGCGCCAATCCACCCGATGAACATCCGCTGGTTGGCGTGGCTCGGCTGTTGAATATCATCGGAGAGATGCAGCAGGAATTCCCTGAATTGCCGATTGTAGGAACGGGCTATTCCTGGCTGCGGCACTTTTTTCCGCAAGTAGCAGCCGCCATTGTCAAGCAGGGCAAGGCAACATTGATCGGTCAGGGTAGGGGAGCGTTTGCCTATCCCGATTCGGTCAAAGATTTGCTGGAAAAAGGGGCCATGAATCCGCACAAAGTCTGTGTCGCCTGTTCGGGCTGCACCCAGATCATGCGGGATGGCGGGAAAACGGGCTGCGTGATTCGGGATAAGGAGATCTATGCCGAGGAATATAAAAAAGCCAGACGACGGGCCGCCGATACTTTGAAACGAGAGGCAGAACGCTGTCGGGATTGCGACTCGCCCATGTGCCAGCTTGCCTGTCCTGCGGGATTGGATGTCCCAGGTTTTATCAAAGCATACGCTGAAGGCGATATTGAAAAAGCGTACTCGATTCTGTCTGAAAAAAATGTCTTTCCAGAAATGTGTGCGTTAATTTGTCCCACCGAAGTGCAATGCCAGGGCGCCTGTCTGGAAAACATCATGAACGATGCGCCTGTGATGATCGCCGAAATCCAGCGAGCCATTGCCCGCCAGGCAAGGGAAATGGGCCTGACGACAATTAGAATTCCTGAGAAATCATCGGGCAAGAAGGTGGCCGTCATCGGTGCGGGACCTGCGGGAATTGCCTGCGTTGCCAAATTGCTGCAACTGGGGCATCATGTGGAGATATTTGAAAAAGCCCCCGTGATTGGTGGCATTCCTGGCACGATCATTCCCTTCCAGCGCATCGATGCGCAGATCGTGTTCGAGGAAGCGAATAACCTGTTCATCGAAGCCAACAATAAAAAGAGGTTTGTGCTTCACACCGATTTTCCATTGAATGAGAACAATAACCTGGAATCCATCCGCAGCCGATTTGATGCCGTGTTCCTCGGCTTTGGCCTTTCAGCAGCGATGAATCTGCCCTCCGCCACCAGCCGACCCGAGGGCGTAGAGGATGCCCTTTCGTTTTTGAAGCGAATGAAAACGAAATCCGATTTATCGGTTGGGAAAAAAGTAGCCGTTTTGGGCGGAGGCAACACTGCCATTGATGCTGCCGTTGTGGCAAAACAGGCTGGTGCCCAGGATGTTTATATCGTTTATCGCCGCTCGTTCAAAGAAATGCCTGCCTGGAAAAAAGAACGAGATAGTGCTTTGGAACAAGGCATCCATTTTCTGATTCTATCCCAGCCACTGGATTATATCGCAGAAAATGGTCGTTTGAAGGGAGTGAAAATCGCACGCACCGCACTGGGCGAGCCCGATGCCAGCGGTCGCCGACGACCCCTCATCGTTCCCCATAGCGAATACATTTTCCCTGTCGATCACGTCATCGAAGCCATCGGCCAGCGGATCGATGCTGAGACAAAACAAGCGCTGGGGAATTTGGAATTGGATAAAGACGGCTGGATCAAAGTGGATGGCCATTTCCAGACCTCGATTAAAAATGTTTTTGCTGGCGGCGATATTATCAATGGCGGAACCACGGCGGTGCAGGCGGTGGCCGAGGGGATGAAGGCAGCAAAGGCGATTCATGAACAATTGATGATTTGAATTTTTTTAATTTAAATGCTCAACGGATAGATGAAGCCAAGGGATCAGGAATTTTTAGTCGTTATCGGTTGGATTCATTAATCCGTTGGGGGGAAGATCAACATGCGCTTGAAATCAAT
>Ga0209018_1001517_pt1 | contig 18406 bp, 12 predicted proteins | sample YNPBryBLVA2012_FD_185814 | JGI IMG/M metagenome (GOLD analysis project Ga0209018, IMG submission 185814) | Anoxygenic and chlorotrophic microbial mat microbial communities from Yellowstone National Park, USA - YNP Bryant BLVA 2012 (SPAdes)... ...
CGCGTCCGCGTGCGAGCCGGTCCGCACGCAGCTTGACCACTACTGTCTGAACGAGGTCGCCGGGCTGGAGAACCCGACGTCAGAGAACATCGCGCGCTGGATCTGGGAGCGGCTCAAGCCGGCGCTGCCGCCGCTGCGCCGGATCGTCATTCACGAAACGTGCACGAGCCGCTGCGAATACGCAGGGAGCTGACCGGGGCCAGCCCCGTACGCGGCCGCCCAGGGCGAGCAGGGACAACGGCGAGCATTCCCCCGAGCACCAGCGCTGTACGGCTTCCGGTCAGCATCGACCGCCCCCGGTTCGCCGGCAGAAGGCGGACGGCCCCGTCGGGACGCCAGCCCGCGCGAGTTCGGCCGCTTCCTGTGCCGCTACTCCTTCCCCAGGTAGATGTTCATGATCTTCCGCAGCATCTTGAGCGCGTCAGCCTTCGGGCGCTGGAAGGCGTTGCGGCCGATGATCGAGCCGAAGCCGCCGCCGGCGCGGATGGCGCGCGCGTCCTCGTACACCGACTCCTCGTCCTTCTTCTCGCCGCCGGAGAAGATCACGATCCGCCGGCCGTCGAAGGCGGACTGGACGACGTGGCGGACGCGGTCGGCGGCGGTGGCGACGGGGATCTTGTGCGTCTCGTAGACCTTGCGGGCGGCTTCCTGCTCGATGTGGGCGCTGGGCAGCTTGACCTTGATGATGTTGGCGCCGAGCTGGCAGGCGATGTGGGCCGCGTAGGCGGCCACGTCGATCGCCGTCTCGCCCTCCTTGGTGAGCTGCTCCCCGCGCGGGTACGACCAGACCACGACGGCCAGGCCGGCGGACTTGGCCTGCTCGGTCAGGGCCTGGAGCTGTTCGTACATGCCCAGCGACTGGGCCGAGCCGGGGTAGATCGTAAACCCGATCGCGGCACAGCCCAGTTGCAGCGCCTGCTCGACCGAGGCGGTGATCGCCTGCGTCGGGTTCTTGGTCGAGAACAGCGAGTTGTTGCTGTTGAGCTTGAGGATCAGCGGAATCTCGCCGGCAAACGTGCGCGCCCCGGCCTCCAGCGCCCCAAGCGGGGCGGCGTAGGCGTTGCAGCCGGCCTCGATCGCCAGCTCGAAGTGGTAATGCGGGTGGTAGCCCGGCGGGTTGGGGGCGAAGCTGCGGTGCGGACCGTGCTCCCACCCCTGGTCTACCGGCAGGATCACGAACATGCCCGTGTCCTTCAGCGTGCCGGTGCCCATGATCCGCCGCAGGTTCGCCAGCACCCCGGGATTGTCGGCCTCATACCAACTGAGAATCTGTCGCACGCGATCCGTCATCGTCGCACTCTCCGTTCCTGACATGGCGGCGGGCGCCGCCGGGCCACCAGCCGCAGCCAGCGCGCCCGGGCGCGAACCCGCGGGCGCACCGTCACATAGGCATTCCAGGCAACTTATACCTTCATCGAGCGTGGCGGGCAACGCGGCGGTCGGGCGCGCCGCGGGGGGCGCAAGTTCCGCGCTACCAGTCCCTGTCGACCGGCTTGTGTTTGGCGGCCTCGCGGGCCTGGAGCATGGCGCGCCGCTGGCGCTGCGCGTCGCGGATCATCTGGAGCAGCCGCTCCGCCTCCTCGCGGGTCATCTTGACGGCTGCGGGCTGCACCTGCGGCTGTTCTTCCTCGGGGGCCGGCGCGGCCCGCGTTGTCGGCTGCGACTGCGGCGCGGGCTGCGACTGCGGCTGCGTGGATGGCTGCTGCTCCTGCTCGGACTGCTGCTGCTGTTGCGACTGCTGCTGGGCGTCAGTCTGCCGGTCCTGGTCGGGCGGCGGCGGCTGGGACTGGTCCGGCTGCGTCGACGGCTGGGAGGAAGACTGGCCCTGCTGCTGTTTCTGCTCCGTCTCCTGTTCCTGCCTGGGGCTGGGCTGCGATTGCGGCTGCTGCTGCGCCATCTGCTCGATCTGCTTCTTGAGCTGGGCGGCCAGTTCCAGATTGGCCCGGGCATCGGCCAGCCCCGGGGACAGCCGCAGGGCGTCGCGGTACTGGGCGATGGCCCGATCCAGGCGTTCGATGGCGGCGCCGGCATCCTGCCTCTGCATTGCCGCCAGCGCGTCTGCATAGTCGCAGTTGCCCAGGTTGTAGCGGGCCCGGGCTTCGAAGGCGGCGTCGCGCAGGCCGGCGGCGCGGACCCACAATTCGCGGGCTTCGTCGGTCTGCCCCAGTTTGAACCGGGCCGCGGCCCGGTTATGCAGCAGCTCAGGCAACAGGCGCAGGTCGGCGTCGTCGGGCACCTGCTGATAGGCCTCCAGGGCCTCGCTGTAGCGGCCGGCAGCGAAGTGCTCGTTGCCGCGCTGGATCAGGTCGCGCGGACTCTGCCCCAGGGCCGGTGCGCACAAGGCCAGCAGCAGCGCCACAGCGGCCGTCGGCCGGCGCTCGGACCAGGCTCCGCGGCGAAGCGGCGCGGGCAGACGCCCGGCAGCGGGGGATCCGGGAGCGGGAGCGCGACATGCCGAACGCGCACCGCCCGGGCGCCGTGCTCCCGGGTGCGCGAGGCGCGATCTCCGATCCGCGATCCGCGATCGGCAACGGGCAGTCCCCATCAGGCCGCCTCCTTCGCCCGTGCGGGCGCGATGTAGAGCGTGTCCGCCCGCCGCGGCCCGTCGCGCAGGAGCGAATCGGCCAGCAACAGCCCCAGGGCGATGACGGCGAAGATGTGCTGCCGGGCCGGCAGCGGGACGCGTTCGGTCTCGGCGCGCTCCTGATACTCGATGGCCGGCACGATGATCTGGCGGTAGATCTCGCCCAGGTCGAAGTTCTTCGTGCCGACGGGGACGAACGCGTTGAGGTCGGAGACGGCGGCGATGCGGCGCAGGGTGTCGAAGTCGGCGCGCGACCAGACGACCTCGTCGCGGTACTTGAGGTATTCCTCGCCGCGCTCGGTCCGCAGCGGTATGCGCGCCCCCTCGCGCTCGTCGCCCAGGGCCACGGCGACGATCGGCACCTTGAGGTCGTTCCACAGGCTCTGGGCGGCTTCCAGCGGGTAGCTGTCGTGATCCTCCCCGTCCGTTATCAGCAGCACCACCTTGTGCGTGTCGAGCGAACTGTGGAAGGCTTCCTTCGCCTTGCGGATGGCGTCGCCGATCAGCGTTCCACCCTGCGGGCTGCTGTGCACGCCCACGTCGTCCAGCGCCAGGCGGAAGAACCCGTAGTCGTGCGTCAGCGGACAGGCCAGGCTGGGCACGCCGGCGAACGTGATCAGGCCGATCCGGTCGCCGCCCAGCACCGGCAGCAGGTCGTCGCGGAGCGAGATTTTCGCCCGTTCCAGCCGGTTGGGCGCGATGTCGCGCGCCAGCATCGACCGCGATACGTCCAGCAGCACCAGCACATCGATGCCGCGGCGGATGACCGTCTGCTCGCGCTCACCCCAGCGCGGCCCGATGCTGGCCGCCACCAGCGTCGTCAGACACAGCACCACCAGCACCAGCCGCAGCAGCGCCCGGGGCCAGCCGACCGGCTGCGTCAGGCGCCCCAGCAGCGCGGGGGCGGCGAAGAGGTGCAGCGCCCGGCGGCGCTGCCAGATGCCATACAGGCCGGCCGCGGCGACCAGCAGCACCACCCACAGCAGGTACAGCCAGCGGAGATCGTCGAACTTCAGCTCGCCCACGGCTCGATCATCCTCAACCCCGAACCGCCGCACCCTATGGAATCTTCCGCAGCCACGTCGCCTCCAGCAGCGTTTGCAGGCTGAGGGCCGCGAAGGCCGTGACCAGCCACCAGTGTGCCAGCTCGCCCCAGCGGACGAAGCGCCGTTCCTCCACCTCGCTGCGCTCCAGTTGGTCGATCTCGGCGTAGATCTTCTCCAGCGACTCTTCGTCCTGGGCGCGGAAGTGTTTTCCGCCCGTCACCTCGGCGATCTGCCGCAGATCGCGGTCGTCCACCGGCAGGCGCAGGCCGAATGTCGCCCGCCGGCCGGTGCCGGCCAGGATCGTGTACACCCTGATGCCGTAGGTGGCGGCCAGTTCCCCGGCCTGCTGGGGCGTGACCAGGCCGCAGTTGTTCTCCCCGTCGCTGAGCAGGATGACGACGCGGCTGGTGATGGTGAGCTGGCCGCCGGAGCCGCTGGTGCGCTTCAGCTCCTTGAGGCGTTCGACCGCCAGGGCCAGTCCGTCGCCGATCGCCGTCCCGTCCTCGTCGCGCCGTTGCACGATCTGGGTCTGGTCCAGGACTTCCAGCACATTCGCATGATCGAGGGTGAGCGGGCAGACGGCGTCGGCGTAGCGCGCGAAGCGGATCATGCCCACCAGGTCGTTGGGTCGGCCCGGCAGCCCGGCGCTGCGGTCGCCCTGCACGAACTTCCGGAACACGTCTTTGACCACCTCCAGACGGGTCATCTGCCGGCCGGGGGGCGAAAGGTCGAAGTCGTACATGCTGCTCGAGGTGTCGACGACCATCTGGATGGCTATGCCGCGGGCGAAGACGCGGCTCGCTTCGTCCGGACGCTGCGGCCGCGCCGCCGCTACGATCAGGCACAGCAGAGCGACGGTCCGCAGGAGGGGCAGGACCGAGCGCAATCGCTTCCGCCGCCCGTCGCTTGCCGCCCGCAGCTCTGCCAGACTGGAGAAGCGGATCACCGGCCGCCGCTGCGGCCGACGCCAGAAGTACCACAGCAGCGGCAGCAGCAGCACCAGCCACAGGGCCCACACCCACGGCTCGGGCCACCACAGCCAGTCGGGCGTGAGCGGCAGATGGCGGTGGGTCACGGTCGCTGCGCCCATCATGCTGCCCGCTCCTCCCGTCGGGCGCCGCTGTCTGCGGCGGCGGTCGCGTCGACGAAGGCGCGCGCCATGCCGAGTGCCTGGCCGGCGTCCTCGGCACGCGGCAGAAGCGCGGCGTACTTGACCAGGTCGCAGGCCTGCATGAAGTGGCGCAGCCGCCCGGCATCGTAGGGCACGCTGCCGCGGCGGCGCGCCAGAGCCAGCAGGAACTCCTCGGTGGTCATGTCCGGGGCTGCCAGCCCGAACTTCAGCTCGATGTAATAGCGCACGATTTCGCTGAGGCGGTAGTAGAACTCGCGCGCCTGGCCGCGCTCGAGCAGGTCCGCGGCCTCCAGTTGCGCCAGCGCACGCAGGGCCCAGACTTCCGGCAGGATGGGCGGGGCCGGACGATGCAGCAGGCGCCGCAGCCGGAGCACAAGCAGCGTGAGCAGCGCAGCGCCGGCCACGGCGGCCCCGGCGACGGCAGCCCAGAACCAGGGGCTGCGGGGCGGCGCCGCGGGCGCCAGCGTGCCGGTGATGTCGCGCGGATTGAGAACGCTGTCCTGCGAAGTCAGCGCCGAGCGGACGGCGATCTTCAGCGGCTCGCTCGCCAGCTCATGCTCGAAGAGCGGCGCGGCGCCGGGTTCGGCCGGCTCGGGGGCGTACTTGACGGCCAGCGGCGGCAGCTCCACCTGGCCCGAGGCGTATGCCTCGGCGGTGATCGTCCGGCGCCAGAGCAGACCCCCCGCCGCCGCCGCCCGCATCTCGACCGCACCGACCTGACGCACCTCCAGCGCTCCCAGTCGATCGACGTCTGGAAACTGCACGACGTGGCGCTCGGGCGTCTGGACGCGCAGCTCGATGGTGATCGGATCGCCGACCCAGGCCTCGGCCGGCGTGATCTGTACCGTCAGCCTGAACGGCCCGCGTTCGACGCTGGTGGTGATGGGAGCCGGCGCCGGCGCCGGTGCCCGGGCACATCCCAGCAGGGCCAGGCCGACCGTCCCCATGAGCGCGACGCGTGCCCGCGGACCGGTCCGCAGACGCTGGCGGCGACCAAGGCGCGCCCGCCCGCGCCGCGGGCCCGGACTCCCGGCTGCGTGCAGGATGACGGTCGTTGGCGGCCACATCTCCGTTTCGCTGTGCTCAGCGCCGCCGCCCGCGCTGCCGGAAGAAGCGGCGCAGCGGCTCGACGAAGGAGGCGCCGGTCTGGACGCGCACAGCGTCGATACCGAGTTTACGGAACTCTGCCAGCAGGCGTTCGCGGCGTTCCGCGGCCAGCCGGGCGAAGCGTTCGCGGAAGCGGCGGGCGCTGGTGTCCACCAGCAACTGCTGGCCGGTTTCCGCATCGTACAGTTCGACGTAGCGCACCGCAGGCAGCCGCGACTCGCGCTGGTCCTCGACCAGCACGGGGATGAGGTCGTGGCGGCGGCGGACGTTCTTCAGTGCGCGCCAGAAGTCGGGGGCCTGGAAATCGCTGATGAGGAACACGACGGCGCGGCGTGTCAGCACGCGCTCCAGGTAGTCCAGCCCCAGCGCGATATCGGTTCCGCGCCCCCGCGGCTGGTGGTACAGCAGCTCGCGCACGACGCGCAGCACGTGGCGCGTGCCCTTGTCGGCGGGCACGAAGCGTTCGATGCGGTCGGTGAACAGGATCAGCCCCACCTTGTCGTTGTTCTGGATCGCCGAGAAGGCCAGGGTGGCGCCCAGCTCGGCCACCAGCTCGCTCTTGAGCTGCCCGCAGGTGCCGAACTCCTGTGACGCGCTCACGTCGACCAGCAGCACCACCGTCAGCTCGCGCTCCTCGCGGAAGCGCTTGACGAACGGCCGCCCGGTGCGCGCCGTGACGTTCCAGTCGATCGTCCGCACATCGTCGCCGGGCTGGTACTCGCGCACCTCCTCGAACTCGATGCCCAGCCCCTTGAAGGCGGAGTGGTACTGCCCGGCGAACAGGTCCTGCACCAGCGCCGAGGTGACGATCTGGATCCGCCGGACCTTCTTCAGCACCTCCGCGGGGATCACGGCGCGCTTCCAGCACCGCCGGCTGACCACGGGCGGCCGACAGCCGGCCCCCGCCGGCCGCGTGCGGCGTGTTTTATAAGAGACGGCGGCGCCGGCTGGAAGGCTTCAGAAAGCGCCGGCCCACTCGTCCCGCGTTGCTGCGGCTCCGCCCGGGCGGACGGCAGCCGCCGGGCGCGTTGCGGGGCGCTGGGCGCCGGGCGCGTCAGGCGGCGCCGGGAGCCGGGCCCCTGGCCGGGTGCCGGCCGGCGTCACCGCGCCGGCGAGCTCAGTTGCGACAGAATCTCGTCGTGCTCGGGGAATCTGCCGGTCTGCTGCTTGCTGTAGATCAGCCTGCCGTCGACACGGACGTCGAACACTCCGCCCGCGCCCTCGATCAGCGTGCTTTCCAGGCCCAGTTTGTTCTTGATCGCGGCCGCCAGACCGGTGGCCTTCGGCAGGTAGTTTCACTGCACACAATACGTGATGGTGATCTGCATGCGTATCCTCCGGCGGGCGCGCCGCATAGATGCTATGAAGCGGCGCGGCAGGGGGCAAACGGCGCGGGGCGGGCGGGCTGTGCGTTGGCGGCGGCGCCCGGACGCGTTAGACTGAGCGCCAGTGCCCGCGGACGCAGAGTGCAAGGAGCGCAGGCATGCGTACGGTGGCCCGATTGACGACCCTGGCGGCGCTGCTCGCGCCGGCGGCGACCGCCCTGGCCCAGAAGACCGCGACCATCGGCCGGGAGATCCCCGACGACCGGATCGAGATCATTACGCGCGAGGGGGAGAAGGAGCGCTACTACTTCCGCGAGTTCCGCGGCGGCATCGCCGTTTTTTATTTCTGGCGTCCGATGAACCAGCAGTCGGTGCAGGTGCTCAAGGAGATCGACGCGCTGCGGCAGAAGTTCGGCGACCGCGGGGTGCGCTTCATCAGCGTTACGCCGACCAAGAAGGAGCAGTTCGAGGAGTGGGAGAAGAACAACGAGGTGCCGAAGTTCCAGCACTACGTTTTCGGAAACATCCTGCATCATGTGCTGGGGGCGTACTCCGAGCCGTACGTGGTGCTCGTGGATCCGCGCGGCATCCTGACCTGGCGCGGCGTTCCGGACCGGCGCCTGGAGCAGCGGCTGGCGGACCTCATCGAGTACACCAGACCGCCGATCGGCGACAAGACCTGGCTCAGCCGGCGCTATCGCGAGGCGGAGCGCTTCCACGATCGCGGCGAATACGGCCGGGCGTACACGCTGGCGCGCGACCTGTATGAAATGCTGGGTCCGGATCATGCCGACGGGGCGCGGGCCAAGGCCCTGATGGACCGGTGCGAGGCCGGGGCCCAGAAGCAGCTCGAGGAGGCGCTCCAGGCCGAACGCAACAAGGAGTATGAGAAGGCGGCGCGCCTCGTCGCCGAGATCTCGGTCCGCTTCCAGGACCCCGACGAGGAGCGGCAGGACGAGCGCGGCCGGGGCGGCGGGAGCGGACGCGAGGGACAGAAGGAGAGCATCAAGCGCAAGGCGGAGCTGGAGATCGGGCGCATGAACAGCGACCGCGATCTGAAAAAGCTGATCCGCGACGCCCGCAACAACGCGGAGGCGGAGCTGCTCAACGACCGCGCGCTGTATCTGGAGCAGGACGACTATTACGTCGAGGCCAAACACATCTACGAAAAGGTCATTGCGGACTACAAGGACACCGACGCCGCCCGGGAAGCCAGGGAGCGGCTCAAGCGCATCGAGCAGGACAAGCGCATCCAGGAGAAAATCGCCGAACGTCGCGCCCGCGACCAGGCCATCCGCTGGCTGGACCTGGGTGACCGTTTCGCCGCGCTGAAGCTGTACGACGAAGCCCGCGACTACTACGAGCGGCTGCTACGCGAGCACCCGAACACGCTGGCCGCGACGCGCGCCAGGGAGCGGCTCCAGGAGCTGGCGGCTGCCAAGACCGCCACCGAGTCCGGCAGCGGCGCTCGAACGCCGTAGCAGCCCGCTGAAGAAAACGTGGCACGGGTATCCTGCCCGTGTTTTCATGGCCCGGAAGGCCATGCCACACCGGTGCGTCGCCCTTTTTCAACGGGCTGCCAGGTCTTGCCTGACATCCGGGCCGTACGGGGAGCGGTGCGCGCCAGGCGATCCGCGTGCTGCGCGCCTGACGCCCGCGATTGTCGGCATCGGCACCGGGCGATAAACTATGCGCTCGAGGGGAACGGACTGGCGCCCGCCGGCGGGGACGTCCGCAATGCGAGCGAAACGGTCGTGAGTACCTGCCCCAGCCTCTGGCTTGCCGTGACCGTCCTGGTCTGCGCCACCAGCGCGCTCTGCGCCCAGCCGCCCGTCACGCCGGTCGTCGTCGCCGAGGTCGTCGAGCGCGACGTACCGGCGTCAATGAAGCTGGTCGGCACGGTGCGGGCGGAACGCGAGGCGGTGGTGGCCGCCGAAGTCGCCGGTCTGGTGCTGCGCTTTGCGGCCGCCGAAGGCCAGTTCCTGAAGCAGGGCGAAGTGATCTGCGAGCTGGACGCGGCGGCCGCGGAGCTGCGGCTGGCCGAGGCCCGGGCCCGGCTGGGGAGTCTGCGCGCGCAGCTCGAAGAGCTGGAGCACGGCACACGCGAGGAGACGGTCCGTCAGCTTGCCGCTCAGGTGCAGGAGGCCCAGGCGGTCCTGGAGAAGTGGGAGTTCGAGCGCCGGCGGATCGCCGAGCTTTACGCCCGTGACCAGAGCGGCGACAAGGAACGCCACGACGCCGAGATGGAATACCTGGCGGCGCAGGAGCGGTTGTCGCAGGCCAGGGCGGCGCACGAGATCGCGGTCAACGGGCCGCGTCCCGAGGAGATCGCCCGCGCCCGCTATGACGTGGCGGCGCAGGAGGCGGTGGTGCAGCGGCTGGAGCTGGACCTGAGCAAGACGCGGATTTGTGCGCCGTTCGACGGCTTTGTCGCCGCCCGGCGGACCGAGGTCGGCGAATGGATCGACGCCGGGGGGGCGGTGTGCGAGATGGTGGCCCTGGAGACCGTGAAGGTGCGGGCCGACGTTCCGGAGAGCGCGGTGGCGTTCTGCCGGGCGGGTGCGCCGGCTTCGGTGTACTTCGAGGCGCTGGACCGGTCCTACAGCGGCAGCATCGCGCGGGTGGTGCCGCGCGCCACGCCGGCGGCCCGCACTTTCCCGATCGAGATCGACGTGCCCAATGCCGATCACACCCTGCTGGCGGGCATGTTCGCCTGGGCGTACGTCCCCTGCGGGCCGGCAGGCAAACGCCTGATGGTGCCCAAGGATGCCGTCGTTTCCCGCGGGCAGACCAGGCAGCTATTCGTGATCCGCCCGGGGACGGGCGAGACCAGGATGGCGGTCCCGGTAGCGGTCACGACCGGACTGGAACTGGCCGGCGAGATCGAGATCCAGGGGCCCGGCATTCAGGTCGGCGACCTGGTCGTGACGCGCGCCAACGAACGGCTGTTCGGGCCCAGCCCGGTGCTGCCTGTGCAGGTCGGTACGACGGCGGCCACGCAGCCGGCCGGCGCCCAGGCCGCCGCGGACGCCGGCGTGATTCCGTGACCAGGTCCTCGCCCGTTGCGGTCGCCTGTCGCCGGCGCGAGCGGCGCTGCGCCGCTGCTGCGCGGCCGGGCGCCGTGCCTGGCCGGGGATCGGCCGGCGGGCCGTCAGGAGGCACCCGGTGAACCTTATCCGCCTGTGCCTGCACCGTCCGGTCGGGGTATCTGTCGGCGTGCTGCTGGTCGTCCTCTTCGGCCTGCTGTCGTTGTTTGCCATTCCCGTACAACTGACGCCGAACGTCGATGTCACGGTGGTCACGGTCCGGACGCGCTGGCTGGGGGCCAATCCGCAGGAGATCGAGCGCGAGATCATCGACCGGCAGGAGGAGATGCTTCAGAGCGTCAAGGGCGTGCAGAAGATGAGCAGTCAGTCGCGGGACAACCTCGGGCAGATCACGCTGGAGTTCTACCCGGACGTCAGCAAGGAGGTTGCGCTGCGCGACGTGACTGACAAGCTGCGGCAGGTTTCCGGGTATCCGCTGGAGGTGGACGAGCCGACGGTGGAGGCCACGGACGCGGCCGAGGACCGCCCGATCGCCTGGCTGACGCTGTATTCGCAGGACCCGTCGCAGAGCGCGGAGGTGCGCAAGCTGGCCGACTTCGCCGAGGATTACATCAAGCCCTATCTGGATCGCGTGCCGGGCGTGGGGCGGGTGAGCGTGTACGGCGGCATGGAGCGGGAGATGCAGGTGCGGGTGGCGGCCGGCGAGCTGGCGGCGCGCGGGCTGACGTTCGGGCAGGTGGTCGGCGCGCTGCGGCAGCAGAACGCGAACATCTCCGCCGGCACGCGGGCCCAGGGCAAGCTCGACTTCACGGTGCGCACCGTGGGCCAGTACGAGTCGGAGGAGCAGATTCTGGACACGGTGGTGGCCTACACGGCGGGCGGGCCGGTCTACGTTCGCGACATCGCCGAAGTCGAGCTGGGTTACCGCGAGCCCACCTCGTTCGTGCGCAGCAAGAGGCAGTACGTGCTGGCGCTGCCGGTCTGGCGCGAGGTGGGGACCAACGTGCTGGAAGTGATGGCCGGGGTGAAGGAGGCGGTGGTCCGGGTGAACGAGGAGGTGCTCCAGGCGCGCGGGCTGCGGCTGGAGCTGACCCAGGTCTACGACGAAACGGTCTACATCCGGCAATCCATGGGGATGGTGGAGAGCAACATCATCTTCGGCGGCGGGCTGGCGACGGCCGTGCTGCTGCTGTTCCTGCGCAACTGGCGCGCGACCCTGGTGGTGGCGCTGTCGATTCCGGTGTCGGTGATCGGCACGTTCGTCGTGGTCGTCGCCCTGGGGCGCACGCTGAACGTCATCTCCCTGGCGGGCATCGCCTTCGCCGTGGGCATGGTCGTGGACAATGCCATCGTTGTGCTCGAGAACACCTACCGCCATCACCAGATGGGCAAGCACCCGTTTCAGGCGGCGCTGGACGGGACCGGCGAAGTCTGGGGCGCGGTGCTGGCCAGCACGCTGACCACCATGGCGGTGTTCATCCCGGTGATCTTCGTCCGCGAGGAGGCGGGCCAGCTCTTCCGCGACATCAGCGTTGCCACCGCCACCGCCGTCGGCCTGTCGCTGCTGGTCTCGGTGACCGTCATCCCGACGCTGGCCGCCCGGCTGCTGGGTGCGGGAGCCAGGCGGGCGCGGAGCGCAACGAGCGGGGAAGCGGACACCGGCCGGGCGGCCGCTGCGCTGGCGCAACTGGTCGAGCGCATCAACGCCTCCCCCATCGCCCGCCCGCTGGTGATCGTCCTGGTCGCCGGCGGCGCCCTGGGCCTGGCCCGGATGCTGATTCCCGACGCCACCTATCTGCCGGCCGGGAACCGCAACCTCGTCGTCGGCACGCTGCTGACGCCGCCCGGCTACAGCATCGACGAGTTCGGGCGCATGGCGGCCACGATCGAGGAGGTGGTCGCCCCGTACTGGGAAGCCGAGCCGGGTTCCGAGCGCAAGCGGCAGCTCGATGAGCAATGGGTGGCGCAGATCCAGGCCCGCATCGCCGCCGGGCAGATCCCGGAGCTGGTCCCCGGCCCGCAGAACAGGCTCAGCGACCTGGAACGCGATCGCGCCCGCCGCGAGTGGCTCACCCCCCCGCCGCTGATCGACCACTTCTTTTTCGTCTGCCACGGCGGCGGGTGTTTCATGGGCTGCTCGAGCAGGGATGCGGCGCGGGTCAAGCCGCTCAAGCGGCTGCTGGAGACCGCCGGCCAGCGCATCCCGGGCGTTTATCCGCTGTTCTTCCAGACGCAGCTTTTCGCCTTCGGCGGCGGCAACAACGCTGAGATTCAGATCCGCGGCGACGACCTGAGCAAGGTGACCGCGGCGGCGACGGCGATGTATCAGGCGTGCAACGAAGCCTTCGGGCAGCCGCGCCCCTCGCCGACGAACTTCAACCTGGGGCGGCCGGAAGTACAGATCGTGCCGGACCGCGAGCGCGCCGCGGACCTGGGCCTGAGCGTCGTGGACGTGGGGCTGATCGTCGAGGCCTGCGTGGATGGCGCCTACGTGGGCGACTACCGTCTGGCCGGCGGCGACACGATCGACATCGCGCTGTATGTGAAGGGGCAGCAGGGCCAACCGACACAGACGCTCGGGCAGGTGCCGATCTACACGCCCGCAGGGACTGTCGTGCCCCTGTCGGCGGCGGTGCGCCTGGTCGATACGACGGCCCTGGAGCAGATCAACCACGTCGAGCGCCAGCGGGCGGTCACGCTCCAGGTCAATCCGCCGGAGGCCATGCCCCTGGAGGCCGTCATCCGTCAGATCAGGCAGACTATCGAGCCGCGGCTGCGGGCGACGGGGCAGATCGATCCCGGCGTCCTGGTGAGCCTGACCGGCAACGCCGACAAGCTCGTCGCCGCCCGCAACACCATGGTCGGGGAATGGAAGGGCCTGAGCCTGGAGTCGCTGGCCAACCTGCTGGGCAGCCGCTTCTTCCTGTCGATCATCATCGTCTACCTGCTGATGGCCGCGCTGTACGAGAGCTGGCTGTACCCGTTCGTGATCATGTTCAGCGTGCCGCTGGCGATCTTCGGCGGCTTTCTGGGGCTGTCGGTGGCGCGCTGGGGCACGCTGCTGACGACGCACCAGCCGGTGCAGCAGCTCGACGTGCTGACCTTCCTGGGCTTCGTCATCCTGGTCGGCATCGTGGTCAATAACGCCATCCTGCTCGTCAGCCAGGCGCTCATCCACCTGCGCGAGCGCGGCATGGAGGCGCAGCGCGCGATCCGCGAGGCGGTGCGCGTCCGCGTGCGCCCCGTGCTGATGACCAGCCTGACGACTGTCTTCGGTCAGCTCCCGCTGGCGCTCTTCCCCGGCGCCGGCAGCGAGCTGTACCGCGGGCTGGCCGCCGTGATGCTGGGCGGCCTGCTCATCTCGACCATGGGCACGCTGGTCCTCGTCCCCGCCGTGCTCAGCGCCCTCGTCGACGTGCGTCAGCGGCTGTTCGGCCGGGCTGGCGGCGCGACGGCGGCGGCGGCCATGCCGCGCGATCGCTGATGGTCGGGCGCCGCGGCAAGCCCCCGCGCGTCGCGGCGCAGCTCAGGCTGACGCGCGCACCGTCTGGCCGCCAACCCGTTCGTCCGACCGCTATACTGCGGCGCATGTCGCTGGCGCCGCGGCGCATTCTGATCGTCAAGCCCAGTTCGCTGGGCGATATCGTGCACGCCCTGGCGGTGCTGGCGGAGCTGCGCCGCGCGTACCCCTCGGCCCACGTGGCCTGGCTGGTCAGCGACGGCTTCGCCCCCCTGCTGGAGGGGCACCCGCTGCTCGATGAGGTGCTCACCTTCGACCGGGCGCGCTACGGCCGCATGTGGCGCAGCCCCCGCGTCCTGCTCGACTTCTGGCGCTTCGTGGCCGCCGTCCGCCGCCGCCGCTTCGACCTGGTCATCGACCTCCAGGGGCTGGCCCGCAGCGGCCTGCTCTCGTACCTCAGCGGCGCCAGGGAGCGCTGCGGCTTCGCCGACGCGCGCGAAGGCGCCTGGTTGTTCTACACCCGGCGCGTCGCCTCTGCGGCGCACACCGCGCACGCCGTGGACCGCAACCTCGCTCTGCTGCGTGCCCTGGGTCTGCCGAGCGAACGTCCGCAGTTCCCGCTCGCCGTCCGCCCCGAAGAACGCGCGGCCGCCCGCAGCCTCCTGACCCGGGCCGCGGGGGAAGCGGTCGGGCCGTTCACGGCGGTCATCCCGGGCGCGCGCTGGGAAACGAAACGCTGGCCGGCGGAGCGCTTCGCCGAGTTGATCGACCGCATGCACGCCGCCGGCCTGCCGCGCTGCGTGCTGCTGGGGGCGCCGGCGGACCGGGCGGCTGCCGCTGCGGTCGCCGCCGCGTGTCACCGGCGCCCGATCGACCTGGTGGGGCTGACGACGCTGCGGGAGCTCGTGGCGCTGCTGGAGCTGGCCGACCGGGTGGTCGGGCACGACTCGGGGCCGCTGCACATTGCCGCCGCTCTGGGCAAGCCGATCGTGGCGCTTTTCGGACCTACCAATCCGGCCCGCACCGGGCCGTATTGCGACAGCGCCACAGTCGTGACCTGCGCGGTGCCGTGCGCGCCGTGTTATCGGCGGGTATGCCCGTACGGGCACCACGACTGTCTGCGGCGGCTCGAAGTCGAGACCGTGCTCGCCGCCATCACGAACACCGGCCGGGTGAGAACTGGCAGTTGACAGGCCGGGCAGGTCGCGCGGCGTCGGGGTGCGGCTGGCGCGCAGCGGGGCGTTTTTCGGCGTCGGCGGTCGCGCGGCTAAAGCGGCCGGCGGCTCCGTCCGACCCGATAAGTGCGGGCAGGTGCGGTCCGCACGGACAATCGGCCCGCGCACGGAGCTGCGGTATGTCGTCAGGCCGTCGCTGCAATCTGTCCGGGACCCTGCTGCTCTCCGCCGCCGCCCTGGCTGCCGCTGCCTGCGAGAACTACTGGTTTCTGCCATTCATGGACGGCGGGGGGACGGCCGGCACGACGGTCGGCGGCCTGGCGGCACCGGGTGCGACGTTCACGGAGAATCTGATCCAGGAACGGACGTTCACGCACGGCACGTCGGTGTGCACGGTCACCTACGATGCGGCCGACTTGCAGCGCATTCCGCTGGCGGTGGACTTCAACCGCGACGGACGGCTCGACCCGGTCGTTGGCTATGGCGACCAGCAGGCCGTCATCCAGATTCTGCTCAGCCGGCCGGACAGCAGCGACGTCGACCCGATCAGCCTCACCCTCGACAGCAAACGCGACATGGAGGAGCTGGCCGATGTCGCGGTGGGCGACATCGACGGCGACGGCTACCTGGACATCGTGGCGGCCGCCGAGGCGGCGGTGTGGTACTTCCATCATCCCAGTCACGGCGACCCGACCGCCCTGCGTGACTGGGGCGCGCTGGACCCCAACGACCCGCAGCGCGAGCGCATCGACGCCAGCTACGACCAGGTCACCGATGACGAGCTGCTGGCGATCATCACCCAGGCCATCGGCCCGGGCGTCAATCTCGACGACTACATCGTGACCGTCGAGCAGCTTTACACGAACGTGGAGATCGCCGACTGCGACGACGACGGCGACCACGACGTGGTCGCCTCGCGCTCCTTCGTCATCGACCTGACCCCGCGCCCCGAGGCCCCCGTCGAGCCGATCCAGATCCAGGACGGCGATGTGATGATCTTCGTCAATCCGGGCTTTGCAGCCGACGGCAACAGTTGGACGCAGGTGAGCATCGGGCGCCACGAACGGCAGCACCGCCTGGACCGCGACGGGGCGGCCGGCCTGCTGGTGTACGACATGGACGGCGACGGGCGGCTGGATGTGGTCTCGACCGCCCGCGAGGACAACAACGCGCAGATCGCCTGGTTCCGCAATCCCGGCCCGCCGCTGCTGACTGAAAACCCCTGGACGCAGTACCGCATCGGCTCGATCCGCGATTCCTGGGCTTTGGACATCGGTGATGTCACCGGCGACGGCTGGCCGGACGTGATCGCCACCGGCGCCGCGCAGATGCAGACCATCCTCTACGAGCATCCCGGCATCCCCTTTCCCAATCAGCGCTACGAGTACGACTGGGAGACGCACGTCATCACCACGTTCCAGTCCTTCCAGCCCCACGACGCCAGACTGCTCGACCTGGATAATGACGGTGAGCTGGAGCTGGTCGTCGGCGGGACCAACGGGGCGCTGCGCTGGTTCGAGCCGGGCGCCGACCCCACGCAGGAGTGGGCGGCGGGCATCATCACCACCTTTGCCGGCGGGGGCGACGTCGGCCTGCTGGGCTACGGCGACCTGGACGGCGACGGCGACCTCGACCTGGTGGTCACGATCAACACGCTCGAGGATAACTCCACCCGCACCGTCTGGATCCGCAACAATCTGGCCGACTGACCGTCCGGACGTGAAAAGCAGCAGAAACGCGACGGCCTGACCGGAGGCGACAGCGCCGCCCCGGCTCCCTGCGACCGCCCGACGTTTTTCGCCCCCATCGCCGACGCGGTCGCCAGGCGCCGCCGCGCTCAGTTGTCGTCCGGCTCCGCGGGCTGCGTCTGGACGACGTAGCCCAGCGAGCGCAGCCGCTGGAGATCCTCAGGGCTCATGCGCCCGGCGCCGGGCGGGCGGGCCGGGAAGCAGTCGCGGGCGCGCAGCTCGGCCAGCAGCCGGCGGACCTGAGCGGGGTGCGACGCGTACAGGTTCGTCAGCTCGTGCGGGTCCTGTTGCAGGTTGTAGAGCTCGCTTTCCGCCGGCCGCAGCGCGTGGTGAATGTACTTCCACGTCCCGTCGACGGCGGCGAAGAGCATGTCGTTCTTCTCGTCGCTGATTCCCGGCGCGAAGTGATAGGTCAGCATGTTGATGGAGTCGGCATAGGCGAGCGGCGCGGGACCGGAAGCGTTGCCGCGCAGCAGCGGGACGAGGCTGACCCCATCCAGCGCCGGCCAGCGCCGGCGCGCCAGACCGACCAGCTCCAGCACGGTCGGCACTATGTCGATGGTGCGCACCAGACGCTCGCTGCGCGTGCCCGGGGCGATGCCCGGAGCGCAGACGATCAGCGGCACGCGGATCTGCTCCTGGTACAGGATGCCATGCGTCCACCAGTTGTGGTCGCCCAGCCCCTCGCCGTGGTCGGCGGTGACGACGATCACGGTGCGCGCGAAGCGTCCGGAGCGGTGCAACTGGTCGAAGATGCGTCCCAGCTCGCGATCCATGAAGCGGATCTCCGCGTCGTACAGCGCGCGCAGCAGCTCCCGCGCCGACCCGGCCGGCAGCGGCCTGTCGCGCAGGAAGTCGTCCGGCGGACGCAGTTGCGGGTCGTGCGGGTCGAAGTAATGCACCCAGAGGCAGAACGGCTCACGGGCCTGCGCCAGCCATGTCAGTGCACGGTCGGTGGTCGCGTCGGCCCGGCGCTGATTCCGGCCGGTGCTGACCGTGCCGTCGCCGGCGACGATGGCGGCGGGGTCGTCGACGAGGAAGTCGGCGTCGAACGTCTCGAACCCCTGGTGCAGGCCGAAGCGCTCGGCCACCGGGAAGGCGCTGACGAAGGCCGCCGTCTGATAACCGGCCTCGCGCAGGACCTCGGCCATGGTCACGCACGAGTCGGGCAGGCGGTTCTCCTCCAGCCCATGCATCACGCGCAGCCCATGCGTGTACGGATTGAGGCCGGTCAGGATCGAGGCGTGCGAGACCGGCGTCACCGCCGCCTGGGCCAGCGCGCTGGTGAACAGCGCGCCCCGGTCCGCAAGCCGGTCGATATTCTCGCTGGTGTGTTCCGGATAGCCGTAGCAGCCCAGGTGATCGGCGCGGGTGGTGTCCAGCGTGACCAGCAGAACGTTGGGGCGGACGGGCGGCGCCGGGGGCCGTGAGCATGCGCCCGTGGCCGGCAGGCAGGCGCCGACGGCCAGCGCGACGCGGCCAAGCAGAACGGACTGCTGTGCACGGGGCATACCGCGCTCCTGGCGACGGCCGATGTCGGCCCCCGGGGCCAACGATAGCCGCCGCGGCGCAGCCGGACAACGCAGCGGCGCTGCGCCCGGTGGCCGTCGTCAGCCGCCCGCAGCCCCCGTCAGGCGGGGTCTGGCGGCGGCGTTTGCGGGGGCGTCCCCGTTGTTCGGCCGGCGGAGTTGAGCTAAATTCACGCCGTCGGGCGCGCCAACCGTTCATTTTTCTGGAAAGACGGGCAGACAAGGGCCGGCAGACAGGTGTTCGATGCCGGCA
>Ga0209018_1001523_pt1 | contig 18363 bp, 20 predicted proteins | sample YNPBryBLVA2012_FD_185814 | JGI IMG/M metagenome (GOLD analysis project Ga0209018, IMG submission 185814) | Anoxygenic and chlorotrophic microbial mat microbial communities from Yellowstone National Park, USA - YNP Bryant BLVA 2012 (SPAdes)... ...
TGATGCTATCGCTTTGCGATTTGGTAATTTGTATGGCCCAAGAGAGCAACAGTTTGTCGTTATTATTGATGGCGGCTTCCAAGAGTCCGGTGAAGCTTTGATTAACCACATTAAAACCTATTACGGTACAAGCCACGTTGATTTGGTAGTTTCAACGCATCCGGATGCCGATCACGCATCCGGCCTATCGACTGTACTTAAAAAGTTATCTGTTTGGCAATTGGCTATGCATCGGCCATGGGAACACGCCGAAGACATAAAGAACCTCTTTAAGGACGGCAGAATTACTGCATCAGGATTAGAAGAACGGCTTGAGAAATCACTTCAGCACGCCAGTGATTTAGAAGCGTTAGCTACTAAAAAGGGAATTCAGATCGTTGAGCCCTTTCAGGGTATTACCGGACTGAACGGTGCCATACATGTTTTGGGTCCGTCTCAAGAATACTACGAAACATTATTAGCCGGTTTTAGATCAATACCAGAACCGAAAACCTCACTTGGAATTTTTGAACCTCTCCGAAAAGCGACGGAAGAAGTCGTAAAACGAATTCAGGATTTTTGGCACATTGATTTGCTCGATGATGATGAAGACACGACTTCCCCAGAAAATAACACGAGCACTATCATTTTATTTAACCTTGACGGCCACAAACTCTTGTTTACAGGTGATGCAGGTAAGACGGCTTTGTTAAACGCAATTGCTTACGCAGATACACTCGGAATATCTTTAACTGGGATGCAGTTTTTAGATGTCCCTCACCATGGAAGCAAGCGCAATCTCAATAGCAAGATTTTGAAAAGAATAAATGCAACCACTGCGTTTATTTCAGCAAACGGCAATAATGGAAAACATCCATCCAAGAAGGTTACCAACGCACTCCAGAAGCACGGAGCAAAAGTATTTGTGAATCGTATGAATACGCTTCTGCACCACTACAATGCGCCGCCTCGTGGCTGGGTTGCGGCAACACCGGAACCGTTCCACCAATATGTTGAGGAATAACTATGAAAGAAATCTTAGATAAAATCGGCGTATATAACCTTTTTAATTTCCTTTTGCCTGGCGTTTTGTTTGCCGTTACTCTCGAATATCTAACTTCTTATTCAATCGCTCAGGAAAATCTAGTAATCGGAGCTTTTATCTATTATTTTGCTGGTTTGGTAATTAGCAGATTTGGTTCGCTTGTGATTGAGCCGTTTCTTAAAAAAATTTTGTTTTTAAAATTTTCCCCTTATACAGATTTTGTCTCCGCAACAAAAAATGACCCCAAAATAGAATTACTTTCCCAAGAAAATAATATGTATCGCACTTTTGTTGCACTTTTTGTTTTGCTAATTCTTGTAAAAGTATATGAGCTAGTTGCTGACAAATTTCCGGTTCTGAATGAGCAAATCGTTACAATTACTGTTGTGGTGTTACTTATCGGATTTTTGCTATCTTATAGAAAACAGAGCGCATACGTAAGTAAGAGAATAGAATCCAACAAAGGATAGGCATTGTTCAGTAAAAATTGTAATAATGTAACTAATCCCGCTTGCCGCCCAAATTGAGGCCCCGCCGCCGTCCGAAAAAACGCTTTCGGGTTTCCAGCAGGCGGGCAAAAAGAAAAGGGGGTCTGGGGGAAATGAATTTTTGCCCGCCTGCTCCGCGCCGAAGGCGCGGTGGGGGTGGGAAGCGGCTCGTCCTTGCGTCAGCAAGTCAGCAAAACCCGCAAAAATTGTTTCCTTATTTGTCCGCCAGTTGACGGATTGCGCGCGCCTTCTAAAAGAAAAAGAAATTTTTGCGGGCTTTGTCCGCCGTCAGGCGGCGAGCCGTTGGGCGGGTTCTGCGCCCGTCAGGGCGCAGATTGTCGCTCAAAGTGGGTTCGAGCGGCGTTCAGTAATTGCGACGCGGAGCTCAACGAGGAAGTGCTGACTTCGCGCAAGTTCGCGGTGCGCAACGGTTTCGAAGACTGCATCTTCTTCGCCATCGACCGCGACGGCCGCGAGGTCATCTTGCTCGAGCTCGAGCAGACCCGCGACGACTGCCTGCCATCCGACACGCCGCTCATCTGAATTTCCTGCCTCTCGCCGCGCCCCATCCATCCTCGGACGGGGTGTTTGTTTTTAGCTGACCGGAAACCTGCTACCATCCAGGCCATGAGGCGAACGAAACAGCTCATCCCCAATCTAGGCAATATCTGGCGTTTCATCCGCGACCCGAAAAGCGATTGGAAACCGAAAGCACTGGTCGTTCTCGCAATCCTCTATCTCGTCTGGCCGCTCGACGCCGTGCCCGACCTCGTGCCCATCCTCGGCTGGTTGGATGATTTAGGGCTGGACGCCGTGGCCGTCTGGTACCTGACGCACGCGACGAATAAGTACTTGGAATACAATAACCGTCGTCCCGAGTGAAACGAAGGACTGTCGAAGACGATTCTCCATTAATGGTCCTTCACTCCGTTCAGGACGACATTGATATGAAACTCCTCCACTATTTCCGCCAGCTCATCGAGTCCTACGTCTTTATTCTGCTGTTTTCGCTGGCAGTCGGGTTGCTGTTGCCGCAATATGCGATCTACCTCGCGCCGTACGGCACCATCTTCCTGGGCATCATCTTTTTCCTGTCGGCGCTGAAAATAGACCTGAGGGATGTCCTAAAATACCTCAAGAATACCAAGATGGTCATGGTCGTGAATTTCGTCATGCTCGTTGGACTGCCCATGATCGTGTATTACATCACATGCCTCGTCTATCCGGATCTGACCATCGCCTTCCTGCTCTTGGCCGCCATGCCGGCCGGCATGACCTCGCCCCTGCTCTCCGAGATCTGCGGCGGCAAGCAGAGCCTGGCGCTCGTGCTGACGATATCGACCTCGCTCCTTGCGCCGTTCACGGTGCCGCTCATGGTGAAGCTTTTGGCCGGCGCCAGCGTCCAGGTGGACACGCTGGGCATGTTCCTCTCGCTCGTCAAGGTCATCTTCGTGCCGTTCATCCTGGCCAACGTCATCAAACATTTCTGGCACCGCAGGATCAAGGCGTCGTATTTCACGTTCAAACCCATCTCGACCGCGCTCCTCGGACTGCTCATCATGGGCATTGTGGCCAAGCAGGCGGCGACCATTTTGGGCGGTCTGAACCTGGCCTTCCTGCTCGAGGTCCTGGCGCTCTTCGTCCTGTTCGGATTGTTTCACGTCGTCGGCTACTACGCGGTCTGGTGGCGCAAGCGCGACGACCGCGTGACCATCACCATCTGCCTGACCTACCTCAACTTCACGCTCGCGATTTACCTGGCCGGCAAGTTCTTCAACGATCCCAAGATCGTAGTGCCGGTCGTGCTCTCGGTCCTGCCTTGGAGCCTGCTCATCATCCCGTTCAAGTATTTCATGCGGAATATGCTACGTAAGCGCCCATCGAGGACCTGCCGAAACGAGATTTAAGGCCGGTATAAAAAACGGCGGGAGCTGATGCACTCACGCCGGTTTGAGCATTGTCGTCAGGCCGACGGCATATTCTTGAAATGCTCGTCGGACAGGCTGACCGAGAGGATTGCCTGGGCGTCGATGGCCCGGCATAGGATGCGGCGGCCGGACTTGTTCTCGCAGATTGTGAGGAGCCCGGGTTCATCGAATTTGGCGATAAGCGCGGCCGCGTCCTCGTCCGGTCCGAGGTAGTAGCAGTCGCCGGGCTGAGGGAAGTGGCGCTCCACGCTGAGCGTGCCGGACAAGACATCCCGGCGTTCTCCAGTCGCAGGATCGAACAGTCCCAGCTCCGCCATCTCGCGGTCCAAGGCGTCGCAGGCTTCCTCAAGCATGCCGGCTGGGACAGTGAGGGCCCATGAGACATGGCCACCGCAAATCTCGAAGAGCCGGCCCATGCCAGGCCGTCCCACGATGAGCAGGATTTCGTCGCTGGACGTATCGGTCTGGACCTTGATTACGCCCCGCGAGGTGCGGTAGTGCAGGATGCGCACGACCTGGTCCAGACGGCGAGACGGCAAGCCCCAGCTGATGACCTGGGCTTGGAGTTTGTGCAATAGACGGGCGGTGACGCCCTTTAGCCCCGCGGGGCTGGACGATATTTCAAAAAGTCCGACCTCCATTCTTCTTCCCTTGCGAGGTTTCATTATGCCATCATTAAACGGCCAGATTGTCAAGGCTAGAATACGGCAAAGGGCTTGATTTTTTGGACATTTTATGCTAATTTTTGACCATTATCGACAACCCTATGGGCATGCTGGATAAAATCAAATCTCTCTTCACGAAACCGAAACCGGAGGCGAAAGCCTCCGAAGGGTCGGTGGAGGAGGGCTTGGAAGCCAAAATTGACAGAATCGAGACGCGCCAAGCGAAAGGCCTGCCTTTGCTCACGCGTGAAGAGTTGGCGGCTAAGCAGGCTGCCGAAGCTGAATTTGACGCCCGGCAAGTCGAAGCGTTGCGCGACCAGATAGCAAGTATTAACGTCAGGCAGATATCGGCCGAAGAAGGTGAGGCCATCGGTGAACAGATACTGGCTCAGCTGAAAGGCGAGGTGATAACGACCAAACCGGGCAGAGGCAACGTCCAAGGAATTTCAGCCGAAGCCCTCCAAAATGACCTTATGAAAGTCAGGATCCGCGGCGGCCGCGAGGCCGGAGTCGCCCAGGGCGCCGCCGAGACCGCAGCTATCGAAGCAGCTAATCGTGCAGTCCAAGATCCGGTAAGCTTTGAAGGGACATCGACGGCTGTCTCGACAGTTTCCGGTATCGAAGACGCGCCGCATGCCGAGGATTTCCGTGACGTTGCCGAACCGGGCGGCATGGTCCGGCTCGAGGACCTGCGGAACGCCAAGCAACCCGGCAGTCAAGACAACGCCAATCCCTGAAGAAACAAAAAACACCGGCTGAACGTCGGTGTTTTGTGTGCCCAGAGAGGTTGGCGAGATATTCGGTCCGCTCTAAAATTTATGTGAGCACAACGTCAGAGGATGCGTGCCGGCCAGATTTCTCCACCCGGCCTTTACCCTATGATTGAACGCTGCGAGACCGTCATCGCCCCCGCCGCACGGGTGCCGAAATCGTAGTCTCAAGATCGAATTCAGCCCGAAATCTCGCCTAAACCTTGTCTCCAGACTCTTACAGAGTGGCGTACTCTGCGCTGTCCGTCAAGTGTTCAAAAACCCTGTAAACAATAGCTTGATGGGCGTATGAAACCAGTTGGTACGCCCTACAAAAGGCTAAAAAAGCCTCCATCGGCTTAGATGAAGGCGTAAGTTTTATGCCAAGATTAGATTTTCCTTGGCCTGGCCAAGGAATCTCGCCGAGAGAGGACGAGAAAAATGATTTTATGACCAGATGCGAGCCAGCTGGAGTTGGACCAGACTTAAGCGGAGTTCTGGATCCGACCAGTCGAAGTAGAGGTCAGTCGGGAAGAGCTTAGGGAAGAGCTCCACTAGGTTGGAATGGAGCTTGTATAGCACATGGTTCTCGCGGCCGCCGGAGCAACGCTCATTGATCCAGTCGCGTAGGAGCTTGAACTGAAGTTCGTACCAACGGTCATGAAGCCGGGCGTAATATTTAGTTGTCCGAAACTCCTCGGACGAGAAGCGGTTGTTCTTGTTCACTACGCCGGACCGGTAGAGGTTGGTTTCTTCGCCGAAGACTGTGCCGGGAACGCGCACCACGGTGCGCCGCATATGCTGGACGACGCGGAATAGGTCGTCCTCATTGAGGCATATGAACTCGGCACCCAGCAAGTCGCGCACCGTACGCGTGTCGCGCCGGTTCTTCGTGATCTGCTTGAGCGGCGCATCCTGCTTGATGCGTGACCGGTAGAAGACCGGTATATCACCGGGGATGAAACGCATACCCGGATACATGACGACCAGCGATTCATGAGACTTGAGGTGCCGCGCTCCGGGCTGGAGCTGCGAATGGCGGACGCTCTTGACCCTATACAAATTGTCTGGGTCAAGTTCGGCCGTGATTTCATAACAGGCACTGCGGCCGGAGGCGAAGAAGTCGCGCTTCAGCATGTCGTCTAGGTCGGTCATGGCTCGGTCGAGCTCTTCGGGCGAATTGCCGTCGTGGCGCATCTCAAAGTACTGCTGGGCCAAAACGAGCTGGCGGGCTGCTTCAAAGCGCGTTCGGCGTGACAGGATATCCTGCCCATTAAAGCAACACAACCGCAAGAGCTCGAATGGATCGTCCTCGTTCTCGACATCGGATGTCATCTCCAATTCGAGCCGCATCTGCTCAGGAAAATACTCATCGAGCAGACGATTGATCGTCGTTCGGGCGTCCTTCACGCATTGCAAGAGCTGGGCGTAGCCATCCTCGAAATCCGGTAAACGATAAGCGTTGCTCAAGTACCTCCACAGAGCGCGCCGGCTGACTTCGGTCAGGGCGACGTTGAGGCTATCCGTGTCCCCGGCCTCACGTGCATAGATGCGATTGCGGGCTTGCGCCACATGGCGCAGGACGTGGAGATAGCGTTCCCGTTCGCCGACCAGGATATCGAATCCTTCCGGACGGTCGGCTAGCAGGTTTGGGAAATTATTGACGAAACCGCTTTGGTTTTCCGGCCGGACCGGTTCGCCGACGTAGGATAGGAACGCTTCGATTTGGGCATCCATGCGGCTTTTGCGCTTGACCGGCTGGGCTGGTATGGACTCGATAGCGGTCGTAGAGCCGCCGTTACCGCGTTTGACATCAGTCGAGACGATGGAATTGCTCGGGTAACTCATCATTCTTTTTTCCGCCTTCCTTCGGTTCAGTATTGACAATCGGTGAGCGGCCGCAGTGTTCCAGCAAGCGCTTGCACTCATCGCACAGTTTCGGTTTGATACCGTGCTGACAGCGCTCGGCGCCGATTGCGCGCTTGACTTTCGGCACGCCCGGATAGGTCCTCTGCTCTTCGGCGTCCGGCCGGTAACGGTCTCTGAGGCGCTCTCTGAGCGCCTTATCCAAACGCATCGCATTCAGATGTACGGACAACCGGGGAACGGTCCATCCTCGGTATTCTTCTTGCTCATCACCTGTCTCTCTTCTTCTCGTGGTCTGAAAAGAACGGAAAACTAAGTTAGCCGGAGAGGACGAAGATGTCAATCATCATCCAGCACCCATACCCCCTGACATTCCGGCTAAACAAGACCGGTTCGACGAGTTGAACGCGAGCCGGGAACTCCGGAGACTCCGGGTCTTTGCCCGGGGAGTCAAGAGAGACAACCATCCGACAGGCCTGACATCCCGGCTAAGCGAGTTTAACGAATGCGAGCCGGTAACCAGTCCAGCGGAATGCTTGTCATTCCTAAAAAAAATCTGCGACGACTAAGCGATCTCCGGATTGGTCGATAGAAGAGATTGCCGCGCGCTTTCAGGATATGCGCTCGCCATGGCACATGAGGTCGTTTCAAACACAAGCGGCCCGATGAGGGGCTGCCTGGATTCGTGACGGAAGCTACTTCGCCGGGCGGTAACGGTCAGCGTCGTAGAGGACCGGGTCGATCATGCCGTTGATGCTCATGATTTCTTCTGGCCTAAACCAGATAGCGGATTCGTACTTGGCTTCCTCGACCGTGCCCGAGGCATGGATGAGGTTGCGCAGCGGACGGTTCTGGGAATTCGAGAGCGCGTAGGTATCAATGGAGAAATCGCCACGAATTGTACCTGGCGCGGCTGAAGCCGGCTCGGTCGCACCCACAATTTTGCGCGCCTGAGCCACGGCCTGCTCGCCTTCGAAGATCGCGGCCACGATGGGACCGGCCTGGAGGAATTCCATGAGGCCGGCTTTGATCATCCCACCGTAGGCCTTATGGTCAGGATACGGGAAAGGTTGACCTAATGATTCCATTTTAGCCTTAGCTTTATCATACACACCTTTCATCCACTCTTCAGTTAGGGCGTAATGCTTATCGCATTGTTCAGCCGTGGCTTTGACCATCTTGACGGCCACGAGTTTGAGGCCCGCGCGCTGGAAACGGGCGAAGATCTCGCCCGTCAGCCCGCGTTCCACGCCGTCGGGTTTGATGAGAATGAGGGTTTGTTCCATATTGTTTTGCCGGCACGTTAACACGGCGATTGACATCGAACAAGAGTATGTAATTGTAGGGCGAATAACCATTCGCCTACCCAGATTAGAAAAATCCCGGCGGACCGAATCGCTAGATGCGGAAGAGAAAGTCGGGGATGAAGAGTACCCGCAGGGAGTACGACACGTTAAACTCCCTGCTATTCTTCAAGCTAAAGATAAGCTAGAGGAGGACTATGGCTGCTAACGTCGTATCTACCCTCGGTCTAAATATGTGGCGAAAATGATAAGTTACATGATAAGATTCACCATTGATAATACATTCGTTAGGCTTGACAAAATTCTTAAAATTAGCTATATTAGGCGATTCCAAACGTAGTTTTTGGACCGTTCTTTTCATCTAGAGAAAGGAGCTACGATGTTTAACGCCGCGCTCAAGCAGGTGAATGTCATTACGATCACGAGACATGCGATTGAACGGAGACTGTCTTTCGAACGAGCTAGTCAACAAGAGATAGATTCGATCCTCGAAACTAGCAGGCAGGAAGTTGAGGATTTAATCCGGCAAGAAATCGATGCGTCCATCGAATTATCGCCGGTGGCCAGACGCATCTTCATACATCCCGGCCGCGAAGCGATGATCGGATTGGTAAAACCTCGTATTTACTTCGATCGTCATGGTAGGAGAAGACAGAGCTCTGGTTTTCGGACGGACGATAGCCGGTACTTTTGGTCAGGCGACGTCATCTACGTCGTTGACCATCAGATGGTCGTGACCTGCATCCTGCCGGACGAGCGCCAGGTTGTCACCCTTTTCAGCATCATGCCGCAGGCCGAATCGATTGGCGGACAGAGGATCTCCATCCTCGCCGAAGCGGAGAAATCTCGGCTGTGCAAGGCCGGAGGTTTGCAGAGTAGGGTGGTGAGGCTACCGGTCACGGTCAACCGACGCGAGGCACCGGGACGATAATTACTGCCGGCCGGGCAGCAAATTAAAACTGATCCTCAACGAGGACAAGATCGTGGTCGCCCGCGATGAGTACTGAACCACGGCCGGTTTTCCCGAATGGGAGGCCGGCTTTTTCTTATGCACAGCTTCGGTTTGTCCGGGCACCGCGTCGGCGGTATAAATTTGGCGTTCTTTCCTCATATGGGAGACAAGCCAATGAAAAAAGGGGTGCTCGAGGCAATTGTCGGCTGCATGTCGTGCGGTAAGAGCGAAGAGCTCATCCGGCGCGTCAAGCGCGCCATCATCGCCAAGCAGTCGGTCATCGTGTTCAAGCCCGCTTTGGATAATCGGACCGACGAAGTAACCATCGCGTCGCGCGACGGCAAACGCTGCGACGCCATCGCCATCGACCGGCCGAGCGAAATCCTGGAGCGTTTGAACGGCGACCGCCAGGTGGTCGGTTTCGACGAAGTCCAGTTCTTCGGGCCTGAACTGCTGCCGGTCGTCAATGCACTGCTCGAGCGCGGGACGCGGGTCATCGTGTCGGGGCTCGATACGGACTTCCGCGGCGAACCGTTCGGCATCGTCCCCCAGCTTTTGGCCCTGGCCGACAGCGTGACCAAACTTACCGCCGTGTGCATGCGCTGCGGCGGCATAGCCACGCGCTCCCAGCGTCTTATCAATGGCCAGCCGGCCCCGTACGACGCCCCGACCATCTTGGTCGGCGGCGACGAAGCGTACGAAGCGCGCTGCCGCGATTGCCACGTGGTGTTGCGGTGAATCTTCAGCCTAGAACCGCGCTCCGTTTCCACCCAGGACTCGGAGCTTTTTTGTAACGGTTTTGCTATACTTTTGCTATGCAGACCTTGGCCGAGAAGGAATTGATCAATGCCGTCGCAAAAGAGATTCGGCGACAGACCGAGGCACGGCCGCGGATTTTGAATGTTGGAGCCGGCCAGAGTTTGGTCATCGAGAAGGAGCTGCAAAAACGCAAGTTGGATTTTTTGGCCGATCGGGTAGATGTTGAGGATTGCCGGGTCAGGGGACCGGGAGTCGGCGAATGTTACCAGGCCACAGTCGAAGCGATGCCGCAGGTGCCGTCCGCGGCATACGGCGTCGCCTTCGCGAATTTCGTGCTTGAGCATGTGCGGCGTATTGACAAGGCGGCCAAGGAAATTGCCCGCGTGCTCAAGCCGGGCGGCGTCTTCGTGGCGTCGGTCGCCAATCCGACCGCGCCGGAATTCGTCATCTCGCGCCACACGCCGCTCTGGTTCCATCAGTTGATTAAAGGGAAAGGGGAGGGGCGGCAGGCTTTCGAGACGCATTATGCTTATGCTGATCTGGATGAGCTCACGGCCATCTTTAGCCGCGGCGGATTGGAGCTCGAGGAAGCGACTTACATCCCGTTTACCTATGGCTACCTGTACAGGTTTCCTGTGTTGAATCTGCTTAGCCGGGCGTATGACGCGGCCGTCGGTTTGTCTAAAATCAAAGGTTTGATGGGGCATGCGTGTCTGGTGTGGAGGAAAAGAGAATGATGTAACTCCGGAAGTTTTTAGTTTACGCTTGAATAATCAATAAATTTAAAACGTCTCACACGCTATCTGACATCCAGACCAAGCCAGTTTAGTGAGCGCAAGTTGGAATTGGGGATTGAGATCCCGGATCTCAGAGCGGCCTCGCTCGGGATATCTAAGGAGTGGGAAAAATAGAAAAGCCCCCGGTCGAGGATGACTAGGGGCTTTTGGAGGTGGGTTAGGAGGCTTCGAGCGCCAACTGGGCTAGCCGCACGGCGCCATCGCGAGATTTTGCGATGGCAATGAAGCGCGCCATGTGGCAGAAGGTGGCGTCGGGCACGCCGGAGACCGCAACGAGCTCTTGATCCGTCTTGCCCGCCCAGGATTCGGGGAAAGCACAACGTAGCTCGCAGCCGTTCTGTCTGAGGGGTATTGCCCGCGCGCCCCAGTTGCCGTCGGAACGGCGGCAGACCACGAATTTCACGTCCTTGCCTTCTTGTATCACGGTCTTCTGCCAGGGCATGTCGTTCTCCATGACCACGATGCGTGGATCCGCCGCATCCTGCATGGCTTGGCGGACTCGGACCCGAGCTTCGATCTCGGCTGCGGCGCGCTGGATGGCCCGGTCGAGGATGATCTCGGCCATACGGACCGCGTTGTCAAAGGCGACCAGCATCGCGGCTTCCTTGTCGCGCAGCTCGCAGAGTTCGTTCCACATCGGATTGCACATCTCGATGACCATGTCGAGCGTGGCCGGCTTTTGTCCCGGCGTGTCGCGCCAAGGGGCGATGCCGCAGTCTTCGCTGTCGATAGCCTGGACCAGGGAGCGGTCGACAATCTGGACGATTTCCTTGTCCTCCATCTGGGGGCCGAACTGTTGCCAGACGAGTCCGAAGGCCGAATACGGTGTTTGGTATTTGTTCTTCCGGACCGGGGCGCCCAACTGATGGTGGTCAAAGTCGCCGTCTTCCGGAGCGAACCGGCCGCCGACGTCGACCCGAAAATCGGCCGCGGCTAGCTTGGCTGGATCGCGGGTACGGATGACTGCGACGTTCCCGAACCGACGCCGGAGGACCGCGACGGCGAAGACGTCGTCTGCATGGAACTGGCCGTCGTGGACGGCGATGACGAGGGCCTTGGCCTGATGCATCTTTAACTCCTGCCCGAAACCGTATGTCGTTGAGGTTTTTGGAAAGTTAAGTTGTTGAAAGAATAGCTTAATTTAGCATAATTCCGGCATCCTGTCAAGCCTAGCATATTGGGTAGCATGTTGGGTATCAGCTAAAAAACGGTTAGCTAAGCAGATAGATGCGCGTATGCTATAAATTACTTTACTTATATGCCCGACAGACTCCTTATGTGCGCGCCGGATTATTTTGACGTGGTCTACGAAATCAACCCATGGATGAATGTGGCTAACAAGCCGGATAAGCGGTTGGCACTTGAGCAATGGGAAAGGTTGCGCTGGACGTATGTTGACCTGGGTGCGGAGGTAGAATTGGTCGAACCCGTTCCGAATCAGCCTGATATGGTATTCACGGCCAACGCCGGTTTGGTCTGCGGCAAAAAGTTTATCCCGTCACGTTTCAAATTCAAGGAACGTCAAGGCGAAGAGCCAGCGTTCATCAAGTGGTTCGCGGAGCGTGGTTACGAGATTGTAGAGTTGCCGCCCGGGTTGGTCTTCGAAGGCGAAGCGGACCGCATCTTGCGCCATGGGAAAATTTTAGTGGCCAACGGTTTCAGGACCGACGAAGCCGTGGCTTACGAAGTCGGGCGGTTACTTGGCGTCGATATCCTGCGACTCAAACTGGTTGATCCCAGGTTTTACCATCTCGACACCTGCCTGGCCTATTTTGAGGAAGGGGACACGATCCTGTGCCATCCCGGCGCGTTCGACGAGGAATCGCGCGAAAAAATTAAAAAAGAATTCCCGCGTGTCATCGAAGCCGAGGAAGATGAGGCACTTAAGTACGTCTGTAATGCGATCAACGTCGGACGGACAATCGTTATGAATGCCGGTTGCCCCAAGGCTCAAGCCGCGCTCGAAGCCGCTGGTTACCGCACCGTGGCTCTCGATATGTCGGAGTACATGAAATCAGGCGGGAGCATCAAATGCCTGACTTTGAGGTTGGAATAAAAATTGTCGTCCTGAGTCTCCCCCGTCGTCCTGAGCAACGCGCAGGACCCTTATAAATGTCCTTCACTGCGCTGCGCTGCGTTCAGGACGACGATTATTTTGTCGTCCTGAGCAACGCGAAGGAACTTTGAGAGAAAATTGTGTTTTTAAAGGTCCTTCGCTGCGGCTTGTGGGAACAAGCCTTAGTTCGAGGACGGTATTTTCATTTCCATTTTTTGACGTAAGTCTGGATTTTGGTGGTGGTGCAGTGGGTGCAGCCTCGCGCCACGAGTCCATATATCGGATGACCGCGCCGTCGAGTTTTATCTGTTGGATGGTCATGGGTTTCACGAGGTAGAGGCCTTCGAAGGACGTGCAGCGGCTTAAGGCGACGTAGACTTGGCCGGCGGCGAAGGCACCGTCGCCCAGGTCGAGCGCGACCTTGTCGAAGGATTTGCCTTGAGATTTATGGATGGTCACGGCCCAAGCCAGGCGCAGGGGGCAGCTGCTTGAAACTGCCAATTTGTTCGCGTTCGAGAGTGTCGGTCTTTTTGACGTATTTGGTGCGGACGACTGTCCAGGTGTATTGGGAGATGCGGATGGGTTCATCCTTGCCGTCGAGTTGGACAACGGCATACGGCTCGGTCCCGGTCCCGAGGAATTTTATCCAGCCTAAACTGCCGTTCACGAACCGGCCCATCTGGTCGTTGGCGATGCACATCACGCGGGCGCCGACTTTGAGGCCAAGGAGTTCGCCGCTCGGCAGATCGTGTTTCGAGAATTTGCCTTCGAGCGCGCCTGGGAAAGGCTGGAGCGGGGTCTTGAGTTCGTCCATTCGGATTCGGTTGAGCGTGTCGGCGGCCAGATTCGTCGGTGTTAGTACGATGGCGTCGCGTGGCGGTTTGCCGGGCAGGATGCGGGAATTGAGCTTGTGGAAATCTTCGGCCTTGGCCGAGCGGTTGCGCATGGAATTCAGGAGTCGGATGAAATCCTCGTCGGTCTGGCGGTAAATCTTCTCGAGTTCGAGAAAATCTATCTGTTCGTCGACTTCGAGTTCGCCATAAACGCGAGACGAGAAGAAATAGGGCGTGGCATAGAACTCCTTGAAGGCTGTTCTCCTTTGTTCGGACCACGGGCGGGAGCTGGCGCAGGTCGCCGATACCCACGACGCGCACATTGCCGAACGGCCGGTCGTCGCGGCGCACGGTGCGCAAGAAGATGTCGACGCTGTTCAACAGGTCGGCGCGGACCATTGAGATCTCGTCGATGACGAGCGTGTCGAGCTTGCGGTAGACTTTGGCGTTCTTGCGCTCGAGCGCCTCCTGCCGCGCGATATCCGGGGTCACGCCCGGCGGGATCTTGAAGAAGCGGTGGATGGTCTCGCCTTCGACATTCAGCGCGGTGACGCCGGTCGATGCCAAGACGACCGCTTGCCGTTTCGTCGTCTGGATGAAATGCCGGAGCAAAGTGCTCTTGCCTGTGCCGGCGCGCCTCGTGACAAACACGAATGCCTTGCCGTTCTCCATCTTGGACAAGGCTTCGTTGAAGCGGGGAGTGAACTCAAGATGCATGGTCAGGGCATTAAACCGCGCCGCCCTGGTCAAGGCCAGCGAGGCGGCGTTAGCCCGCTGCGAGTGATTCGGTCCCAGCTACACATACTTGACGAAGTGGCTTCTTTTAAATATCCTCTGCGCACGTATGGCCCGCCCCATAACGAGCTAAAGCGAGTTTCGGGGCCCCTTCGTCTATCGGTTAGGACAGCGGCTTTTCAAGCCGTTAAGAGGGGTTCGATTCCCCTAGGGGCTACCAAAAAGAATTCCCGTCCATCGCGACGGGAATTTTTTGTTCAGATTCTGATACAGAAAGCCCCGGGGCATGCGCCGCGGGGCTGAAGGTTAGTGGAGCGGAATTCGTTCCTCCTCATCCTCGGGGAAGACGCAGATGCAGTTGCGGCCGCGTTTTTTGGCTAGGCGTTTGGCTTTTTGGGCCAGTTTTTTGATCTCCGGCAGGCGGGGATCGTCGCCTTTGAGTGACGTGACGCCGATCGATGCGGTCAGCAGGGCTAGCTCCTTCGGCCGGATTGTCCCGGTGAGTCTGGGTCGGTCGAAGCAGGTCCGGAGGCGTTCGGCTATCTGCAGGGCGTCCGTCGTTCCGATGCCAGTCAAGAGCAAGACGAATTCGTCGCCGCCGAGGCGCGTCAGCTCGTCGGCCGGCCGCAGGACTTCTTGCATGGCCTGGGCGGCGGCCTTGATGAGATTGTCGCCGAGCGTGTAATCCTCGTCGTTGAACCGCTTGAAATGGTCCAGGTCGACGAAGACCAGGCTCAGCCAGCCGCCTGTGTGCTTGGCCCAGTCGAAGGCCCGCTGGTATTGTTCATCGAACCACCAACGGTTGCGGCAGCCCGTGAGCTGGTCGGTCTTGGCTTGGCGCTCGAGCTCCTGGCGGTGGGCGATGTCGCGCCGCAGATCGCGGCAGGTGGCCATGATGCGCACCGGTTCGCCGTTGACGAAGAGCATGGCGACGTGGGCTTCAATCGGGATGAGCTGGCTCGGATTCCGGATGAAGGCCAGGTCGAGTTGGATTTCGTGCAGGATGCGCAGCCGTTCGAGGATGTCCGCGGTCAGCTGTTCATTCTCGGCAGTCCGGAAGTACGTCAGAGCGTTGGTTCCAGTGAGCGAGGACGAGGACCGGCCGATGAGCGCTTCCGCGGACTTGTTCATAAACGTCAGGCAACCATCTGGATGCATGATGAAGACCGCGTCGTGGATTGTGCCCAGGATGCGGTTGCACAACTCGTGCTGGCCTTCAAGATAGCGGAGATACGTCATCCCCAGCCGGCGTTCCGGCGGATTCGGCGGGAAACTGTTGGCTCTTTTTTTGCGCTCCTTCCGTCCCATTAGACACCCTTGGTTACTGAATGTACGGAGCAGGGATTTAAACTAAAAACGCCATTTATGTCAAGGACAAGCTTGAATCCTGCGGGGATTGACAGGTTCGTGGCTTTGCCTTATTTTATGGGCACTCCGCCCCGTCAGGCGGAACCAAGTTAGCTCTCGCCGCCGGGGGCCAGCCCGGAAAATAACCGCATTCCAACATGGTCATCATCCGTTTATCACGCGTCGGCAAGAAGAAGCAGCCGTCTTACCGCCTCATCGTCTCGGAGAAATCCAAAGATCCGTGGGGCAAGTACCTCGAGAATCTTGGGCTGTACAATCCTCTGGCCAAGCCGCCGGTCTTCGACTTCAAGGTCGACCGCATCAAGTATTGGCTCAGTCAGGGTGCCCAGGTATCGGATACCGTCTGGAACATGCTCGTGGAGCAGAAGATCATCGAAGGAGAGAAGCGCAAGAAAGTCAGCATCAGCAAGCGCCGCAAAGAGAAATTGGCGAAAAAACAGGCCTCGTAATAGGCTTGTTTGCGTTAGGGCCGGTGCCTGAGTTGAATGTTTTAGGTCCGATATGCTATGCTTTTTGCCGAGAAACGGGCTTCCGTATCTCGCTTGATAACTTAATTTTCCCCCTGCTTCAGGCGGGGGAGTAATTCGTCGATATGGCGGAAACATTTCGCGACCAGCAGTTCATCGAGTACTTAGTTAAATCTTTAGTCAACCATCCGGAAGACGTTAAGACCGACCGGACGGTCGACGAGCGCGGGGTGCTGATCACGCTCCATGTCAATCAAGAAGACATGGGCTACGTCATCGGCCGCTCCGGCCAGACGGCGCGCGCCTTGCGCATCCTGCTCAAGATTGTCGGGGCCAAGGAGAACGCCCGTGTCAACCTCAAGATCTATGAGCCTGAGGAAATGCGCCGCGAGCACCAGGAACGTCGCGCCTCGGCCGCGGGCGCAGCCCCGGCCCAGACCCACGGCGATGCCGGTCTGGTCACGGACAAGGATCTCGAAGATCTTGGCATATAAAAATAAGAGAATAACCTAAATCCCCCAGAGTAGTCCGGGGGATTTTGAATAAAAATATATGTTGTCCTTCACTGAGTAAAGGACCTTAAGAGGATTTGATTTTAAAAAGGTCTTTCGACTTCGGCCCGTCAGACGGGCCTTCGTTCAAGATGACGGACATTAAATTCGCCCCAATGGTTGAGGTCGGGGAGAATGAGTTAGTGGCGGGCGATAAGCGTCTCGATACCGTTTTTGATCGAGAGCTGTTCCTCGAGCGGGTTCGTCAGTTCGATGGCGACGTACTTGGCGAAGTAGCGCCGCGGGAAGCCGGCAAGATAGTCGAGGTCGTCCGGCTCGGACACGAAGTGCCGGTCACGCCGCCAGTTGGCTTGCGGCCGGGGCTTGAAGGCGCTGACGTGGTTGGCGCCGACAGGGAAACGTTCGAGCAGGCCCTCGAGAACTGATAGTAGGTTTTCTCCTCATACATCACAGCTTCCATGTGAGAGAAGTCTAGGCAGATGCCGGCGAAACCTGCGAGATCCGACGCTTCCAGGCGCCACGCATTCTCGATGTAGATGCGGGAGAGGACCTCGGGGGATAGCGGGTGCTCAATCGGCCGCTGGCTCGAGCGATGGAGGTTGAACCGGTTGGCGTTGAACTCGTCCATGATCAGGCGATATTCGTCGGGCTGCATATCGCCGCAGGCGTGGACGAACGGGATCTCGAATTCATGCCGGAGCCGGTGTGAGAGAAACAGCCGGTAGCACTCCTTGCGCTCCGCCGGTTTGAGGCCGGTCAGGAAGAGCGCGAAGCGCTTGATGTCGAGCTGCGCCGTGTCCTGGATGGCGGCGCGCCAATCCAGGTGTGGATCGCTCTTGCTGGTCGCCGTGGCGATGGGACACAGGACTTCGCTTTTTTTGGTTGTCGGAAGGTGCATTCAGGCCGCCGACCAGAGCCGGATTTTCCAATCCTGTCAACCGTCAGAGCGCAGCCATGCGCCCAAGGCGTGGGGCGTTGCCCCTCCAAAGAATTGGATTTGTATGCTATGAATTACGCATGAAAAAGACGAAAAAAGCAAAGGTTTTGCGCGTCGACATCCTGACCATCTTCCCCGAGATGTTCACGGGGTATTTGGCTTCTTCCATTCTGGGTCGCGCTCGGGCCAAGAAGCTGCTTGATGTTCGGGTGTATCAACTGCGCGACTGGACGCATGACAAGCGCCGTACCTTGGACGACAAGCCGTTCGGGGGCGGACCGGGCATGGTGATGAAGGTTGAACCGTTCCATGAGGCTCTGGTCGCGCTCAAGCTCAGGACCAAGAATGGCGTCAAGACCGCAGCCGCGAAAAAGACACGCGTTATCCTGACCAGCGCCAAGGGAAGAATCTTCACTCAAGCCGACGCTAAGCGGCTCGCGAAATATGACCGGCTAGTTTTCCTATGCGGCCGCTACGAGGGCGTGGATGAACGGGTGGCGCTGAAACTCGCGGACGAGGAGCTGTCTATCGGTCGCTACGTCCTGACCGGCGGCGAATTGCCGGCTTTGGTCATGCTTGACGCGGCCGCGCGCCTGCGTCCGGGTGTGCTTGGCCAGGAGGCGTCACTCGATGAAGAGTCGTGGAGCGATGGCGAAACCGTCGAATATCCGCAGTATACGCGACCCGAGGATTACCACGGCTGGAAAGTCCCCCCAGTGCTTTTGTCCGGCGACCACGCGAAGATCGCGGAGTGGCGAAAGAGGAAATCTAAAGGATGCAGGAGCGAATAATCATTCGCCCGGCAATGATTGGGCTAGAGCAGCTCTGCATAAGCTCAGCTACATATAGCACTCCTTGGACAACCAAGGAGTATGCAAATCAGACGCATTGGATACCAGGTAAATGGCTTGTGTAAGCTGAAT
>Ga0209018_1001526_pt1 | contig 18269 bp, 19 predicted proteins | sample YNPBryBLVA2012_FD_185814 | JGI IMG/M metagenome (GOLD analysis project Ga0209018, IMG submission 185814) | Anoxygenic and chlorotrophic microbial mat microbial communities from Yellowstone National Park, USA - YNP Bryant BLVA 2012 (SPAdes)... ...
AAGAAGATTCCGCTGAGTAAGCCAATGAGCAGGAAAGTTCCAAAGAGGAAGCCTGCGATGGGTGGAATGTGCAAATCGGGTTGTTGTTTGTTGAGTTTGTTATCTTTGTTGAGGGTGAGAGAAGTGTCTGGAGACATGGGGTAACTCCTTTTTTAGTCAGAAATTGTGTTTTGCTTCGATACCAGTCGCTGTTCGATACAGCCAAGAATTTCCTCACCTGAAAACCCCAGCCGAAGCGCATCGTTCAGGTAGCGGTCGGTGAGCGCCTCGAGGGTGGTCTGACGCATGGCCTGGGTCACTTCTGGCGGTGGCATATCCAGGATGTAGGTGCCGCGTCCTTGCTGCGTGGAGATGATGCCGCTTTCATCCAGGATGCGATAGGCGCGGGCGACGGTGTTAAAGTTGATACGCAACTCCTGTGCCAGTGCTCGCACGGTAGGGAGTTGCTCGCCTCGCTTCAGGCGACCATCGGCAATCATCTCCTTGATTTGGTCAACAATCTGGAGATAAATGGGGACTTCTGAACGAAAATCAAGTTGCAGGTTCATAGGACGGAAGATTGTATAATTGTATCATTGTACTAATTGTATATCATTTTTGTCTTCTGTCAAGGCCTCCTGCCCTTGACGCACGTGGTAGAATCCCCCTGCAATTTAAAAAAGGAGTGTTAGGATATGGAACAACAGACTGGTACATTTGCCGTCAAAAAAGGATTAGCGCAAATGCTCAAAGGCGGCGTCATCATGGACGTCGTCACCCCTGAGCATGCAAAAATCGCCGAAGACGCTGGCGCGTGTGCGGTGATGGCGCTGGAGCGCGTCCCTGCCGATATTCGCGCCCAGGGCGGCGTTGCCCGCATGTCGGACCCGGAACTGATTCTCAAAATCATGGACGCGGTTTCTATCCCGGTCATGGCCAAATGCCGCATTGGCCATTTTGTTGAAGCGCAGATTCTGGAAGCGATCGGTGTGGACTACATTGATGAGTCCGAAGTGCTGACCCCCGCTGACGAAGAACATCACATCAACAAGCACCTGTTCAAGGTCCCGTTCGTCTGCGGCTGCCGCAACCTGGGCGAGGCCTTGCGCCGGATCGGCGAGGGCGCAGCGATGATCCGCACCAAAGGCGAGGCCGGCACCGGTGACGTGGTGGAGGCTGTTCGCCATGCCCGCGCCGTGCTGGGCGAAATCCGCCGCCTGACAACGATGGCTGACGAGGAATTGATGCACTACGCCAAAGAAATCGGCGCGCCCTACGAACTGGTCAAAGAGACCAAAGAACTGGGCCGCCTGCCGGTGGTCAACTTTGCTGCTGGCGGCATTGCCACCCCAGCCGATGCTGCCCTGATGATGCAACTTGGCATGGACGGCGTCTTCGTTGGCTCGGGCATTTTCAAGTCTGGTGACCCGGCCAAACGCGCTGCGGCCATTGTCAAAGCCGTGACCCATTACAACGACCCTGCCATCCTGGCCGAAGTCAGCAAGAATCTCGGCGAGCCGATGGTGGGGCGCAGCGTGGCCGCCATGCCCGAACTCGAGAAGATCGCCGGGCGAGGCTGGTAACTGTTCACTGATTACTGGCGACTGATCACTGTTTACTATGAAAATCGGAGTCCTTGCTTTACAAGGCGATTTCGCCGAACATATTACCATGCTTAAACGCCTGGGCGTGGAAACTGCCGAGGTGCGCCTGCCTGAGCACCTGACCGGTTTGGATGGCCTCATCATCCCCGGCGGAGAATCCACCACCATTGGCAAACTGGCCGTAGATTTTGGCCTGATGGAGCCGTTGCGCGAATTTGGCAAACAGCATGCCATCTGGGGCACCTGCGCCGGAGCCATTTTCCTCTCGAAGGATGCTCGCCGCAGCCAGCCTTTGCTCGGCCTGATGGACATCACCGTCCAGCGCAATGCCTTTGGCCGGCAGGTTGACTCGTTCGAGGCCGACCTGGCCATTCCCGAACTGGGTGAGCCTCCCTATCACGCCGTTTTCATCCGCGCCCCGATCATCGAGTCCGTTTCTGGCCCGGCGCGCGTCCTGGCTGCTTTGCCCGACGGGCGGATTGTCGCTGCCGTGCAGGGAAAACTGCTGGCAACCTCCTTCCACCCCGAGTTAACCGCCGATACTCGCTTCCACGAGTTTTTCCTGTCGCTGACGAAATAAGCCAAAGGGAGAAGGAAGGACTTGCTTCCCCTCCCTTCTCCTCTCTCCCTTTTCCCTTCTTCCCTTCTCCCTTCTCCCCTCTCCCTTCCCTTATGCCCGTCCGTTCGTTCGATTTTCTTGATTTACCCTTCCTCTCGCGCTATAGCCAGGACGTGCTCTCGCTCTATAGCGCCCGTTTCCTGACGCGCGGCAACCCGCTGAACACCACGGCCTTGCTCTCCTTTCTCAGGCCGCACCGCAATCTCTACACCGCAATTGCCACGGAAAACGGAGACTCTCTGGTCGGACAAATCGCCCTGACCAACGAGGGGACCACCGCCCGGCTGGTTTTCCTTGCTCCCAGCGCGCACCTCGGCACTTTGGCCCTTCCCTTGTTGGACCATCTCAGCAAACAGGCCGGAGAGTGGGGCGCGCTGTACCTCCTGGCCGAGGTGGACGAAGATTCGCCTGCTTTCCCTCTGCTGCGTCAGGCCGGATTTTCAATGTACGCCTGGCAACGGGCCTGGAAGTTGCCCTCACCCCCCGCGCAGACCGACTTCAGCGCCTGGCGGCCTGCCCAGGAGACCGATTGGCCGGCTGTCCAGTCGCTGCATGGGCAGATTGTGCCGACTCTGCTGCACGTCATCGAAGAGTTGCCGCGCCAGGCCTCGGGTCTGGTGTGCACCGGCGAGGGCGGCCTGCAGGCCTACACCTCCCTGGTGACGGGGCCGCTCGGGGTGTGGATTCAGCCTCTCGTCCCGCCCGATTCGACCTCCTTTCCTCTCCAATTGCTGGCGCTTGTGCGAGAAAATGCTCGCTGGAGGCAGCGAACGGTCGTTGTCTGTGTCCGCTCCTACCAGGCCTGGCTGGAGGCCCCGCTGGCCGAATTGGGCGCCGAGGCCGGGCCGCGGCAGGCGGTAATGGTCAAGCGGTTGGCCAAACCTGTCAAAGATCCGCAGGGTGTACCTGCTGTGGAGCAGGTGTTGGGCAAAGCCCGGCCGGCTGCACCAGCGAACCGGGCCGATGGCAAGAAATGATAAAATACAGATGCATACTGCTCAATTTGTTTTACACAATAAAAAAAGTAAAAGTTTCTTATGACTCAACTCAAAATTACTGATGATCTCGATGCCTTGCTGGGTGTTCTCCCCAAGAGCATCATGGAAGCGGTCCGCAAAGCGGATGACTACGACAAATTGCTTGAAATCATCCTCGACCTGGGACGCTTGCCTACCGCCCGTTTTGTGGACCGGGAAATTGTGTTGCGTGATAGCGAGGTCACGCGCGCCGAAATTGACTACGTGGACGAGCGCATCGGTGAGTTCGACGCCGATAACCGCGCCGGGATTGAGCGCACCCTGCACCGCATCTCGGCCATTCGCAATCGCCGCGGCCATATTGTCGGCCTGACCCTGCGCGTCGGCCGCGCTGTCTATGGCACGGTGGACATCATTCAAGACATCATCGAAAGCGGCAAGTCGGTGCTCTTGCTGGGACGTCCGGCCATCGGTAAGACGACCCTTTTGCGTGAAGCCGCTCGCATCCTGGCTGAAACCAAGCGCGTGGTCATTGTGGATACCTCCAATGAAATTGGCGGCGATGGCGACGTGCCGCATCCGGCGGTGGGCAAGGCTCGCCGCATGCAGGTGCGCGAGCCAATGCTCCAGCACGAAGTGATGATTGAAGCGGTGGAGAACCATAACCCGGAAGTCATCATCATTGACGAAATCGGGCGTGAACTGGAGGCGGCTGCGGCGCGCACCATTGCCGAACGCGGCGTGCAACTCATCGGTACCGCTCATGGCAACACGCTCGACAATTTGTTGCTCAACCCCACCCTCTCTGACCTGATTGGCGGAATCGAGGCCGTGACCCTCTCAGACGAAGAAGCCCGTCGCCGCGGCACCCAGAAAACGGTCCTCGAACGCCGCGCCCCGCCTACCTTCGACGTCCTGATTGAAATTCAACAGCGGGATCGGCTGGCCGTTCACATGGACGTAGCGGCCTCGGTAGATGCACTGTTGCGCGGTTATCCGCTCCCGCCCGAGATTCGCTACCGCGATGCCGAGGGGAAGATACACATCGAGAAAGAGAAACCGGCTGCCCGGCTCCGGCCCGAATCCGATTTTCGCATTGAAAACAGCCTGCGGACTGGTCGCGAGATACGCTCCGACGCCTCGGGACCCCTGCACCTGTCTGCCGAGGAAGAAGATTCTGCCTCGGCCGAGGCCGCGCCGCGCCGCACCCCTTTCCAGCCGGTGCGCATTTATCCCTATGGCGTTTCGCGTGATCGCCTGGCCCAGTCGGCTCGCCGCATTGGGGTGCCGGCTGTCATCGTCAAAGATTCGGGTGAAGCCGACGTCTTGGTGACGCTGCGCTCCTATTACCGTGACCGTCAGCAGCCTATCATGCAGGCAGAACAGCGTGGCATGCCCGTCTATGTCCTGCGGGCGAACACGGTCAGCCAGATGGAGCAATTCTTGAGTGACTTGTTCAACCTCTCCGAGGTCATGCCGGATGATTCCGAAATGGAGTACATCAAAAATCAAACGCAGGCGGCGATTGCTGCCGTGCTGAACGGCGAGCGGTGGGTGGACCTGCCGCCGGGTCCCGCAGCGGTGCGCCGCTTGCAGCACGAACTGGCCCGCCAGGCTGACCTGGTCTCTCATTCCTACGGCAAAGAGCCACGCCGGCACGTGCGCATTTTCCGAGAGTGACCGGCCTGTTTGTCTGGCTGAGGAGAAAGGCTGTCCATGTTCATCACCTTAGAAGGCCCGGAAGGTTCTGGAAAGACTTCTCACATTCCCTACCTGGTGGAGTACCTGCGTGAGCGAGGCTTTTCGGTCTTTCCCACGCGGGAACCGGGGGGAACCTCGATTGGGGAGCAAATTCGGGCAGTGTTGCACGATCTGAAGAACACCGAAATGCACCCGCGCACTGAGACGTTGTTGTATCAGGCCTCCCGGGCGCAGTTTGTCGAGCAAGTGGTCAAACCGCGTCTGGCGTTGGGCGATATTGTCATTTCAGACCGTTACGCCGATTCCACCCTGGCCTATCAAGGGTATGGGCACCAACAGGATTTGGAGCAGATTCGTGCCTTGATTTTTTATGCCACTGGCGGTCTTGTGCCTGATCTGACCGTCTTGCTTGATGTAGAGGTGGAAATCGGTTTGGCGCGCAAGAAAAAGGCCGAGGAGTGGAACCGCCTCGATGCTTACACGGTCGAATTTCATCGCCGCGTCCGGGACGGGTATCTGCAAATGGCGCAACAAGACCCTGCCCGCTGGGTGGTGGTGGATGCGTCGCAGCCGTGGGGGGAGGTGCAGGCAAAGTTGAGACAAGTCTTGTTGGAAAGAATCCAAAAAGCGTGAGCCTTCCCCCCTCACGCTTTTTTCTTTTCTCTGCCTCTTCTCTTCCTTCTCCCTTCCTTCTCCCTTATTCCTTCTCCCTTTTCCCTTCTCTCTACTCTCTCCTCTCTACTCTCTTCCCTCTTCACTTTCTCCTCCCTCCTCCCCCATTTCCGGCAACGCCTTTTCGATTTCTTCTGGCGACTGGCCTTTTTCCAGCCTGTCCACGACCTCGTTGAATTCGGGGGGCAAGTCTTCGCCGAGTTCCTGACCCATTTTGCGCATGAGCCGACCCATGGCCTGGGGATCATTTTCCAGTCCCTCCAGGGCAGAGGGGTCAGAGAGGTCGCTGGTCAGCGATTCGATGCGGCTTTCGGTTGACTTGGCAATGCGGACGCGCGCAAACCGTCGCCGGACGCGTTGGCTCTGGCAGTGGGGGCAGGTGACCGGTCGCGTGCCGTATTCGGCGTAGGTGAGAAACATCTCAAAGCGTTGATGGCAGTCGAGGCAAACGTAATCGTAGAAAGGCATGCGAATCACTCCTCCGCAGTGACCGATTGTGCGGCTGTTTGCAACAGAGCAAGTGAACTCTTTAATTCTATCTGAATTTGTGTTCACCAGAGGTTATCTGTGGTTTAATTGCACCCATGAGCGATGTTGATTTCAATCTCTATAAACCGGAACCCCTCTTGATTGTCATTTCTGGCCCGTCGGGCGTGGGAAAGGATAGCGTCGTGCAGGCGATGAAGAAGCGTGGTCAGTCGTTTCACTTTGTGGTGACGGCCACCACGCGCCCTCCGCGCCCTGAAGAGGTGCATGGGCAAGATTACTTCTTTGTGTCCAAAGAAGAGTTTGCCCGGATGATTGAGCAGAATGAATTGATTGAGTATGCGATTGTCTATGGGGATTACAAGGGCATTCCCAAGCAGCAGGTACGCGAGGCGCTGGCTTCGGGAAAGGATGTTGTGATGCGGTTAGACGTGCAGGGGGCCGCCACGGTCCGCAAACTGGTCCCCGAAGCAGTGCTGATTTTTCTGACCACCCGTACCGAGCAAGAACTGGTGCAACGGTTGAAATTGCGCCGGACCGATGCTGCTGAGGATCTCAGCCTGCGGATTGCCACAGCCCGCCAGGAACTGAAGCGAGCAGAAGAGTTCGATTACGTGGTGGTGAATGACGATGGGCATCTTGAGGAGACCGTCAATACCGTCATCGCCATTATTGAGGCCGAGCATCACCGCGTGCATCCGCGTAAGGTGAGGTTGTGACCGCTTTTTTGAGCGTTTTTTGCCACGGATGAGAGAGAAAATCTGTGCCAATCTGTGAAATCTGCGGCTGAAAATGCAAGGTTTATTCCTGGCGATGGGGGACAGGCTAAAGCCTGTGCTACAGCAGCGGTCAGCGCTGGTTTGCCGTCTGTGGTCTGCGGTCTGCTGTCTGTCTATTTGACCAGATTCGGGTCCATGATATATTGCCACCAGTTGTTCGCGATGCCGTTCTTGCGACCGGCTGTGTGGGGAATGTGCTTGAACCACCAGAGATGATGGGCGCGCATGTCGCCGTTGCCCCATTCACTGGCGTTGACCTGGCGGGTAATTCCCTTGAAGTTGGGGAAGTTGTACCAGTCATCGCAGGCGCTTTTCACCAGGCGCGGATTGTTCCAGTCGTAATCGGACTCGCTGTTGGGGGCAAAGTGAATCGTGCCTACTTCGGCCTGACCAGGGTACTCTTTGTCGTAGCGGGTAAATTTGCGGTACAGATTGGCCTCGCCGCTGGTTTTTGAGAATGTCTTTTCGAGGAGGGATTCGGCGCGGTGCCCAAACGATTCCAGCATCTCCCCGACGCCGCGCTCGTAGGAGAATCCCATCACGATAAAGCGACGCGGGCAGGTATTGGTTCCGGCCAGCGGCGGAGCGTTGCACCAGAAGGCGCCGGCCCCGCCCATGGTGGACTCGTAGAATCCGGCATGCGGAAAGGCAAATACCCACACCTCGTCAATTTGGTTCTGCGCAACGCGGTTGAGAATGTTGTGCCGGGTCAAAATCGCCTGATAATCCACCATCGGCGGCGTATGGGGCGGCTGAACTTTATTGAGGACATCCAGGTAACTTTGCAGGGTGTAACGGAAGCCATCAATCAGTGCCGGGAACTCGTCTAACTCCACCCGTTCGACGATTTCAAAGCGCGCCATCCCGTTGCTCACCTGGAGAATGTCCTGGATGAACCCCCTCACCAGATCTTCGGGACGCTTCCAGCCCATTGCTTGCGAGAGTTTTGCTCCTGTAGCGGGGTTCATCACCGGATTGTAAATCAGCAGCAGCACGCGCGAGGTCACGATTTTTGCCGGTTCGTTCGGGTCGTCGGCGGGGGGGGCGGGAGCCGAAGGGGCTGGTTTGGGGGTGAACAGGCGGAGCAGAAAATCCCAAAATGAAAAATTCGATTTACCAGCGGGGTCCATGGGCCGCTCCTTTCAGGGAATATCTGCCGCGTAATAGACCTGGCCGGTAACGCTGATGAACAAACTGCGGTTCGGGCTGATGGTCATGGACATGGCCGATAAGTCCATCATCACCCTGCGCTGGTCTTCCGCGGCGCGGAATTGATTGAGCAGAATCAACGAATCGGCCCGTGGACTAAAGCGATAGACCGCTTGCGAATACGGGTCGAAGAGATAGAGAGATTGATCGGGCGCGTCGGCGAACATCATTTGGGTGAAGGTGGCGTCAATGAGGCGCTCGCCCGGTTGATGTTCTGGCCGGTTATCCACAAACGTGACCGGGTTGACACAGCGCTTGGGCACGTTTTCAAAAACGATCAATGTGCAGGCGGCGACATGACCATCTTCAAACAAAAGGTACAAATCTGACCCGTTCGTGGCAAAATCAATCACGCTATTCATGCCCGCTGGCACCTGTTCGCCAAAGAACATGATTGGCAGAGACATATACTTGCCTGCCTCGTCGGGCACATAGTACCAGACGGCACTGTTGAGAGCGTCCAGCGCGTACAGGTAGTCGGTGGTCATATCCAGTGCGATGGCCGTAATCCCTTTCAGCCCCAGTTCGGGGGCTGCTAACTGCACAGCAATCGGGCGGGATGGACTGGGCGCACAATACAGCAAGACTCCCCTTGCATCCACGGCAATCAGGGTGGCATTGTACGGATTGACTGTGGGCGCGGCCACAATGTCAACCAGCGGCCCAACGTTGATCTCGTTGTACATTCCCGGTCGGCAAACAAAAGCCGTATCTATCTGGTATCCCTGGGCGCCAGCGTAGTAGCGCACCACACTCCCGCTCGCTGCATCCAGCAGATACAGGTCGTTGAGAGTGGCGGCCATTTCAGAGACGACCAGAGAGCGATTCACCCCCCCGATCACAGCCGGGGCAAATTCCAGGCGCAGAATCCCATCCAGCGCATCGAGTGCCGACTGGGCCTGCTGGCGCAATCGGCGCGAATCGTCCGTTTGCTGATAGCGTTCGGCCATATCGAGATAGTACAGCGTTTGCTCCCAGCCCACGCGGATATTTGCCGGGTCGGTTTGCGTTGCGGCCCATGCGGCTGCCTCAATGGCCTGCCTGTAATTTTCCTCATACGAGACGGTCAGACCGTGCTGGTTATAAAACACCAGCGCCACTGTCACCACCAGTACCGGAATGGCAATCGCCAGAAAGGCCAGGCTGGTGCCGGTCACCTTTGGCTCTTCGCTGCGTAAATCGGGCAGGAGATGAGGCAAAAAGGCGCGCAGGCGCTCCCCTACCTCATGAAAGAACACGCGCACCCCGCGCAAAGACTTGGCCAGGCCGCGAAACATCATCTGGCGCCTGGCTGTGCCGGGCCGGATGAGTTCGGGCAAGTCCTGTCTGGCGGCGTTCGGACCGGTGAACAGTGCGGTTTTGGGGCGCGGCGCTGGCCGGGAAACGGTCACAGGACGGGAAAGCGGCGGGCGGGCAGGGGAGACCGGTGTTCCTTCGATGGGCCGAGGGCTAACCGGTTTCTCTTCCACCCCTCCCTTTTGCTCTGGCTCCTCATTTGCCTGCCCGGCGAGCAGATGAGCAAACCGGCTGGCGGGCTGTTCCCGCACCACCTGCGACGTGGGCCGCGGCGGGACCTCCGCACTGGGCACCTCCGTTGGGGGGGTGGAGGCGGCCACAGGCGCCTCCCTCGCGGTCTTATCTTCCTGCTTCTCGGCTGCCGCAGCAGGCACTTCCTCAATGCGTGGCGTCAGAATATGCCACCCCCCTTTGCCAGGGCGGGCTTGAATCAAAATCCCGCCCAGGTCGTCTGGCGAGGCGGCCAGCAATTTCCTGCGCAGGGCTTCGATTGTGGCTGGGGTACTGCTTTGCAGCGCATCCAGCCAACCCTCCGGCAGCGCCGCACAAGCGACCAGTGTTGTGCCCGATTGCAGAGAGAGTTGCGCAAAGGAAACGGGCGTCGCCTGGCTGCTGCCGAGGGCGCGGTTTTCATTCCCCTCTTCGCCCAACCGTTGCAGACCGTTCTCCCCAAGCGAGAACACGTAGGCCGTACCGCAGCGGGCCAAAAACACCTGCCCGCCGCGCCGCACCGCCAGCACCAGCCGTCCCAGAAGGTGCTGGTTTTGCCCTTTGGTGCGCATGTTGCGCTCGAACAGAAACGCGTTCAATTGCTCTGCCGCAGAACGCAGCGCTGACGTGACTGCGCCGGGCGTTTTATAAAAATGCTCGCTCAACAGGCCGGCGAGCCGTTGATATTCCCCCACACCAACGGGAGCAGTCCCTGCCAGGGACAGGTAAATCAGCAGTTGGTCTCCCTCCCGACTGCGAGCGACCCGCCGGGGCGGTGTAACGGCGACCAAACCGGGCATCTGCGCCCATTCCTTGCCTTTCACGCGGTAGAGAGGAAGAATATATAAGTCAAAAGAATCAGCCACGTCTCAATTATACTGGTAAAATCACCCCTACCCATCTTCCTTTGGTTACTTTTGATATGGATTTTACCCTTCACCGTCATTTCTCAGACCTCGACGCGCTTGCCAACCGTTGGAATGCCCTCTTAGCCGAGAGCATTGTCAACGTCCCCTTTTTGCGCTACGAATACCTTTCCACCTGGTGGGAAACGCGCGGGGGCGGCGAATGGCCCGCCTCTGCCGAACTGGCCCTCGTCACGGCACATCGGGACGGAGAACTGATTGGGATTGCGCCGCTCTTCTTTGCTCCCAACCTGAAAGGGATCCCCTCTCTTTTGTTCTTGGGCAGCATCGAAATTTCCGATTACCTCGACCTTATCGTCCGCCCGGCTGACCTGACCGACTTTGTCGCTGGCCTGTTCGATTTTCTCCCCTCCCTGCCGTTTGGCTGGCAATGCCTCGACTGGCACAACCTCCTCGAGACCTCCCCCAGTGTTCCAGTCCTCGAAGCCGAAGCGAAGCAACGGGGCTGGTCTTGCGAGAGCGAACAAACCTACCGCGCCCCCTTCATCTCCCTGCCGGGTGATTTCGAGTTGTACCTGGCCGGAATTGACAAAAAACAACGCCATGAAATTCGCCGCAAACTGCGCCGCGCCGAAGATGGCGGCCTCGTCTCCTGGTACATCGTCCAGGACGAGAACGCCCTGGATGCCGAAATAGACGCTTTTCTGGCGCTCATGGCCACCGATGCAGAAAAAGCCGCCTTCCTGACCGATGTCATGCGTTCCCAAATGCGACTCTCAGTTCACGCGGCCTTCCGTGCTGGCTGGCTGCAACTGGCCTTTCTCACCATCAATGGCGACAAAGCCGCCGGCTATCTCAACTTTGACTACGAGGGCAAAATCTGGGTCTATAACTCTGGCCTTGACTCTCGTTTCATCGAGTTTTCCCCCGGCTGGGTCTTGCTGACTTACCTGCTGCGTTGGGCCAACGAAAACCACCGCCGCGAGTTCGACTTCATGCGTGGCACCGAGGACTACAAATACCGCTTTGGCGCTACCGATCGGCATCTTTTCCGCCTTTGCCTGACCCCACCCCCTGGCTTGAGCCGGTAAATACGGTTTCTCGGGTCAAAACAGTTGCCTATCTCCGATAACAGGCGTAAAATTACATCGCTGGTCAAACTCATTTACCAGCAAGGATGAAAAAGGCATGTTAACCCAAGAACAGAGTGAACAAACCGGTTCTGCAGATAGTAAGCCGCTCTCACAGAGCGGATGGTACGCGTTAAAAATCTAGGATAACTCCCCTGGCAGGCTTAAACGGGCCTCCTGTGGGTGTTATCCTCCTGCAGGAGGCCTTCATGTTAAGCATTTATAAAACGATCGCTGAGGAAGGTCTGGTCAAACAGGACAAATTCGTCAACGGCTCATGGATTCACGTCGTGGATCCCGCTCCTGACGAAATTGCCCAACTGGTTGAATGGGGTATCCTCCCTGACCTCATCAACTACTCCCTCGACCTCGACGAAATGGCGCGCATGGAACGCGATGAAGACGAAGACTACATCTTCATCCTGCTACGCATTCCCTACTACCAGGGCAAAATCAGCGATGTCCCCTATACCACCATTCCGGTTGGCATCGTCATTAAGTCCAACATGGTGGTCACCATCACCAAATTTGAAAGCGATATCTTCCGCACCCTCTGCAATGGCAAGTATCGCCTCATGCGGACGGCCAAACGCTATCGCTTCGTCCTGTACATCTTCCTCGAAACAGCAGTGCGTTACCTGGCCTACCTGCGCGAAATTAACAAAACGGTCGATTTGCTTGAAGACCAACTTCAGAAATCTACCCGTAACCACGAAGTTCTCGAACTCCTCAAGTACCAAAAAAGCCTGACCTATTTTGCCACTGCCCTGCGTTCCAACGAAGTCATGATGGAACGCCTCCAAAAAACGCGCATGTTCAACCAGTACGAAGAGGACCAGGACCTCCTGGAAGACGTCATCACCGAAAACCAGCAGGCTATCCAAATGGTCAACACCTCTGCCGAAATACTCTCTTCCATGATGGACGCCTTTGCCTCCATCATTTCCAACAATCTCAACGTGGTCATGAAGGCCCTGGCTGCGCTCACCATCATTATCAACATCCCGACCATTGTCGCCTCCTTCATCGGCATGAACGTCGAAATTCCCGGCAACGAGGCGCACCCGATGGCCTTTTTCATCATCCTGGGAATTTCCATTCTCCTCTCTATTGTTGCGACCGTTATTTTCGTCAAACGTGACTGGTTCTAATCCCCACCTCCTGCTCGACGCTCGCGCCGAACTGGGAGAAGGCCCCGCCTGGGACGCCCGCCGCGGCCTGCTCCTGTGGGTGGACATTCACGCCGGGCGGTTACATACCTTTGACCCTGCCTCGGGCGCGGACACTTGCCTCGAACTGGGCGAACCGATTGGGTGCGCCGTCCCGACCCGGCACGGCGACCTGCTCCTCGCCCTCCGCTCCGGCGTCTGGACCCTGCACCGGTCCACCGCGACCCGTACCCTGTTGGCCGTCCCCGAGCAGACTCCTGGCAACCGCTTCAACGACGGCAAATGCGACCCCGCCGGGCGTTTTCTGGTCGGCACCATGGACGACGCCGAGCAAAACGCCTCTGGCTCGCTCTACTCCATCGCCCCGGATGGTCGCTTCCAAACCCTTCTCAGCAACTTGCGCATCTCCAACGGCCTGACCTGGAGCCCCGACTACCGGACTTTCTATTTCATTGACACCCCCACCCGCCTGGTGATGGCCTACGATTATGACCTCGACACGGGCAGCCTGGCCCGCCCGCGGCCGGTCGTTCACATTCCCCCCGAACTGGGCTGGCCCGATGGCATGACCTCCGACCAGGAGGGCACTCTGTGGATTGCGCTGTGGGGAGGTGCCCGCGTGACTCGCTGGAACCCGGCCACGGGTCGCCTGATCGCCTCCTACTCCCTGCCGGCATTGAACGTCACCTCCTGCGTCTTTGGAGGGCCTGCGTTGAGCGATCTCTACATCACCTCGGCCCGCAAAGGAATGACGCCCGACCAACTGGCCGCGTATCCCCTCTCCGGCGGCCTCTTTTGCCTGCAGACCGACACGCGCGGCCTGCCGACGTTTGAATTTGGGTGATTTGCCTTACTTTGGAGTAAAATCTCTGTGGAGTTTTTGCGATGCCCATTTACGAATACATTTGCCTGAATTGTCACTACCAGTTTGAACTCATCCGTCCCATGGCGCAGGCGGATGCGCCGCAAACCTGTCAACAATGCGGCTCAGACAAAATCAAGCGCAAACTGTCACTTTTCTTTGCCGAGAGCGGCGGCAAAGCCGTTGCCGGAATGACAGAGCCCTCCTGCGGTTCCTGCTCTGGCGGCAGTTGCAGTTCCTGCGGGCATCATTGACCCGCTTCAATTACCTTTCCCGCCTATGATTTACGGTAAACGCATTCGACTCCGCCGTGATGAGCGCAGCGACCTCCCCAAATTTGTTGAGTGGCTCAATGACCCCGACGTCCGGCGCTACCTCAAGAGGAACCTGCCTATTTCACAAGTCCAGGAGGAAGAGTGGTTTGAGAAAATGCTCAAACAACCTCCCGAAGAACAGCCCATGGCCATTGACATCAAAGACGGGGACACCTGGCGTCTGATTGGCAATTGCGGCTTCTTCAACATGGATCACTGCGCTCACAGCAGCGAGGTCGGCATTTTCATTGGCGACAAATCTTGCTGGAATCAGGGCTACGGGACGGAGGTGATGCGCCTGCTGCTACAGGTCGGTTTTGAGACGCTCAACCTGAATCGCATCTTCCTGCGCGTCGACGCGGCCAATGCAGGCGCCATCCGCGCCTACGAGAAGGCTGGCTTTGTGCTTGAAGGACGTTTGCGCCAGGCAAGTTACCGCGATGGTCAATATGGCGATGTCTTGGTCATGAGCGTATTGCGTTCGGAATGGACACCAGAGGAGAAATGAGCGTATGTCACAAACCCATGAAATGAAAGTGTATGGCGGTATTAAACTCTACGCAGGCACCGCTTCGCCCGAACTGGCGCAAAAGGTGGCCGACTATTTGGGGGAAACACTTTGTGGGCGCGACATTATCGAATTTCCAAACGAAAATCTGTTTGTGAAATTGCATAGCAGCGTGCGCGGGCAGGATGTGTATGTCATTCAGCATACCGCTGCCCCCGTCCATCGCAACTTGATGGAGTTGCTCATCCTCTTGCAAACGCTCAAACTCGATTCGGCAGCGCGTGTCACGGCGGTGATTCCTTACCTGTGCTATGGCCGCTCCGACAAGAAAGATCAGCCGCGGGTGCCGATTACCGCCCGCCTGGTTGCCGATATGATTCAAATTGCGGGTGCTGACCGCTACATGACCCTTGACCCCCACTCGTTCCAGATTCAGGGCTTTTTCTCCATCCCCGGCGACGTGCTCAACTCGCAATATCTGCTGGTCAATTACGTGCGCGAGAATTTGCTCCATGAGATGCACGATCCCGTGGTGGTGACCGTGGACCTCGGCTATGCCAAAAAGGGACGCAATTTTGCCGCAGGAATCAACGCTCCGATTGCCTTTATCGAGAAACGGCGGGTGGCCAATGACGCCAAAGCGCAGGCCCTCACCATCATCGGCTCGGTCACCGACCGGGACGTGATCCTGGTGGATGACGAGGTGGATACCGGCGGCTCGATTGTCCAGGCGGTCAATCTGGTCAAGCAGAACGGCGCACGCAAGGTGTATGTCGCCTTTATTCATCCGGTTTTTTCGGCCAATGCGGTGGAACGCCTGGCGGCTTTGCCGGTCGAAAAGTTCATCACCACAGACAGCGTCCCCATCAGCGAGGAAAAAAGCTGCTTGTTGGGTGACCGGCTGACGGTCCTCAGCGTGGCGCCCCTGTTGGGAGAAGTCATCCGCCGCGCTCACGAGGGGCGCAGCGTCGGCCAACTCTTTAACGAATAAATGTTTTTTCCAAAAAAGGAGATTCTCATGAAAGGCAAAACAAAAATTCTTGATACGTTGAATCTGCTCCTGGCCGACGAATTGACGGCCATCAATCAGTACATGGTGCAATCAGAAATGTGCGCTAATTGGGGCTTTCAGCGCTTGCACGAAGCCGCCGAAAAACGCGCCATTGATGAGATGAAACATGCCGAAAAGTTGATCGCCCGCATTCTTTTCCTGGAAGGGCGGCCGATTGTCAGCACCCTCAATAAGATTCACATCGGCGATACGGTGGACGCCCAACATCAAAACGACATCGAGGCCGAAAGCGCGGCGATTAAAGCCTACAACGAGGCCATCAAAGTTTGTATGGAGTTGGGCGATCACGGCACGCGGGAATTGCTCGAAGACATTCTGGAAGACGAAGAGGAGCACCTCGACTGGCTGGAGGCCCAACTTGACCAGATTGCTCAGATGGGGCTTCAAGTCTATCTGGCCGAACAACTCCACTAGGAAAATTCAGGGGCGCGCCTGGAAGCGCCCCTCTTTTGTTTCAGACGCCCGGCGTCCCGCATGAAATACTTGCTTGCTCTGAGCGTTGTTTTGGCCCTCTTGCTCAGCGGGTTGGTGACTGTTTTTATCCTGGCCAATTCGTTCGGCTGGGACGCACAACTCTACTGTCAGGCGGCGGCCCTCGACCGCGCCGGTGAGAATCCTTACCTGGCGCAAAATTTCCCCGGCGGCCTGCCCTGGCTGTACCCCCCCGCCTTGTTGAATATCCTGGCCGGTCTCTGTGCTTCTCCCCTCCACTTTGCCGCTTCTTTCCCTGTGATTTATCTGGCCATCACCCTGCTCAGCCTTTTTGCCTGGCAACCGGGGAAAGACTGGCTGCTGGCGCTGGCTCTGGCGGTCAGCGCCCTGGCTGGCCTGGCCTGGTCGCTGTGGACCGGCAACCTGGAAATTTTCTTGCTCCTGCCGGTTTCGCTGGCATTCCGGGACGTTCGCCGGGCGCGCTGGCAAGCGGCCGCGTTTTGGTTGGGAATCGTGGCGGCGATTAAAATCGTGCCGCTCGTTTACCTGGTGCTTTTGCTTCTGGCTCCGCTCTCCGGGCGGCAACGGCTACGCCTGCTGGCGGTGGGAGCAGGCAGTTTTCTGCTGGCCTGGTCGCTCTTGAGCCTCTCGCGGCCCGATCTGTTGCTCTCCTACCTGCTCCAGTTGAGCGGAAGGCTGCCTGGCCAGGAGAACCCGGCTGCAGAATTCGGGAGCATCAACCACCCCGCTTTCCCCTTTTTGTTTGTCACCCTGTTCGGCTGGCCGAATGACCTTTCAGGATGGCTCTTTGGCCTCTTCGTCGGCGGCTTGCTAGCGATCGGCCTCTTCGGGCTGGCCTGGCGCTGCTTTGCTCCCCGCTTGCAAGCGACAGATCGCCAGGTCTTCTTCTTCTCGCTTGGCTTTTTGTTGCTTTCGCTGGTGATGCCGCGCTTCAAGCCTTACACGTTTCTTCTCCTCGCTCCGGCCCTGTTTGAACTCCTCCGCCCTTTGTCTGCGCGCTGGAAAAGCATTTTGTTGTTCGTAGCCAGTTTCCCTTTGATGGCGTTTTACGTCTATTACCACTGGCTGGGGTTGCGTTCCACCCTGTGGTGGGCGATTTACAGTCAACCGCTGGCCTTACTGGCCTGTATCCTCCTGATTTTGGTCGCCGAATGGCGACGTCTCTCCCCCCTTCGCCCCTATGCCCGAACTCCCTGAAGTCGAAACGATTGCCCGGACCCTCCGCCCGGTCCTCCTCAACCAGACCATTCTCCGCGCCGATTTGCGCTGGGCGCGCACCCTGGCGCGTCCTGCTCCGGCAGACTTTGTCCGGCAGATTGCGGGTCAGGTCATTCGCGCCGCTTCCCGCCGCGGCAAGTACCTGCTTCTGCAACTGTCCGATTTTGTCTTGATTTTCCATCTGCGAATGAGCGGTGACCTGTTTGTCGTGACAGGCCCCTATGAACCGGCGATCCATGACCGGCTGGTGTTGACCCTTTTGGGCGAGTCTTTCCTCGTCTTCCGTGACCCGCGCAAATTTGGCCGGGTCTGGCTGACCGCGGACCCTGGCTCTGTGCTGGCCAAACTTGGGCCGGAGCCTCTTTCGGAGGCCTTTACTCCTTCCTGGCTGTTTTTGGCCCTGCGGGAGCGGCACCGCCAACTCAAGCCACTTTTGCTCGACCAGACATTTCTTGCCGGTTTGGGCAACATCTACACCGATGAAGCGCTCCATCGCGCCGGTTTGCATCCCCTGCGCCTTTCGGATACCTTGAGCGAGGCAGAAGCGTTGGCTCTCTGGCAATCCATTCGGGACGTTCTGGAAGAAGGCATCCGTCGTAACGGCGCCAGTATTGACTGGGTCTATCGCGGCGGCGGCTTTCAAAATCATTTCCGCGTCTACCGGCGCACAGGCCAGCCCTGTTTTGTCTGTGGAACGCCGGTCGAGCGGCTTCTCGTTGGCCAGCGGAGCAGCCATGTTTGCCCTCGTTGCCAGCCCTTATCCCCTGTAACCGGCGATCGTCCCTGGGCCGCGCCAAAGCCCAGGTCGCGCTGCTGACGGATCGCCAGGAGGCTCGCATGTCCCGTTTATCTTTCTCTCTTGCAATTGTGCTTTTGGTGGTTCTCCTCGCCGCCTGCGTCTTCCAGACCGCAGACAGCGGACCGCAGACGGCAGTGCAGACGGCAGACAGCGGACCGCAGACCGCATCTCCCACCGAAACCCCCATCCTCCAGCCTTCCCTTGAGTCCCTCGGCCTCTCCCCACAGACCCAGGCCATGCTCAAAGACCAGGGCTGGCAGATAAAATGGGACAGCCAAAACGCCCGCTACACCATCTCCCAACTCGCCTTCGACGAAGCCAAACAAGAATTCACCTCCCAAAAAAC